>Ga0209291_1001770_pt1 | contig 18591 bp, 14 predicted proteins | sample GOMGulsemesocosm_FD_184633 | JGI IMG/M metagenome (GOLD analysis project Ga0209291, IMG submission 184633) | Methane-oxidizing microbial communities from mesocosms in the Gulf of Mexico - GOM9B Gulf of Mexico (SPAdes) (version 2) | ecosystem: Environmental > Aquatic > Marine > Cold seeps...
GCTCCTGCAGCAGTAGATACAGCAGCTTCTAAAGAAGAAGAATAAGATGTTATAATATCTTAAATATTTAAGGATAAACTTTTTAGTTTATCCTTTTTTTTTACACTAATTTTGCGCCACTAATTACACACAACTAAATATACATACGTAATGAAGTATCAAACTCGAAGAAAAGCAATATTACTGCTAGCCGATGGTACTATTTTCTACGGAAAATCAGTAGCTGATAAAGAAGGAACTTCCTTCGGAGAGGTTTGTTTTAATACTGGAATGACAGGATATCAGGAAATTTTTACTGATCCATCTTATTTCGGTCAGTTAATGGTAACTACAAATACACATATCGGAAACTACGGAACTGCTGCGGATGAAAATGAATCAGAAGGTGTTAAGATATCAGGGCTAATTTGTAAGAATTTTAGTTATGATTATTCAAGAGATATCGCTAACAGATCATTAGAGGAGTTTTTAAATGAAAGCAATTTATTTGCTATTTCTGACGTAGATACAAGAGCTTTGGTTTCGTACATTAGGGATAATGGAGCAATGAATGCTGTAATTTCTACTGATGTTGATAATATTGATGGACTTAAAAAACAATTAGCTGATAGTCCTAATATGAACGGGTTAGAATTGGCTTCAAAAGTTTCATGTACTGAACCTTATTATTTCGGAGACGAAAATGCAACGTATAAAGTTGCTGCTTTAGATATCGGAATCAAAAAAAATATTTTAAAGAACATTTCTTCTAGAGATGTTTATGTAAAAGTGTTTCCGTACAATACTACATTTGAAGAAATGAGTACATGGAATCCTGATGGTTACTTTTTATCTAATGGTCCTGGAGATCCTGAACCTTTAGTAGATGCACAAAATTTAGCAAAGGAAATTATTAAACGTGACTTGCCACTATTCGGGATATGTTTAGGGCATCAAGTTATTGCTATTGCTAACGGAATTTCTACTTTTAAGATGCATAATGGGCATAGAGGTATTAATCATCCTGTAATGAACATTGTAACTGGTAAAGGGGAAATTACTTCTCAAAATCATGGTTTTGCAGTAAATAGAGAAGAGGCTGTTGCTAATCCTGAAGTAGAGGTGTCACATACACACTTAAATGATCATACGGTAGCTGGTTTAAAAATGAAAAACAAAAATTGTTTCTCAGTACAATATCATCCTGAAGCAAGTCCTGGTCCTCATGATTCAAGGTATTTGTTTGATCAGTTTGTAGCGAATATAAAAGAAGCTAAATTACAAAACGCATAATATTAAAATTAAAACCTCACAGGAGCAAATCTTGTGAGGTTTATTTATTAAACTAAAATACAACACAATTATGAGTATGATTATTGGTGTTCATGCAAGACAAATTTTTGATTCAAGAGGTAATCCAACTGTTGAAGTTGATGTAACTACTGAAAACGGATTTATGGGACGTGCAGTTGTACCTTCAGGTGCATCTACAGGAGAACATGAGGCTGTTGAATTACGTGATGGTGGAAGCGCTTACATGGGGAAAGGAGTTTTAAAAGCTGTTGAAAATGTAAACATTACTATTGCTGAAGAATTACTTGGAGTATCTGTTTTTGAACAAAACAGTATCGATAAATTAATGATCGATCTTGATGGAACAGAAAATAAATCAAATTTAGGTGCTAATGCAATTCTAGGAGTGTCTTTAGCATGTGCTAAAGCAGCGGCTAATGAGTTAGGTTTGCCTTTGTATAGGTATATTGGTGGTGTTTCTGCAAATACACTTCCTGTGCCAATGATGAATATCATTAACGGAGGTTCGCACAGTGATGCGCCAATTGCATTTCAGGAATTTATGATTGTGCCAGTAAAAGCAAAAAACTTTACACATGCAATGCAAATGGGAACTGAAATATTCCATAACCTTAAAAAGGTATTGAAAGATAGAGGTTTGTCAACTGCAGTTGGTGATGAAGGTGGTTTTGCGCCAACATTAGATGGTACAGAAGATGCTTTAAATTCAGTTAAATTAGCTGTTGAAAATGCAGGGTACTCTTTTGGTGATGAAATTATGATAGCCTTAGATTGTGCTGCAGCTGAATTTTATGTTGATGGTAGATATGATTATTCTAAATTTGAAGGAGCTGGAGGAGCAATTAGAACGTCTGAAGAGCAAGCGCAGTATTTAGCAGATTTATGTGCTAATTATCCTATTATATCTGTCGAAGATGGAATGGATGAAAATGACTGGGATGGTTGGAAATCATTAACCGATAAGGTTGGTGATAAAGTGCAATTAGTTGGTGATGATTTGTTTGTGACAAACGTAAAGCGTTTGGAACGTGGTATTAAAAATAATACTGCAAATTCAATCTTAATTAAAGTAAACCAAATTGGAACTTTAACAGAAACTATAGCAGCGGTTAATATGGCGCATAATGCAGGGTATACTTCTGTAATGAGTCACCGTTCTGGTGAAACAGAAGATAATACTATTGCTGATTTGGCAGTAGCACTAAACTGTGGTCAAATTAAAACTGGCTCTGCTTCTCGTTCTGATAGAATGGCAAAATACAATCAGTTATTACGTATTGAAGAAGAGTTAGGTTTTGTGGCGTATTACCCACAAGAAAATGCTTTTAAAGTGAAGTAAGAATAACTTTAGAATTAATAATTTATCAAAGCACTAAAAGTTTCCTTTTAGTGCTTTTTTTATGCGTGAATAGTTTCTTTTTTAGGGCTATTTTTCGTAAATTCGTCGGATTGAATATTTAACCCTTGCTAATAAGATGTATTAGCACAATAAAGCGAAGGAGAAAAAACTATGGCAGATATAGCTACTTTAGAAGTAAACGGTAAAAAATTAGAATTTCCAGTAATTAAAGGTACTGAAAATGAACTTGCAATTGATATTAAAACATTAAGAGGTGCATCTGGTGGTGTTGTGACCATTGATCCAGGATATAAAAACACTGGTTCGTGTACAAGTGCAATTACTTTTTTAAATGGAGAAGAAGGGATTTTAAGATACCGTGGGTATTCTATAGAAGAATTGGCTGAAAAAGCAGATTTCTTAGAAGTAGCATATTTACTGATTTTTGGAGAATTACCAACAGCTGAGCAATTAGCAAAATTTGATGCTGATATTAAAGCAGAAGCACATGTTGATGAGGACATCAAAAAAATATTAGATGGTTTTCCTAAAACAGCTCACCCTATGGGAGTGTTGTCGTCTTTAACAAGTGCATTAATAGCATTTAACCCATCTTCAGTGAATGTTGATTCTGAAGAAGATATGTATAAAGCAATAGTTACTGTATTAGGAAAGTTTCCTGTATTAACTGCTTGGGCACATAGAAAGAAAATGGGATTACCGTTGGATTACGGTGATGATTCATTAGGGTATGTAGAAAACTTCATGAAAATGATGTTTAACAAGCCGAATAAAGAATATAAATCAAATCCAATAGTTAATAAAGCGATAGATAAGTTATTGATATTACATGCTGATCATGAACAAAATTGTTCTACATCAACAGTACGTATCGTAGGTTCTTCTCATGCAGGTTTATATGCGTCACTTTCTGCAGGGATTTCTGCATTATGGGGCCCATTACATGGTGGAGCTAATCAGGCAGTTATTGAAATGTTAGAAGCAATCAAAGCTGATGGTGGCGATACTAAAAAATATATGGGTAAAGCTAAAGATAAGCAAGACCCTTTCCGTTTAATGGGATTCGGACATCGTGTATATAAAAACTTCGATCCAAGGGCGAAAATTATTAAAGTTGCAGCGGATGATGTTTTAGGTGCTTTAGGAGTAGAAGATCCAATTCTTGAAATAGCAAAAGGATTAGAGCAAGAAGCTTTATCTGATTCATATTTCGTAGATAGAAAATTATATCCAAACGTAGACTTCTACTCAGGAATTATTTATAGAGCTTTAGGTATACCTACAGAAATGTTTACACCGATGTTTGCTTTAGGTCGTTTACCAGGTTGGATAGCACAATGGAAAGAAATGCGTTTAAATAAAGAACCAATAGGTCGTCCACGTCAAATTTATACAGGAGAAAACTTACGTTCTTTTAAAGATGTGTCAAAAAGATAATATAAAATAATATAGTATATATAAAATGCGTGTTGGTAGTACTAACACGCATTTTTTTATAACCATGAGTATAAAATGAGGTGATTAGTTTAAAAGTAATGGTTTAAACTAGTATTTTTGTTTTCATATTTTTAATCTATTAAAGTAAAAATGATGAGTAAAACAATAAAAATAATCAAAAACAGATCAGATATTGGCGCAGGAACACGCGGTGCTGATATGGGGGTTGATGCTATTGAAATAGCGGCTATCAATGAGAAAAATGATTACTTTACTCAATATGAATTCGAGGACCTTGAAACCGAAAATGAATCTATTTATAATAAAGTAAATAATTCTTTTGGTAAACGTATAAAACAAGTGTATGATCAATGTACTCGTTTAAGTGATGCTGTTCAGCGAAATATGGAGGAAAATAATTTTCCGTTAGTTTTGTCGGGTGATCACTCTTCAGCTTTAGGGACTATTTCAGGTCTAAAGGCTGCTAATCCGGATAAACGAATTGGTGTAGTTTGGATAGATGCTCATGCTGATATTCATTCGCCATATACATCGCCATCAGGGAATATTCATGGTATGCCACTGGCTGCTGCATTAGCAGAAGATAATACAGCTTGTAAGGTAAATGAAATTTCTTCCGATACTGAAAAGTATTGGAATGCAATGAAAAACATAGGTTGTGATGGTGCTAAAGTTTTAGCTAGCGATGTTGTGTATTTTGGAGTTAGAGATACTGAAGAACCAGAAGATAAACAAATTGAAGAATTAGGAATCAAAAATTATATGGTGCACGAAGTGCGTTATAGAGGTTTAGAGGTTTGTGTAAATGAAACATTAGCAACATTGACTGAATGTGATATGATTTACATTTCTTTTGATGTTGACAGTATGGATTGTGACCTGATTTCTTATGGAACAGGAACTCCGGTGTCTAAAGGTTTTGATCAACATGAAATAGTAGCTATTATAAATCAATTGATTGCTTCAAAAAAAGTAGCTTCTGTGGAGTTCGTAGAAGTGAATCCGTTATTAGATTTTAAAGGAAATAAAATGGCTGAAACCGCTTTTGAAGTATTGGATGCAGTTTCAAAAACAATAAAAGCACACTTGTAAATTGAGTAAACAATCCACAAATACCGTTTTAATGGTTCGTCCAGTATCATTTGCTAAAAATGAACAAACTGTAAAGTCAAATCATTTCCAACAATCAATATTGTTGACTCCAAAAGTTATTCAGGAAAAAGCATTAGCTGAATTTAATTCTTTTGTTGAGCAATTAACAGAAGCTGGCGTAAGAGTTTTGGTTATTAAAGATACCATGAATCCACATACGCCAGATTCAATTTTTCCGAACAATTGGATTTCTTTTCATGAAGATGGAATCGTTGCTGTATATCCTATGGAGGCAGCAAATAGAAGAAAAGAAAGAAGTGAGGACGTAATCTCATTTGTAGAGTCTCAAACTGGTATTGAGATAAATGATGTTATTGATTATACTTCTGCTGAGGAAGATGAAATCTACCTAGAAGGAACAGGGAGTATTGTTTTAGATAGAGTGCATAAAATTGCTTATTGTGCTGAATCATCAAGGTCAGACGAAGAGTTGTTTATTGAATTCTGTGAAGATTTTGATTATGATCCAGTGTTGTTCAAGGCTAATCAGGATGTTGATGGTAAAAGAAAACCTATTTATCATACAAATGTAATGTTATGTGTCGGTTCTGAATTTGCTGTTATTTGCTTAGATGCTATTGATGATAAAAAAGAAAAGAAAAATGTAGTACAGCATTTAAAGAAGTCTGGTAAAGAAGTTATTGCTATAACTGAGACTCAAATGAATTCTTTTGCAGGAAACATGTTAGAGCTTCAAGGAGAGTCAGGAGCTGTATTGGTGATGAGTAAACAAGCAAACGAAAGCTTAACTAAAGAGCAATTGTTTAAATTAGAGAAGCGTGCTACAAATTTAGTAGTTGATTTAAAAACAATAGAAACTTTAGGTGGTGGAAGTGCAAGATGTATGCTTGCTGAAGTGTTTTAAGTGGCAGTGGCTTTTATTGGGTATGTTATTGAAAAAAAAGGTATAAAGAATTAAATTCTTTATACCTTTTTTTTTAATTTCTTGAAAGTGAATTTAGATTACAGTTTGAATTAAAGAGTAAATTCCTGCCCATAAGTATTCAATCCCTAATGCGATAACTATAAACCCAATTATTCTTGAGATAGAATTAATTCCGTTAGGTCCAAGAACTCTAATAATGTGTTGTGACCCTCTCATCATGATGTAGCAGATTAAGCACACAACTAATACTGCTAATATTGTTGTTGTAATTTGGCATGTACTATTGAATTCTTCGTTTAAACCGATAAGTAGCGAAATAGACCCTGGTCCAGCCATCATTGGTATAGCTAATGGAGTGAGGGAAATGCGTTCTCTTTCGTGAGCAGCTTCCTTGTGTTTTTTGCTCATCCCTCGGTTTTTACTAAACTCTCCTTTTAATAAGGCGAAACCAGAAGAAGCTATTACCAATCCTCCAGCAATTTTTAATGCACTTAAGCTAATTCCGAAAAAGGCTAAGACATATTTCCCTAAGAAAAATGAAATAACTAAAATAACAAATACATTAATACTTGTAAGTAGCGATGTTTTATTAACTTCCTTTTGTGTGTCACCTTCTGTTAAACTAACAAATATAGGGACTGTTCCTAATGGGTTCATTACAGAGAATAAAGCTCCAAATATGTATAAAAATAATTCCATTGATTTAAAAATTTTGGCAAAAAAAAGAATTTTTAATGAATTATACTTTATTTGGATGTACTTTTTTTAAAAAGAATGAGGTTATTCTGTAAACGGTTAAAAATACCGATTAAACGCATTATTTGGTTATCAATTGATGGTAATTAGTGGTGAAATAGCCTCTCGTTTTTCTATACTTTAAGTTTTTGAATTAGTAAAATAGGTAGGTGTTATTAAAATGAATAATTCTTTTAAGAAAATATAATTTATTTCAGGCTTAGGTTATCTTTGTATTTTATAAAAGTAAGATAATGACAATTCAAGAAACATTAGCATTAAAAGTTAAGGAGGCATTTGTAGCAATTTACAAATTAGAGTTACCAACAGTAGAATTTCAAGCAACTCGTAAAGAGTTTGCAGGAGATATTACGGTAGTGGTTTTTCCTATACTGAGGATTGTTAAAGGAAATCCGGTACAGATTGGTGAAAATTTAGGGCAGTATTTAGTAGATAATGTTACTGAAGTAGAGGCTTTTAATGTCGTTAAAGGTTTTTTGAATCTTGTTATTTCTGATGCTCATTACCTTGATTTTTTCCAAGGAGTGAAAAATGAGGAGAAATATGGTTTTGTTGCGCCTTCAGTAGATAACAATGCTGTTATGGTGGAGTATTCATCTCCCAACACAAATAAGCCATTGCATTTAGGACACGTTAGAAATGTATTACTTGGATATTCTGTTGCTGAAATTATTAAAGCGTCAGGGAAAAAGGTATATAAAACACAAGTAATTAATGACAGAGGAATACATATTTGTAAAAGTATGTTGGCTTGGGATCGTTTTGGTAATGGAGAAACTCCAGAATCAACTGGTTTAAAAGGTGATAAGCTTGTAGGTAATTACTATGTAAAGTTTGATCAAGAGTATAAAAAAGAGATAGCAATTTTAGTTTCTGAAGGGAAAGCTGAAGAAGAAGCTAAAAAACAAGCGCCATTAATTTTAGAAGCTCAAGAAATGCTTCGTAAATGGGAAGCTGGAGATGAAAAAGTAGTTGCGCTTTGGAGTAAAATGAATCAATGGGTATACGATGGCTTTGAAGTGACGTATAAAAACATTGGTGTTGATTTTGACTCTTATTATTATGAAAGTAACACCTATTTATTAGGGAAAGATAATATTACTGAAGGATTGGAAAACGGAGTATTCTTTAAAAAAGAAGATGGCTCTGTTTGGTGTGATTTAACAGAAGACGGATTAGATGAAAAAATAGTATTGCGTTCAGATGGGACTGCAGTATATATGACTCAGGATATCGGAACTGCAATACAACGTATTAAAGATAATCCGGATATTGGTGGGATGATCTATACTGTTGGTAATGAACAAGATTATCATTTTAAAGTATTGTTTTTAATTTTAAAGAAATTAGGATATGTTTGGGCGGAAAATTTGCACCATTTAAGTTACGGTATGGTTGATTTACCTTCAGGGAAAATGAAGAGTAGAGAAGGTACTGTGGTAGATGCTGATGATTTAATGACAGAAATGGTTAGCACTTCAAGAGAAATTTCAGAAGAGTTAGGGAAATTGGATGGATATTCTGATTCTCAAAAGGAAGAAGTATATACTACTATAGGTATGGGGGCTTTAAAATATTTCATTTTAAAAGTTGATCCTAAAAAACGTATTTTATTTGACCCAAAGGAGTCTGTAGATTTCCAAGGAAATACAGGTCCGTTTATTCAATATACTTATGCTAGAATTCAAGCGATTTTAAGAAAAGCTGATATTGATTATTCTAGAGAAATTACAATAGCATTACACGAGAAAGAGAAAGAGTTGATTAAACAATTAGAATTATACCCAGGGGTTATACAGCAAGCGGCTACAAGTCAAAGTCCAGCTTTAATAGCAAATTATACGTATGATTTAGTAAAGGCCTACAATTCATTCTTCCAAAACGTTTCTATTTTTGGAGCAGATACTGAAGAGGAGAAGATGTTCAGGGTGCAGTTGTCAAGTTTGGTAGGAAATGTAATAAAATCAGCATTTGGATTACTAGGAATCACAGTCCCTGAAAGAATGTAATGGATTTGAATATAAAAATAAGAAAAGCACAATTGTCTGATTTATCACAAATCAGACAATTGTTTTTTAATACCATTACGAATGTTAATGTAAAGGATTATACTCCTGAATAAATTAAGGTATGGTCTTCCGGTGTGCATAATATAGAGCGATGGAATAAAAAGTTCAGTGAACAAGTTTTTGTTGTTGCTGAATTAGAAAATAATATAGTTGGATTTTCGTCTATATATATTAATCATTACATTGATTATTTATATGTAAGTCATTTACATCAAGGAAAGGGAATAGCTACTCTTTTAGTGGATTTTATTGAGAAACTTGCTAAGCATGAAAAGGCTAAGTAATTAAAGTCAGATGTAAGTATAACGGCATTACCTTTTTTTGAGAAAAGAGGCTATAAGGTTGTTAAGCGAAATGAGATAAAACATTTGGGAGAAACCCTTGTTAATTTTGATGTAGTTAAAGATGTTCTGTAACTTTGAGGAAAGTGTAAGAATATCAAGAATATGAAATTACGTTTAAAATAAATCCCCCAGATTTTAAAGAAGATTAACTTGTTATGGTCGTCTATAATCAAGTGGTGTTTAATGGAGGTTAGGAGTGAGGGATTGAGCTTAAGTACATGAGTGTTTTGGTGATGTTAGATGAAAGTTTTAATTAAAAAGATTAACATTTTCACCATCATAATATCCAAAACCATATTGTTTGGTTAAAAACACAAATTTAGTATCGTCTATAAAAAGAATTTTGGTTACATTCATAACGCTTCCATAGTTATGAGGTATTTTTTTAGTGTATAGTAACACATTTGGGTCAATTATCAGTTCATTTCTATAGCCGGATTCAGTTTTATGTAGTTTGAAAAAACCATAGTTAGAGTAGTAATGCAACGACTCATTAAAGTTGTTGTAGGTTATTGGTCCAATAATTTCATTCTGTTTTTTAAAAGAAACTTCGATGTTTTCTATAATTTTATAAAAGCGTTTTTCAGGAGTTGTTTGGTATTCATAAACGCCATTTTTTCTGTGAGAATAAGCTAACCCCTCACTAAAGTAATAATTCCCAACCTTGTCCTGAGTTATTGATTTAATGCCATAAAGTAACGGAAGTTCAGTAGGGAATTTATAGCAGTACACTTTTCCTAACTTTTTTACATAGTAGGGGTATTTCTTATATTGCTTTTTCTGATAATCTTTTAAATAGTCTTCCTTACTATTAAAGGTTTTTTTCTCGTCAAGAATTGAGAGAGGTCTATGATTTATATAAACAGATTTTTTAGTATCAAAAATAAAGACTTCAGAAAACTTCCCGAAATCATAACTGATCCATATTCTATCTTTCTTGTCAATATAGGTTAATTGTGGCTCTCTAAGTTTATTGTTTTTAAAACTATACATGCCATTTCCTATCCTGTTTTTTTCAGTCGGCATATAGTATTTGTTGTTGTGTTTTATTCCTCTACTTGATATGGATACTAATTTGTTTAATGACGTAGTGACTATAGCGTATGGTGTCCCTGTAAATGCGCTAACTTTTTTCCACTGATTTGGTTTTGTTTCTTTTAGTATTTCTCCGTCTAAATTAACGCAGTACATATCTTTATCCTTACTGGTGTAAATACACGATATTTCTTTTTTGATATATGATAAATCACCATTTTTCATGTCCCAAACCACTAACTTATTTGTTTTTGTAAGTGCGTATACTAAATTGTTTTTTGCGGTGATATCGGCATATTTACTGTCAAACTTTTTAGAGTTTTGTCCATTTACTTGAGTGAAAAACAATGTAAAAAAGATATATAGTAGCGTTTTTTTTAACATTTGTTGTAATTATGATTGTAGATGAATATTAAAAATACACTTTTTATTGTTAAAGCAACAGCTATTCTTATATAATAACTTTTGTTACTCCCTTCATTTTGTGTAATTTTGCGACTCTCAAATAAGGAATAAAAATATGTTTGATAATTTAAGTGATAAGTTAGACAAAGCGCTTCATGTTTTAAAAGGACATGGGAAAATTACTGAAGTAAATGTTGCGGAAACGTTAAAGGAAGTTCGTAGAGCTTTATTGGATGCCGATGTAAACTTTAAAATAGCAAAAGATTTTACTAATAGAGTAAAAGAAAAAGCCTTAGGTGCTGATGTATTAACTGCATTACAGCCTAGTCAATTAATGGTTAAAATCGTTAAAGACGAATTAACTGAATTAATGGGTGGTGATACTGAAGGTCTTAATATGTCTGGTGCACCTACTGTGATCTTAATGTCGGGATTACAAGGTTCTGGTAAAACTACTTTTTCAGGGAAATTAGCAAACTATCTTAAGAGTAAAAAAACTAAGAAGCCTTTATTGGTTGCTTGTGATATATATCGTCCTGCTGCAATAGATCAATTACATGTTGTTGGAGAACAAATAAATGTTGATGTTTATTCTGATAGAGGAAATACAGATGCTGTAGCAATTGCAACAGCTGGTATTGCGCACGCAAAAGCAAACGGTCATAATGTAGTTATTATTGATACAGCCGGACGTTTAGCAGTGGATCAGGAGATGATGACTGAAATCTCTAATGTGCATAAAGCTATTCAGCCTCAGGAAACCTTATTTGTTGTTGATGCAATGACAGGGCAAGATGCTGTAAATACAGCAAAAGCCTTTAATGATTTATTGAATTTTGACGGAGTTATTTTAACAAAGTTAGATGGTGATACACGTGGTGGAGCTGCTATTTCAATAAAGTCAGTTGTAAATAAGCCAATTAAGTTTATTGGTACTGGAGAAAAAATGGAGGCTATTGATGTATTCCATCCATCTCGTATGGCTGATCGTATTCTTGGAATGGGAGATGTTGTATCTTTGGTTGAAAGAGCTCAAGAACAATTTGATGAAGAAGAAGCTAGGAAGTTACAAAAGAAGATTGCCAAAAATCAATTCGGATTTGACGATTTCTTAAAGCAAATTCAGCAAGTGAAGAAAATGGGTAATATGAAGGACTTAATGGGAATGATCCCTGGTGCTTCTAAAGCCATGAAAGGAATGGATATAGATGATGATGCTTTTAAATATATTGAAGCAATTATTTATTCAATGACACCAGGTGAACGTCAAAAACCGTCCGTAATTAATGCGAATAGAAAAAAGCGTATTGCTAAAGGAGCAGGAAGATCGGTTCAAGAAGTAAACCAATTACTAAAGCAGTTTAATCAGATGAGTAAAATGATGAAGATGATGCAAGGTGGTGGTGGAAAGAAGATGATGCAAATGATGCAAGGAATGAAATAAAAAATATGCGCTATCAGAAATGGTAGCGTTTTTTTTTATCATATAAAAACAACTACAATTAGAAATTGCTATAATCACAATACTATAGCTAAAAACTTTAAAAAAGAATGATTTTACTAGACGGTAAAAAAACAAGTAATGATATCAAAGATGAAATAGCTGTTGAGGTGGCTAAAATTAAAGCTAATGGAGGGAAAACACCTCATTTAGCTGCTGTATTAGTAGGTACTGATGGAGCAAGTATGACTTATGTGGGGGCTAAGGTGAAGGCTTGTAGTCAGATAGGGTTTGATTCAACGTTAATTGATTTACCAAAAGAAACTACTGAGGCGGTATTATTAAACGAGATTGATAAATTAAATAATAATGATAGTATTGATGGTTTTATTGTTCAATTACCGTTACCGAAACATATTGATGAGCAAAAAATTTTAAAAGCAATTAATCCAGATAAGGATGTTGATGGATTTCATCCTACTAACGTAGGAAGAATGGCATTGGATTTACCGTGTTTTTTGCCAGCGACACCCTATGGTATTTTAGAGTTGCTAGAGCGTTATAATATAGAAACTTCAGGTAAGAATGTAGTAGTTATGGGGAGAAGTCATATTGTTGGACGCCCGATGAGTATTTTAATGAGCCAAAAGCGTAAAGCTGGTGATGCTACCGTAACTTTAGTGCACAGTAGGACCAAGGATTTGAAAAGCTTTACTCAGAAAGCAGATATTATTATTGTTGCCATAGGTATTTCTGAATTTTTAAAAGGAGATATGGTAAAAGATGGTGTTGTAGTTGTAGATGTTGGAATTACTCGTTTGCCTGATGCAACTAAAAAATCTGGTTTTCGCTTAGCGGGTGATGTTGAGTTTGAAAGCGTAAGTAAAAAAGCAAGTTATATTACACCAGTTCCTGGTGGAGTAGGACCAATGACTATTGCAATGTTATTAAAGAATACATTATTAGCAGGTGAACGTCACGTTGGGGAATCATAAACTTAATTATATAAAAACTAAAAAGCCAAAATCATTTGATTTTGGCTTTTTAGTTTTTTAAGATGTTTTACTCGATTCGTCTGTAAGTGTTATTAGTTCTTTTAGTTCTTCTGGGGTAATGTCACGCCATTGTCCTACAGGAACATCAAGTGAAATATTCATAATTCGAACACGCTTTAATTTAGTTACTTCGTATTCTAAATATTCACACATACGTCTAATTTGTCTGTTGAGTCCCTGAGTTAGTGTTATTTTAAATGTAAATTTGCTAATGGGTTCTACTTTACAGTTACGAGTTACGGTATCTAGAATAGGAATACCACTGCTCATTTTTTTAAGAAAATCTTGAGTTATTTGTTTGTCAACAGTTACTAGGTATTCCTTTTCGTGGTTGTTTCTTGCGCGTAATATTTTGTTTACAATGTCACCGTCGTTAGTTAGAAAAATTAGCCCTTCACTAGGTTTGTCTAAACGGCCAATAGGAAATATACGTGTAGGATAGTTTATGTAGTCTACAATGTTATCTTTCTCAACTCTAGTGTCAGTAGTACAAACAATCCCGACAGGTTTGTTAAATGCTAAATAAACCGGTTTCTCCTTTGATTCGGATATTAACTTACCATCAACTCTAACTTTGTCAGTTGGGGCTATTTTTGTCCCCATTTCGGGTACTACACCATTTATGGTAACTCTACCTTGATCAATCAATTTGTCAGCGGCTCTTCGTGAGCAATAGCCAGCTTCACTCAAAAACTTATTGATTCTTGTTAATTGTATGTCTCCCATGTTTTGGTTTGTCTTTTTTAAGAAGTTTAAAGGTACAAAAAAAGCCATCTTTTTAAAGATAGCTTTCATTTATATTTAAGAATGGTTACTTATAGTTTAGCAAACATTTTTTCCATTTTTATTTTTTGTTCAGCTGCTAATTCAGCATCAACTAAAATTCTACCAGAATGCTCATCAGTAATTACTTTTTTACGACTAGCGATTTCTACTTGTACTTGAGGTGGTATTGTAAAGAATGATCCTCCAGCAGCTCCACGTTCAATAGCAACAATTGCCAAGCCATTTTTAACATTAGTTCTGATTCGGTTGTATGCAATCATTAAACGCTCTTCAATTTGCTTTTGGTATTTAGCAGATTTTTCTAATAACGCTTCTTCTTCTTTTTCAGTTTCAGCAAGAATTTCGTTTAAAGCATCTTTTTTATGAGTCAAATGTGTTTGTTTGTCAGTTAAACGCTCTTGCGCTTTACCGATTACATCACTTTTGTGTACTATCTGTGCTTTAAATTCTTTAATGTTCTTTTCTGCTAATTCAATTTCTAATTCTTGAAATTCAGTTTCCTTAGCCAAAGAATTATATTCTCTGTTGTTACGAACATTATCTTGTTGTTTAGTATACTTTTTAATCAATACTTTAGATTCTTCAATACCGTTCAATTTGGCTTTGATACTTTCTTTAAGTGATTCGATATCAGTATTGAAGTTGTCAACTCTTAAGCTTAATCCAGCTACTTCGTCTTCTAAATCTTCAACTTCTAAAGGAAGTTCTCCTCGTACATTTCTGATTTCATCAATACGAGAATCGATTAATTGCAAGTTATATAGTGCTCTTAACTTTTCTTCTACTGAAATTTCTTTTTTCTTTGCCATATCTTAAAAATAATTGACTGGATTAGTATTAATGCCTGATAAAACGATTGCAAAATTAGGTATTTTTTTGCTAAGAAACTCATATAAAAGTGATTTTGTGTATTGTTCACTTTCATAATGACCTATGTCGCACAATAAAATATTGTTTTCCGCTTGATAGAAGTCATGGTATTTTAGATCAGAAGTTATATAAGCATCTGCTCCTGAGTTTTTTGCGTTTTTTATAGCACTGCTTCCTGAACCACCTAAAACGGCCACTTTATGAATATTTTTTCCTAATTTATTTGAATGCCTAACACAAGAAGTACTCATTTTTGTTTTTAAGAATTCTAGGAAGGCTTTTTCTTCCATAGGAGTTGGTAATTCACCAATCATTCCTAGTCCTATATTCTGATTCGAATTTGTAAGCTCATTTATTTCATAAGCAACTTCTTCATAAGGATGATTTGTAAACAGAGCTTTTAATATTTTAGACTCCAAATGCTTTTCAAAAGTAATATTTATTTGCATTTCGTTTTCTGTACGAAACTCTCCTTGCTCTCCTATTTGTGGGTTTGAATTTTCATTTCCTTCAAAAGTTCCTTCTCCTGAAACATTAAAGCTGCATTTATGATAGTTTCCTATATTTCCTGCACCAGCATTAAATAAGGCATTACGAACTTTGTCAACATCATTAATTGGTACATAGGTAGTAAGCTTGTAAATAAAAGCAGTTTTAGGAATAAGTATTTTTCTATTAATTAAGTTTAGTTGATTGCAAATGGTGCTGTTTACACCATTTTGCACATTGTCCAAAGCTGTATGTGTTGCGTATATTGCAATGTCATTTTTGATTGCTTTAACAATGACACGATTTACATAATCTTGTCCATTAAATTTTTTGATTCCTGAAAATACAATTGGATGAAAACTTACAATTAAATTACAGTTTTTTTCAATGGCTTCATCTACTACTTCTTCAAGTGTATCATGAGTGATTAATATTCCTGTAAGTGGTGTGTTTTTGTTTCCAACAAGTAATCCAACATTATCATAGCTCTCGGCATAAGCTAGAGGAGCTAAATCTTCCATGTGTTGAATAACATCTTTAATGTGCATAGTAGTATAGGTTGAAAGATTAAACAATTCAAAATCAAAGATACATATTTATCATTTGCAAGTACAACTTAGATAGTTTACTTTCGTGAAGTGAGGAATCTTAGAAAAATACTATTTCCATTTTCAATTATTTATGACTTGGTAACAACTATTAGAAATTTCTTTTTTGATAAAGGGGTTTTTAAAAGTAAAACCTATGATTTACCTGTACTTGTAGTAGGTAATTTAAGTGTTGGGGGGACTGGAAAGTCGCCAATGATTGAGTATTTAATACGTTTATTAAAAGAAAAATATCATTTAGCTACATTAAGTAGAGGGTATAGAAGAAAATCCGAGGGTTTTGTGCTAGCAAATGAACTCTCAACAGCTGATGATTTAGGAGATGAACCTATGCAGTTTCATGAAAAATTTTCGGATGTTAATGTAGCAGTTGATGGAGATAGACAAAACGGAATTTCACAATTACAGCAATTAGTAAATCCAGATGTAATTTTATTAGATGATGCTTTTCAGCACAGAAAAGTTACTGCAGGGTTTTATGTGCTACTTACTAAATATGATAGGTTATATACAGATGATTTATTGATTCCAGGAGGTGACTTAAGAGAGTCTAAGCGTGGAGCAAGTAGAGCACATGCTATTATAGTCACAAAGTGTCCCAAGGATTTAACAATTCAAAAGCAGAATGAAATTATAAAGAAAATTACACCGACTAAAGATCAAAGAGTTTTTTTTACAAGCATAACATATTCTGAAAAGGTATATGGTTTTGAAGAAGAAATAGTATTAGACTCGTTAAAAAATATAACATTTACTTTAGTAACTGGAATTGCAAATCCGACCCCTTTAATAAATCATTTAAATAAATTAAATCTTGATTTTGAACATATCGCTTATAAAGATCATCATAATTTTTCTAAGAAAGAATTAAAACAGCTGTCAGAAAAACAATTTATACTAACTACTGAAAAAGATTACATGCGATTAAAAGGTTCGCTTAAAAATGTGTGCTATTTACCAATAATTACGGAGTTTTTAAGTGATGGAAATCTCTTTGATGAAAAAGTTAATACATTCGTTAGCTTGAAAAAATAAATTTATTGTTGACAGTTTAATTCAATACTAGCACTATAATTGTCAAAGTACTCTAAGTGTAATACATTAGAATCTAATTTTACTGATAAGAAAAGTTTCTGAGTATTAAGCCTGTTGTAGAAATAAATAAAGAGGTCTATAAAAACCTCTTAAAAAACGAACCAATCTAGAAGTTTTTTAAAACTCTGAAAAACGAACTTACTCTATGTAATTCAACAAGTGTATATGTTTTACTTGGTTAATTGTAAATATATTTTATCAAAGAAAGTATCTGCTTTAAATGGTTTGGATAATATATCATTAAATCCAGCTGCGTTAAATCGTATTAAATCTTCTTTTTCAATTGTAATAGCAGTTAGGGCTATTATTGGAGTAGAGGAATCAAATAACCTTATTCTTTTTGTTGCTTCAACACCTCCAATTCCTGGCATATGAATATCCATTAATATTAAATCAAACTGTTGTTCTTTAGCTCTTGAAACTGCATCCTCTCCGTTGTCTGCAGTCACGCAATTGATGTCTTTTTTGGAAAGTGTTTTCTGAGTGATTAATTGGTTGATTTTGACATCATCTACCAGTAAAACATTCTTGTTCTTAAGGACTGATAGAAGATTAGCAGGGATAATTTCTGAAGTTTCTTGTACTTCAAGGCTTTCTCTTTTTGCTAGATCAAAAGTAATTTCAAAATAAAAAGTAGTACCTATATTCGGTTCACTTTTTAACTGTATTCTACTTCCCATGAGCTCTAGTAAGTTTTTTACAATAGTAAGTCCTAAGCCCGTACCTCCGTATTTTCTGTTTATTTGAACTGATCCTTGTGAAAAACTTTCAAATATTTCTTCTTGCTTGTCATATGAAATTCCAATTCCATTATCTTTTACTTCAATGTGCAAATCAATGGTACTAGCAGATGAAGTTGTCTTTTTGATATTAAGATTGACATCTCCGTTTTTAGTAAATTTAATTGCATTACTGACTAAATTTATTAAAATTTGAGAAATACGTAATGAATCCCCTAATAGGTATTCAGGAATTGTATCTTCAAAATTTAAATGTAGTTTGGTATTATTGTCTTTGGCTGATTTATTTTGAGTGTATAATACTTCCGTTGTGAGTTTTTTTAAGTTGAAAGGAATTTTCTCTATTTCTACTTTATTAGCTTCAATTTTATTTACATCAAGAATATCATTAATAAAATTTAATAAGTAATCCCCTGAAAAGCGTAACGATTTCAAGTAGCCTTTTTGTGATTCTGTAGGGTCTTCATCTAATAACAAATCAGTTAATCCAGTAACAGTGTATAGAGGGGTTCTGAGTTCATGTGTAATAGTTGAAAGGAAATTCGCTTTAGCTTTTGTAGCTTTTATAGCTTCGTCTTTAGCTATTATAAGTTGATTGTTTGTGCTTTGAAGTAACGAATTTGCTTTTTTTCTTTTTTGATTATTGTTGAAAAGAAAAATTATAAAAGAGAAGAATAGTATTAAAAAAGCTAAGCCTAAAAAAGTTAGTATTCTTTGGCTTTCAATTTTTTCTTCGTTTTGTTGAATGA
>Ga0209291_1001772_pt1 | contig 18566 bp, 16 predicted proteins | sample GOMGulsemesocosm_FD_184633 | JGI IMG/M metagenome (GOLD analysis project Ga0209291, IMG submission 184633) | Methane-oxidizing microbial communities from mesocosms in the Gulf of Mexico - GOM9B Gulf of Mexico (SPAdes) (version 2) | ecosystem: Environmental > Aquatic > Marine > Cold seeps...
CAACTATAAAATAGGGAACTGTTATCGCCTTTTATCATCAATTAAAATTGAAAACAAAAAACAAGACGAAGCATTTAAATACTTATTTAAAGCGAAAGAAATGTATGACTCTGGAGCCTTAAAAAAATCTTCATTTGAAAACAACGAAGTAAAAGCTGTTATACTTAATGATATTGCTTATTTGTTTTTGGAGATAGACAATTACCTTATCGCTATGAAATATTTAAACGAAGCCATACCTTATGCAAAGAGCAATGATCAAACATCTTCGTTAGCTGATAGCTATAATATTTTGGGTGCAGTATATGCTGAACAAGAAAATTTCACCAAAGCAGTTGAGTATTATGAAATGTCAAAAGCTATTTATATTGAAAAGACTGATGATTTTAGCACTACTGCATGTAATATAAATATTGGTATTGCTTATTATGAGAGCAATCAATATAATGAAGCCATAAGTTCTTTAGAAGAAGCATCAGAGAAAGCAATTGCCATACAATATAAAGCTGGGGAACTTAATAGCTATGTATACCTTGGAAGAGCATATATAGCATTAAACAAACTTAGAGTAGCAAATGATTATCTTGAAAAAGCTGAGTATATTGCTACTGAGTATAACATTCCAACATCTGAAATCGTTATTGCAAAATCGGAAATTTTTAAAAAGAAAAAGAACTATCCTAAAGCAATCAAAACCATTGAAGCACACCTCAACCAAACTAACAACAATATATTCCCTAAAGAAAAAATAAACATATACACAAGTCTCACAGATGCGTATGAAAAAAACAATAATTTCAAAAAAGCACTAACTAGTCAAAAAAAGAAATATCAAATTCAAGACAGTATTATAGATGTTCGTAAAGCGATACAAACAGAAGCTTTACAAGCTGAATTTGAGTATAAAAAAGTAAAAAACGACCTTAAGAACAAAGAGAAAGAGTTGAAAAACAGAGAAAATGAACTTGTGATTTCTGAAGAAAGAACTCATTCTTTACGTCTCGTATATGGATTATTTATTATTGCAGGAGGCTCATTATTTGTGATTTCTACATTAATCTATCTACGAAAAAAAGAAATATGGAAAAACAAACAAGAACTTCAAGTAGTTAAACAACAACATTCTGAAAATGAACTCAAATTTAAAAACAAGCAAATAACTGATTTCGCTCTAAATATTTCAGAAAAAAATGACTTATTACTTAACATTAAAAAGAAGATTAACTCATTAAAACTTATTGAAAAATCTAAAAACACTAAGCTTAATGACCTTATTCTATTCCTCAATAGCACTTTAGAGCAAAACTCAGAAAAGGTAGCGATTTATTCTGTAGCAAATAATACTAAGGATGCTTTTTACCATAAATTAAGTGAATTATACCCAGCTCTTACTGAAAAAGAGAAACGTGTGGCAGCTTTTATTCATTTAAATTTGAGCTCTAAACAAATTGCAATGCAATTAAATATAACTAGGGCAAGTGTAGATAACTATAGGTATAATTTGAGAAAAAAAATGAACTTAGCTAGGGAAACTTCCTTACATGATTTTATTAAAAAAATTTAATCCTTTACCTTAAAATAAAAAGAACGAATTAACTCTTCAGCTGGTTTATTTTGAGGTGTAAACCTCGGATTATCAACTCCACCTACATTCTCATGATCTATAAACCATTTCCATACGAAACCACCTGCAAACCATTCTTCATACCATAACTCTTCAAAAAGTGCTTGTGTAGTATTCACTTGTCCATCAAGGTTTACTGAAGTTTTATTATAATCTACTTCCCAAGGTTTAGCCGCAGCATAATCAACACTCCTATAGCCAAATTCAGTAAAAAGTATTTTCTTTTGCAAAGAATCGGAATGCTTTTCCATTACTAGTTTATGTTTTTGCCATTTTTCTTTTAAAGCAGAAATTTCTGGAGTTTTAGCATCTGAAAGCGGAAAATACCCATCAATCCCAACATAATCTAGTTCTTTCCAAAAAGTAGTTTTTAGGTATTCATCCCAATTGGCTGCATAAGTTAACTTTCCTTTATAAATAGTTTTAACTTGTTGTATTAATCCTTTCCAATATTTAGGACGATGTTTTACAAATAATTCTAATTCTGTACCAATACAATAGATAGCTACTTTATTTTCATGAGCCACTTTTGCATAAGTCAGTATAAAGTCCGTATAAGTTTTCTCTAACATTAACCAATCAGCTTCATTAGTCATTGAAATTTTTCCTGTAAACTCCCCTTTCATTACCCAAATTTGTGGTTTGAGCATTGTTTTAATATTATTTTTATGCAACTCATTAATATACTGCGCAACACCATCTGCTCGCTCACCAAACCATTGTCGATCACTATTAAACCCTATTGAAGGTGATTTCAAATTCCTAGAGAAACCAAAAGGCATTATTGCTGCATAATTAGCATTTAAGTTAACTACTGGAATTATGTGTTTATTGGTTACTTTCTCTCCAGAAGCAACAAAAGACACTCCGTTAATTTTTGCTTCAGTTTGTCCTTTACATGACAATTGAATTGTAATTAGAACTATAGACCAAAGAAGAATATGTTTACTCATATAAAATAATTATTCTTCTAAAATACAATCTTGATTAGTTAATAATAACCTGTTTAACACTTTTTTTATCATCTAATCCTATTTCTAGAAAATAAACACCGCTTGGGTATTTAGACAAATCAATAGAACTATTTGTTCTTATTTGGCTATTATTCAGTATTACTGCTCCAAAAGCATTTGTCATTCTTACTGTAAACTCTTTATTTTCACTACTTGAAACTGTTATATTATCTCTTGCAGGAACAGGGTAAACAACAAGATCACTTAATACTTGTTCTGCTATACTCAAAACACCACATCCAGAACCTTGTATTGAAGATAAAGTTACATTCCCCCAAAGTAAATTTGCTTGAGTGCATTGAATTAATACATTATCAAAATCACCTAACTCTATACTTGCTGGTACTATAAAACGATTATAACCAGTAATTGGATCATTCATATCTGTTCCTCCATTATCATCTTGCAATTGTTGAGTGCTTATTTTCACATCGGTTGCTAAATTTAAAATCCCCGTTTTAGAAAGAAAAACCTCTAATCGCAACCCTTGAATTGTAACAAAATCCTTATCAAAAATAACATGTTTGGTCCCATCAGTTAAGAATTCTATTCTAGCAGAACCACTTACAGGATATATCCCAGGGTCATTTGCTACAAAAACACCTTCTCGTTCACAATGGTTTACTGCTGTACTAGCCCCCAATGCAACACTACCCCATAACAGGTTAGCCTGTGTACATTGAATAATTACATGACTATAATCAGTAATGACTACACTATTTGGTACCTCGAAAATTTTAAACCCAGTTATAGGATCATTCATATCAGTACCTCCATTATCATCTTGTAATTGTTGTGTGCTAATTTTTACATTAGTCCCAGTAGTAATGTTTGCCGTTGTAGACAAAAAAACCTCTAACTTTAAACCTTGAATCGTTGAAAAATCATTTTTAAATATAACACGTTTAGTTCCATTACTTAAAAATTGAATTGCAGCTGTTCCGCTTACTGGGTAAGTCCCAGGGTCATCGGCTATAAAAGCTCCCTCTCTTTGTTGTTGGGCAGATAAAACACCAAATAACATTAAAAATATAAAAGTAATTTTTCTCATGAGTACATTAAATTAATTGCTTGACTACAAAGCTATTACCTATATTACAGAAAATATGTCAGCTAGCTAACACTAAGTAATTTACAATTAATCTAAATTAACTACATAACCATATTCTTTTTAAGTTCTTATATTTAATCTCGACTCATCCAACATCAATTTATTTTCTATGGAAGAACATATCGTAATCATTGGAAACGGAATATCAGGAATAACCTGTGCGCGTCATGTTAGAAAAAACAGTAATAAAAAAATAACTGTTATTTCTGGAGAGGCTGACCATTTTTTTTCCAGAACTGCTCTAATGTATGTATACATGGGGCACATGAAATTTGAACATACACAACCCTATGAAAAATGGTTTTGGGAGAAAAACAGAATTGAATTAGTAAAAAAGTATGTTTCAAATATCAATACATCAAAAAACGAAATTGTATTTGAAGACGAGACTGCTCTAGGGTATGATAAGTTAGTTATTGCAACTGGATCTAAACCCAACAAATTTGGTTGGCCAGGACAAGATCTGGATGGTGTTACCGGCATGTATCATAAACAAGACTTAGAAAAAATTGAGCAATATGCACCAGACAATAAAACATGCAAACGTGCTATAATAGTAGGTGGCGGATTAATCGGTATTGAATTAGCAGAAATGTTGCATAGTAGAAATATCCCTACCACATTCTTAGTCCGAGAAAATAGCTTTTGGGACGCAGTTTTACCAAAAGGAGAATCTGCTATGGTAAATCGAGAAATTACTGATAATCATATTGATTTACGTTTGGGTGTTAATTTAAAAGAAATAAAATCCGATGAAAATGGTAATGCTAAATCTGTTGTAATAGCAGAAACCGGTGAAGAAATAACTTGTGATTTAGTTGGTTTAACTGCTGGAGTATCTCCGAATGTCAATTTTTTAAAAGTATCTGGAATTGAAATTGGAAGAGGGGTAAAAGTAAATAGATATTTAGAAACTAATATCTCAAATATTTATGCAATCGGAGATTGTGCCGAACAACATGAAGCAATTGACCTACGCAGGCCAATTGAAGCAGTATGGTACACAGGACGAATGATGGGGGAAACATTAGCACAAACCCTTTGTGGCAATCGTGTAATGTACAAACCTGGGCATTGGTTTAATTCTGCTAAGTTTTTTGATATTGAGTACCAAACTTATGGTTGGGTATGGGCACAACCTAAAGAAAATGAAGCCCGATTTTATTGGGAACATGAAGATGGTAAAAAATGTATACATATAAACTACGACAAAAACACGCATGAATTTCTTGGCATAAATAATTTTGGAATTCGCATGCGTCATGAGTTCTTTGATAAAATTCTAACCGATAAAAAGTCAGTAGAACATGTATTAGAACATTTAGCTGATGCTAATTTTGACCCTGAGTTCTACAAGCTACACGAAAAAGAGATTGTTGAAAAATTCAATCAAGAAAATGACACAAATATTCAACTAAAAAAGAAAAGCTGGAAACGTATTTTCTCTAAAACATAAACCATAACTATGAAAAACATTCAAAATACAGGGCTTGGCATATTCTTAATCGGATTAATGCTCTTTATCTCTCTTATTTTTTTAGGGAAATATGAGTTAACTCCTACTCTACTTGAACAAATAGTTAAGGACAAAGGAATTAAAAGTGAGTTATTTATAAATGACATGAAAACTAATGTTGTTGGAAAAGAATTCTCTAATCCATTTAGTTTTTCTTCAAGTGTAAGAAGCGCTCTAAACAATGCTAACAACTCACATGTTAAGAACAAAGAATACGGAAAAAAAATATGGGGTAAATCTCATGTTTTTGCTTATAACATTGCTAAAAAATCGGGCGCAGGACTTATTAAAGAAAACAAAGGAATGTTTTGGTGGTTAACCTTTGGCTTTGGGATTATAGGGGCTTTACTTTATATCATTCCAAATGTAATTACACTTGGTCCAAAAGGAATAAAGAATAACGGCGTATTCTTAAATTCAGCAACTAACAGAGGTTGGATAGGCTGGTTTGTTTTTATATTCCTAGTTAGTTTTTATTTGCTACTCTATTTTGCTCCGGACTATATTGTTAACTGGACTTATATTGTTGATCCTATTAGTGAATTTCTTAGTGGAAATCCTGCCGGACAATGGTTTTTATATGGGTTTTTATATTGCGTTGTAATGATCGTTATGGCTGTTAGAATGTATATCAAATACCGCCATAACAAATACCAAATATTACGAACCACTTCTGTACTATTTTTCCAAATTGTATTTGCATTTTTAATCCCAGAAATCATGGTTCGTTTTCAAATGCCATGGTATGATTTTAAAAACGCCTTCCCGTTAGATTATGATTTCTTCTTTAAATGGAATTTGAAAGAACTTACAAATAGCGGCGGAATTGGCTTATTCATTTTAGTATGGGGAATTGTATTAACACTTGTAATCGTTCCTTTAATGGTATACTTCTTTGGAAAAAGATGGTACTGTTCATGGGTATGTGGTTGTGGTGGATTAGCGGAAACATTAGGTGATCCATACAGACAGCTATCTGATAAATCTCTTAAAGCATGGAAATTTGAACGCTGGATAGTTCACGGTGTGCTGGTGTTTGCATTAGTAATGACAGGTATTACCTTGTACACATATTTTAGCGGAGCTAAAGGGGCATTAGGCATTAGCACACAATCAATTCAAAGTGTATATGGACTTTTAATAGGCTCCTTTTTTGCCGGAGTTATTGGAACAGGATTTTATCCTATCTTCGGAAATCGAGTTTGGTGTAGGTTCGGATGTCCATTAGCTGCATATTTAGGACTTGTACAGCGTTTTAAATCACGTTTTAGAATTACCACAAATGGGGGGCAATGTATATCTTGCGGAAATTGTTCTACCTATTGTGAGCAAGGGATTGATGTAAGAGCTTACGCTCAAAAAGGAGAAAATATAGTTCGTGCCAGTTGTGTCGGTTGTGGTGTATGTGCTGCAGTTTGTCCTCGTGGTGTCCTTAAACTGGAGAATGGACCTGAGGGTGGACGCATAAACCCAACAGACATTTTATTAGGAAATGATGTAGATTTGATGAAATACCTAAAATAGCTTTGTTATAGACATAAATACTAATTAGTGATTTTTACGTATATTACTGACTACCAATCATATATCTTAGATTAAAATGAAAAAAACATATATTAGCATTTGCGCTATTGTTACCCTACTACTAATATCCTCATGCAGACCAAGTTATATGCGTTGTCCTAAAAATCGACGATGTGTGGCTACTCCTATACAACAAAACAATAATCTGTTTTTAGCGCAAGTAAATATCTCGCAAAACAAACAAGAAGCATTGTAATTTTTTTATTTTTGTTGAAAACACTCCATTCATAAATGTCAATAATAAAGGTAATTATCCCTGCTTATAACGAACAGGATTCTATTGCAAATGTTCTAGCTGAAATTCCTTCAGAAGTTTCCGAAGTACTAGTTATTAATAATAACTCAACTGACAATACTGTAGCCGTTGCTAAAAATGCAGGCGCAACAGTTTTAACAGAAACTCAAAAAGGATATGGATATGCATGCCTAAAAGGAATGGAATACATTGCTTCTCAAAATGAAAAGCCCGATATTATCGTATTTTTAGATGGAGATTATAGCGACTATCCAGAAGAGCTAACTAAAATTATTGCTCCAATACTTACGGATGATATTGATTTAGTAATTGGTGCTCGTGTACCTGAACTTAGAGAAAAAGATTCCGTTACACCACAACAGATCTTTGGTAATTGGCTTGCGTGTACTTTGATGAAACTCTTTTTTAAAGCGAAATTCACTGACCTCGGTCCATTTAGAGCAATTAAATATGATAAACTATTAACACTCAATATGGTTGACAAAACCTATGGGTGGACTGTAGAAATGCAACTCAAAGCATTGAAGACCAATTTATCCTATATAGAAATACCCGTTAGGTATAAAAAAAGAATTGGTATTTCAAAGGTGTCAGGTACAATAAAAGGTTCTATATTTGCTGGCGTTAAAATTTTAACTTGGATATTTAAATACAGCCTCAAATAACAGTGGATAAAGCAATATTATACGGTTCATACTTCATTATGGCGATATACTCAGTATCGTTAGTAATCATTTTATTTTACGCATTAGCGCAACTAAACTTGCTTGTCAATTACTTAAAAGCACAAAAGAACAAGAAACACGGCCCTCAATTTGATTTAAACAATCCAAATGAAGTCCCTTATATCACCATACAACTACCTCTATACAATGAACTATATGTAGTTGAACGATTATTGAATAATATTTCTGAAATCGACTATCCTAGAGAAAAATTAGAAATTCAAGTTTTAGATGACTCTACTGATGAATCCGTTGTAAGTAATGCTGCTCATATAAAAGCATTACAAGAAACTGGTTTAGACATTGTTCATATTAGAAGAGAAAACAGAGAGGGTTTTAAAGCTGGCGCTTTAAAAGAAGGACTGAAAATCGCAAAAGGAGAATTCATTGCTATTTTTGATTCTGATTTCCTGCCTCAAAAAAACTGGTTAAAATTAACTGTCCCTCATTTTAAAGATGAAAAAATTGGAGTAGTACAAACACGTTGGGGGCATATCAACAGAAACTATTCATTACTTACTAAAATACAAGCTTTTGCTTTAGATGCTCATTTCACCTTAGAACAAGTAGGTAGAAATAGTAAAGGACACTTTATCAACTTTAATGGAACTGCTGGTTTATGGCGTAAAGAATGTATTTACGATGCTGGAAACTGGGAAGGTGATACACTTACAGAAGATTTAGATTTAAGTTATAGAGCACAATTAAAAAACTGGGGATTTAAATACCTTGTTGATGTTGAAACACCTGCTGAATTACCAGTTGTAATTAGTGCTGCTCGCTCACAACAATTCCGATGGAATAAAGGTGGTGCTGAAAACTTTCAGAAAATGTTTAAGCGCGTTGTAAAATCTAAAGAGCTTTCGTTTAAAACTAAGTTTCACGGAGTAATGCATTTATTAAATAGTACCATGTTTTTAAATGTATTTGTGGTTGCTATTTTAAGCATCCCAATGTTATATATTAAAAACTACTACGGTCATTTCAGATCTTACTTTATAGTAATGAGTTTCTTTGTTATGAGCACCTTAATATTCTTTGTGTGTTACTGGTTTATGTACAGAAACCTCAACGGAAAAGGATTCAAAAATTTCTTTAATTATATCGGTCATTTCTTTTCGTTCTTTTCAATTGCAATGGGATTCTCTTTACACAACTCATTAGCTGTTTTAGAAGGACATAGAGGAAAGAAAAGTGAATTTGTTCGTACACCTAAATTCAATATCAGTACTTTAAAAGATTCTTGGAAAGACAATAAATACTTGAGTAAAAACATCTCTAAAAATATCGTTATTGAAGGTATCTTACTATTGTACTTCGTATTCGGGTTAGCTAGTTCATACTTGGTTACCATATTTGTTGGTGCTAAAGAAGTTGATTTCGGACTAGTTCCTTTTCACTTAATGTTAGTTTCCGGGTTTGGGTTTGTGTTTTTCAAATCACTTACTTCAAAAGCTTAACCTTTAAACTTCCTCTTTTTAAATATTCTTCCTTAGAATTATTTACCTAATTTTAGGTTAGTTATTTCTTAGTATATCGACTATTCAATAATTACGCTTAAAAACGACATCAGTTAAATGCTAAATAGCACTTTCCTAAAAGTATATAAAAAGCCAATACTAGCCACTATAGCATCCCTTTTAGGGTACTATTATTTTGGTTATGAATTAATTCGTGGTGATTTTAATAGTTTACTTATTACATACACTGGGTTATTTTTATTATTCCTTTACCTATATAAAAAAGGATTGGATTGGAAAACCCTAGTCGTAGTCACTATTCTTTTTAGGCTTGTTCTTTTAATTGCCACACCGAGTTTGTCACAAGACTTTTATCGTTTCATTTGGGATGGACGAATGTTATTAAACGGATTTAATCCGTATTTATATCTACCGGAAGTATTTCAAACACCAAATTATATACCCCCTAATCAAGCTACTGAATTGGTTGCTGGAATGGGAGAGCTTAACGCTAGTCATTATAGCAATTACCCACCACTAAATCAATTATGCTTTGCTATTGCAGCTCTTTTTGCTAATAAAAGTATTATAGGAAGTATTATAGTTATGAGAGTATTAATAATACTTGCTGACATTGGTGTATTATATTTCGGAACGAAACTCTTAAAAGCACTCCATTTAAATCCTAAGGTGATATTTCTATACTTACTGAACCCATTAATCATTCTTGAGTTAACTGGAAACTTACATTTTGAGGGAGTCATGATTTTCTTCGTAGTATGGAGTTTGTACCTACTACAACAAACCAAATGGATATTAGCTGCTTTTGTATTGGCCTGTTCCATCAGTTTAAAGTTGCTACCCTTGCTCTTTCTACCTTTATTTTTCCAGCAATTTAAATTCAAAAAACTGTTGGCCTTTTACACCATTGTCACAGTAAGCTGTATTTTATTCTTTGCTCCTTTTATCTCTGAAAACCTGCTAACTAATTATTCCAAAACCATCGGGTTGTGGTTCGGAACATTTGAATTTAACGGAAGTATTTATTTACTAATTCGTGAAATAGGGTATTTTATAAATGGGTATAATATTATTGGTAGTGTAGGTAAAGTAACTCCTTTAGTAGTATTACTATTCATTTTACTTATTTCTTTTTTCAGAAACAACACATCTACGAAACAATTGATTACTGCTTTTTTGTTTGGGTTGAGCTTTTATTTATTTACCTCAAGCACCATTCATCCTTGGTATGTAGCAATGTTATTAGCTTTATCAATATTCACTAAATATCGTTTTCCATTAGTATGGAGTTTCACTATAATTCTTAGTTACTCTTTTTATAAAAACGAAGCATTCATAAATAACTATTGGCTAATTTTTATTGAATACACACTTGTTTTTGGAATGATGATTTGGGAAGTTTTATATCATAAAAAAGAAAAAACAGCTTGAAATAATCCAACCTGTTTTTTCTTTTTTAAGCTATACTAGAATCCTTTATTCACAAGAATTTTAAAAGTTTTTTTACTTGAACCATTGGACACGACAACAAAGTACGTTCCATTATATAATGCTGAAGTTTCAAAATTACAAATGGTACTTCCCATCTTAAGTGTTTGTTCTGAAATTAATTGCCCAGCTACATTTACTAATTGTACTTTTAAATCAGGATGAGATACATCAGTAATTTGAAGTGTAATTATTTCTGCTGTTGGGTTTGGATAGGTTTTAATTGTTGAATCATTAAAAACATAATCAAAAGTTGACAAAACATAATTTGTTGTTCCAACCGGAACAGAAGAAACAGTTGTTGTAGTTACATTTCCATAAAAAGCAGGTCCAACAGCATATGGATAAGCTGAATTATGATTTGCATCTACAGTAGCGTAATACGCATAAGTTCCTGCAGGATATTCTGGTGTTATCGCAAAACGACCGTTGTGTTCATCTAAATAATACTCTTCTGGATGGGATACAAATAAATAATCCTCTCTAAAATATCCATCAAAATATGTGGCACTTACATTTGGCCCATCGGTTCTTGTTGATGCTCCTGTTAATTCATAACTTGATTGAATCCTCACAATTCCTCCTGTACCATCTACATTAGCATACCCATAAGCACCATAAATAGGAAAACCATCGTAAGCAAAGCCAATTAATGGAGAATGTGCATTAGTATCTATTACATATAATCCATCTGCTGGATACGTATCACAAACATCTGACACCACTAATAAATCCATATCAAAAGCACTAGGGTTTTGATGATGGTGATAATTCCCCATTGCTGGGTGCGCTTTATTACAGTCGAACCCTTCCATTTCAGCAGGTATAGCATCTCTATTCCAATCCATGACTGCTGTTGGCCCACCTGGACAAGGAGCATTTCCCGGACCTCCACAAATATTATTGGTAGAATCATTCCAGGCTACTCCATCTCTATAATCAAATAAAGCCACTCCATTAATAAAAATACCGATATTTCCCGGAGTAGTGTCAGTTGAAGTCCCTGTGTTTTGAGTAGGGTTCAAAGGCATTTTAAATATAGAGTTTTGAGCAGTTGCGAAAGACGGGTTTCCATCTTGAAAAGGACCTGTTATATATGCAGGAATTCCTGTTGCGGAAACATATACCCAATCTGCATCATAATCTACCGATTGCACATTGGCTAAATCTGAGTCGTTAATTGGAGTGGAATTTCCAGCTACATAATGACGTCCCGTTATTCCAGTTGTGTTTTGCATCCATGTTGTTATAGCAGGGTTTGTTTGTGCAAACATGCACATAGGAATTAATAGCAATACTAAATTAAATAATTTTCTTTTCATGATTCTAGGCTTTTAATTAAACAAGGCTAATGTATTGTAAACAGCTTCGTTAAAAGACCGAGTATATAAGTTCGGACACATTTTGGGTATAAATCAACCCGTTTTTCGGTATGCGGATGGCGTTAGATTTGTTTGCTCTTTAAAAACTTGATTAAAGGTTGATTTAGAATTAAATCCGGATTCAAAACCAATAGCCACAATAGTATACTTATGATAGGATTCATCCTTAAGTAATTTACATGCGTGTGTTATTCTAAAATCATTTACATATTTGTAAAAATTCTTCTGATAGGTTTGGTTGATAAAATAAGAAAGGTCGTTTATAGAAACATCCATCTCTTTTGCAACATCAGATAATCGTAAATTTTCGTTTAAAAACGCTTTTTCATTTACCATATACTGATTTAGCTGGGCCTCTAAATCATCGAAACTCTTTTCTTTATTGTGTAGCTTTTTATCTTCGCCGACCTGTGAATTTATCTCTTGATTATCATTCCTTTTTTCGGAACATAGTTCTGATAATACATTTTGTTGAAATCCAAAAGCACTTAGAAAAAACACAAATAATAAACTTGATAATGGTCCCAATTGCTTTACATACGGAATGACTTTTCCACTTCCAGGGTATGCCTTTTCAATAAAAGAAGTAATTGCTAAAAGCACAAAAAATACTGCTAACCACTGAAGCCATTGAAGTGTTATTGAATAATTACTAACAGAGTAAAATTCTTTAACCTTTAATTTACTCTTCCTTATTAACTGAATAATTAATACACTATAAATTATGTTAGATAAGGCTATACAAGAGGTTAGGAAATGTCTTGGTAATTTTGTTTTATTAGATGATTGAAATATTTGAGTAACAAATTCATTGTCTCCAAAAGGAGCTGGAGGAGGCGCAAAATTGATTAGCAAAACACTAAATAGTAAAAAAGGTATGCTATGAAAAAATACCATTTTTTTATTTATTGATTCACATAAAATTGATTTACAATAAAAATAAAGCAATGGACCTAATAAAAAGAAACTAGCAGCTGAAAACACCATTCGTATGAATGTATTGTCAAAACCATAAAGAGTTCCTAAAAGGGTTCCTAAAAATGGGATTGGAATAACTACAAATAGTAACCATAAATACTTAGACACATCTTTTTTAAAACACACCAAAAACAGCACACTGAAAAAACAATGACTGAATAGGGCAATAATACTGGAAAACACTAAAGAGTTCACTATATTTATTTTTGAGTTATTAATTCTTTTGGAAATGAAAATCGTTTATCAAACAAAAACTCTTTATCAGTTAACGTATGTAAAAACACTAACAAGTCTACTTTTTCATTTGGTGTTAAAACAATTGCTTTTTTAAGTTCCTCTGCCAAAGTTTCGCTATGTTGAATTCCGTTTGTATAATGCGTAATGACCTCTTGTAGTGTTTCAAACCTGCCGTCGTGCATATAAGGTTTTGTGAATTGTATATTCCTTAAGGTGGGCACTTTAAATTTTAGTGAATCTTTTGAGTCTTGGGTAACTTTCATTCTTCCATAATCGTTTAATGTATTATCTACAGGTAACCCATTATTTTTAAATTCATTACTTGCTAACAAAGGTTCTGTATGACACGAAGCACAGTTTGTTTTAAATAATTTTAAACCATTTTTCTCTTGAGTAGTAAATTTTCCTCCCTCCTCTTTTCTGATATATTTATCATACTTGGAATTATATGTATTCAACATTACTGTGAATTGAGTTAATCCTAATAATACCCTTTGCCCAGTTATGGTGCTATCCTGAAATGCTTTATAAAACAAATCCTTGTAAAAAGGAATAGTATCTAACTTCCGAACCACATTTTCTAATGTTTCTGCCATTTCTACCTCACTTGTTAACGGCGCTAACGCTTGCACCTCTAAATGATTGATACCACCGTCCCACATAAAAGAGCTTGACCATGCAGTATTCATTATAGCTAACGAATTTCTAGTTCCAATTTTCCCTTCTATACCATGACTTAAATCATGATCAATATGAGTGAATCCAGAAGCTTGTAAATGACAACTAGCACATGAAATAGTATTATCTTTAGATAATAATGAATCGTAAAACAAGGTTCTACCCAATTGAAATCCTTCTTCTGTAACAGGATTCTTAGAAAAATCATATATAGGCTTCGGCCAATATTCCGGATACGTAAATATTGTAGCGCTTACTTTTAATCCTATAAAAGATAGCAGTAATAACACTCCAATAAAACAGGTTATTCTTTTCATTCTTTTAAGCTAAACATTTTAACGGATGTATCTGCCAACCTTGAAGCTTCTTCGCCAGGAATCATTATACTGTGGTTCTCTTTTAAAATTATCTCATCAAAAAAAGTTTCTAAATCTACAACCAGTGTAAGCTTCTTCTGATTATGACTTATTGGGAATTTTAATGTTCTTAATGTTGGATATGGTTCCTGAAAGCCACCTATATGAAAAGTGAATTTATTTTTTCTTGTAGGGCAATTTGGACTAACCCCTTCAATTTTCACATTAATATAACCACTCTGCCATGCCCAATACATTCCATTTGCCGGATCTAAATCTCCAGAGTGTGCTCCAGATTCACTTAAGCTACCTTTTACCCCTAAAGAAAAAAACACCTCTTTAATCTTTCTGTTTTTTGGAAGTTTTAAAGATTTGGAAAGTGTTTCATTGTTAAACGCATCAATTAAACAAGAACTTTTTTTTATTTCATGATATGTATTATTGGCTAATTCAAATTTAAAATCTGTTAGATAAAACTTAACTGTATTGAACTGTATTGAATCTCCTGTTTTAGAAACGTACCAATGCTTCTTTTGAAGTTTTTCTCCATGAAAAACAGGTTCAATCATTATTCTTAACTCTTTTTTTGCTTGTTGGCTAAAAAGAAACATGCTAAAAAGCATGAAACAAAGCAAACTACCAATCGTCTTTAAACTCTCCTTCATTAATAATAAAAACTTGATTTATTTATTTGATATTACTTAAGACTATATTTTATAAAAAAGGTTTAATTTTATTCATTAAATAAGTTTTCAAAAAAACATGAAGCGAATTTTTACTAAAAAAAGAATCATTGGATTTATTCTATCGATTTCATTACTCTATGTAATTGCAATGATCTTTTTATATTTCAATCAAGAAAAATTTTACTTTCATCCAAAAACATTGGCAACTAATTATCAATACAATTTTGACACAGAATTTGAAGAAATCAACATTCCTGTTGACAAAAAAAACACTATTAACAGCCTATTATTTAAAAGCAAAAACTCAAAAGGAGTTATTTTATACCTTCATGGAAATGCTGGCGCATTGCATGACTGGGGGATGAGAGCCCCTTTGTATACAAACAATAATTATGACATCCTTTTTGTAGATTACCGAGGTTTTGGAAAAAACAAAAACCAGTTAGAAAATGAAGAAATGCTACATAATGACATGCAACTTGCTTATGATTTTTTAAAAACAAAATATAAAGAAAATGAGATTATTGTATTAGGGTTTTCTATAGGTTCTGGATTAGCTGCTAAGATAGCTGCTTACAACAATCCAAAAGCATTGATTCTTGAAGCTCCATATTACTCTTTTGAATCTTTGGTACATAAAACAGCGCCAATAGTACCTTGTTTGTTGATTGAATACAAAATACCTACTCATAAATTCATAGAAAAGGTTCGCTGTCCAATTACTATTTTTCACGGTAAGGATGATCAGTTAATAACCCCTAAAGAGAATTCAATACAATTACAACAACTCGACCCTGATAATATTACGCTATATTTAATTGACAATTGTAATCATAATGGTATTTACAGAAGTGATACTTATCTTAATACATTACCAACTGTATTAGAATAAGTGTAACAAAGAAGTCCCACTTAATTATAATTAAGTGGGACTTCTTACATATACTAAAAACCTACGCTATTACTTAAAATGCTTTAAGTTAATTAATTCTTGTTCAGTAAGATGCTTCCAGTGCCCTCTTGGGATATCCTTTTTAGTTAAATCACCAATCATCACACAGTCAACTTTTATTAAGTCGTACCCCAGGTGTTCAAAGATGGTTCTTAGTACTCCATTTCCAGTATTTAAAATCGAAATACCTAATTCATTTTTTGGCGAATTGGTAATATAAGATGCTTCAACTACTGTTACTTTTTTACCCTCTATTAGTATACCATCTTGAATTTTTTTAAGATCCTCTTGTTTTAAGTTTTTATCTAATTCTACATGAAATAAACGTTTGACTCCAGTTTTAGAGCCCGTAAATTTCTTAACCATATCATCATCATTGGTAAAAAACAATAATCCAGTAGAATTTCTTCCTAATCTCCCAACAGGTTTTATCCTTGAACTGGTAGCGTTTGCAACCAAATCCATAACTGTTCTGCCTTTACTTTCACTTGTAGTAGTTGCAAATCCTTTAGGTTTATTCAAAAGTACATATGCTTTAGGTTCAGGGTTAATTCTAGAACCATCAAAACGAACATCATCATCCCTCTTTACTTTATAACCCATTTCTGAAACTACTTTACCATTTACGGTAACACTACCAATAGAAATATGCATATCTGCTTCACGACGAGAACATATACCAGAATTTGCTATATACTTATTTAAACGAATTTCATCAGATGAGCCTTTTTTTACAGGAACCTCTTTAGCCACAGTTTTCTTTACAGAACTTTTTGACTTTGATGCTCTTGATTTTGGGGCATTAGCCTTTTTATAAGAATCGTTTGTATGCTTCTTTCTATCAGTGTTCTTTCTTTCGCTTGACATATGTACTAAATTTTGCGTAAAGGTATTGTTAATTTTATTAGTATGGCTAATTTGAGCCCTAATTCACCTAAACATAAAGACTTTACTCTACTTTTTATCATTTTTAGTCCTTTTGGTAATACTCTCCGATGATAATATTATACCACATCCGTCAGACCCTTCTAGTTTTGATATACTATAGGTACAAAAATTACGCTTATTTGAATTCATTTTTCACTTTGAAAAGAATATTAAGTTTTAACGTAATTTCTTATCCTAAAATAATATTTCAAACCTCTCTAGGTAATAAAAGTTGTAGATACAACTTTTATTACCTAGCTTTGTTTAATGGAATTCAATAACATTGAAAATTTTAACCCTCGAGAATGCATTTCAGGTAAAGTTATGCGCATTAGTAGAATTACAGCCAACATCTTCAGAAAGCATTTGGCTCCTTTTGGAATAACTAATAGCCAACTTACCTTATTATTTGTTTTAACAAAAGCAGGCGGTTTAACCCAAAAACAACTATCTGATTTTATCTTTTTAGAAAAATCTTCAGTAAACAGAAACTTAAATCGCTTGATAGGAAAAAATTACGTCAGTAAAATAAACTTTCCAACGATTGAAATTACTATTAAAGGTAAACAATTTGTAGAGCTTATCATTCCTGAATGGGAAAAAGCAATGGAAGAAATCAGGATGATGATAGGTGATGATGGTGAAACAGCCATAAGTGAACTACTGAATAAATTAACTTTGAAAAAATAATATTATGGAATTAAAAATTGCATACATAGGGTTAACAATTCTAATGATCTTAATAGTCTTCAAAGGAGGATTATATACTATAGGCAAAACATTTCAAGAAGCACAAAAACAACAAAAGAAAAAGAGGCTACTCGTTATTGGGTTACTATTATGGCAACTATATATTTTCATAATGGCTTCAAGTAATTTTTTAGCAAGTTATAGCTTCCCTCCTAGGTTCGCATTAGCCTTTATCCTACCCTCGTTTATCTTCACCGGAATATTTATATATAAAAACAGAAACAACAAATGGCTACAGAATATACCTCAACACTGGCTTATCTATATTCAATCTTTTAGAATACTTGTAGAAATACTATTTGTTTTCTCTGTAACTAAAGGAATCCTTCATAAAGAAGCGAGTATAGAAGGGTATAATTTTGATATGATTCTGGCCATTACTGCTCCTATAATTGGCCTTTTAGTTTTCAAGTATAAAACATTATCTAAAAAATGGTTAATCTACTGGAACTATTCAGGACTCGCTATTTTAGCTTCTGTTATTTATGTTTTCATGACTAGTATATACAAGCCTGAAATTTACGGAAGTAATATTCCACTACTACCTATAGAATCTTTTAAGTATCCCTATGTATTGGTAGCTGGCTTTTTAATGCCTCTAGCAGTTTTTATTCATGTATTATCAATAGTTCAATTAAAAAAACTAAATCAACAAAATGAATAAGGCCTTTATTTTACTAGTGAGTAATTCTGGCTTTATTAAAACAATACTGAAAGCTCCAATAACAATCACAAATTTCAGCACATTATGTAACAATACATAATGTGCTTTTTTAGTTGCTATCCATAATTTTATTACATAAAACAGTAATAAAATTGTTG
>Ga0209291_1001773_pt1 | contig 18562 bp, 16 predicted proteins | sample GOMGulsemesocosm_FD_184633 | JGI IMG/M metagenome (GOLD analysis project Ga0209291, IMG submission 184633) | Methane-oxidizing microbial communities from mesocosms in the Gulf of Mexico - GOM9B Gulf of Mexico (SPAdes) (version 2) | ecosystem: Environmental > Aquatic > Marine > Cold seeps...
GTTATGAACCCTTCATTAACAGTCATTAATAAAAAATTTGTAGCGAAAATAATAGAAAACAACATTTTTTATATCAAATACAATGATAAAATAGCCCTGACAGTAAAAGATATAAAATTATCTTATAATGCATATTCTGTACTGTCAAAAGGAAAAAAGCTTAAAGTTTTAATAGAATTTGGTAATTTATCAACTATAGAGGATGAAGCTCGGGAATATGCAGAACGTAATAACGTTCCTGTCATTGCAGAAGCCTTGATAATGAATACTATTGCTTATAGAGTATTGGCTATCATATATTTTAAATACCGTATACTTAATCATCCAGTTAAAATTCAAAACAGTTTTGCAAAAGGAATTGAATGGCTAAGAACAATTAATTAAAATAAATTCGTAAATTTGATTGTGGTCGCTGTAGAATCAAAAATAATTAAAGGACGAATATTTACTGCTCAAATTATTGAGGGTGATATTTTTTATTTAAACTACGCCGCTAATGAACTTGCTTTAGGTTTTGATTATAAAGCTGGATATGATGCTTACAATACATTAAGGGAAGGAAGGCTATTGAAAGTAATTGTTGAAAACGGAGAGTATACTGTTATTGATAATAGCGCTAGAGCTTATTTGCAAAACAATAAATTACAAGCAAAAGCTGCTGCAATTGTTTTACCTTCTATTGCGCAACGTATCATTTATAATTTTTATATTCAGTTCAGACCACATGAACACCCTATAAAAGCCTTTAAGAATTTCGCAAAAGCTAATGAATGGATAAATTCTCTTAATATTTAAGTTTTATGATTGAAGTTCTTTTTGAAGATGACTATTGTATGGTTGTCCATAAACCTAACAATGTTTTAGTACATCACTCCTATTACTCTAGAAACATTAAAGATGACTCTCTATTACAGCTATTAAGAAAACAATTTGTCGATTCAAATTTTTATCCCGTGCATAGGTTGGACAGAAAAACATCTGGTATCATTTTATTAACCAAGGACAAAACATACGTGTCAAAATTTCAAGATTTGTTCACTTCAGATGCCATTCAAAAAAAATATTATGCCATAGTTCGTGGGTTTTGTGATGAAACAGGTACAATTGACTCACGCGTGAAGAATCCTGATACTGGAGTTTATAAAGATGCATTAACGCTTTATAAAACCGTTTCTCAAATCACACTTAACATACCTGTAAAACCTTACGAAACGTCTCGTTACAGTATCTTAGAGCTTGAACCAAAAACAGGACGTATGCATCAGTTACGCAAGCACGCCAATAAAATAGCTCACCCCATTATAGGTGATCATAAATATGGAAATCGTCATCATAATCAAATGTTTGAAACCAACTTTGGACTTGATTATTTGTTTCTGCACGCCCATTCTTTAAGTTTTACCCATCCTTTTACAAATCAGGATGTAGTCATTACAAAACACACACCTTCCTTTTGGAACACCTTTTTTAATTCTGTTAACTGGGAGGTTAAGTTGTAATTGAAAAAACAAGGACTATCCCCTACTTTATCCCCTGAAAAATACAAATTCTGTTTCGTTACTTTCATTGGCTTGAAACTCATACCCTTCATAGTTAAATCCTTTTAACTCTTCAATGGTGTCAATTTTATTTTGAATGATGTATTTTGTCATCAATCCCCTAGCGGTTTTAGCAAAGGTCATAATAACTTTATACTCTCCAGACTTTGAACGGTCTTTAAATATTGGTGTCACTACAGGATACTTTAAATTTTCTAATTTAGCTGCCTTAAAATATTCACTTGAAGCTACATTAACTAAAAATTGAGTAGAATCATTTGCTAATTCTGCATTTAATTCATCCACTAATTTAGACGCCCAAAAATGATATAAATTTGTTGCTTTTGTAGACGTTGCAAAACGTGTTCCCATTTCCAATCGGTAAGGTTGAATTAAGTCTAACGGTTTTAAAATTCCATATAATCCAGAAAGGATACGTAATCTATTTTGCCCCTCTACTCTATTTTCTTGTGATAGTGTTGGATAATCTAAACCTTGATACGCAGCTCCTGTAAAAATATCTGCAGCAGATTTACTGTTCGCATCTGTAAAAGGTAAATTCCAAGTTTGAAAACGGTCATAGTTCAATTCTGAAATAGCATCACTCACTTTCATCAATTTTGAGATTTTATTTTTTGACAATTTTCTCAATTTTTTAATCAATTTTTCAGATTGATCTAAAAATATAGGCTGACTTTTAATTGAATTTTCAACTTCTATATCAAATTTAATTGATTTGGCTGGTGACAATAATATTTTCATAATTCAAAAATACTAAAAGAAATAACCATTATTAATTATTACTTAAGTAATTTTGAAACAAAAAATTATGAATTTCAATGAACTAAAATTATTTTTAGATGAAAAGGTGGAAGAATTCAATACCTCTGCATTTATTGAAGAAGACCCGATTTGTATTCCACATCAATTTTCTAAAAAAGAGGATATTGAAATTATAGCATTTCTAGTCGCCACTATTGCCTGGGGAAAGCGCCCTATGATTATTAAAAATGGTCATAAAATGGTAGAGATTATGGGGGGTGAACCTCATGATTTCATTTTAAATGCAAGCGCTAATGAATTGAAAGATTTAGAGTTTGTGCACAGAACCTTTAATGCCATTGATTTATCTTATTTTTTTAAAGCACTTCAAGGTATTTATAGATCTGGCTCAAGTTTAGAAGCTGAATTCTCTAAAACAGCTGGGGCCATGAATCATAAAATTGCAGGTTTTAGAGATTCATTTTTGTCTTTTGGACATGAAAAACGAACTGAAAAACACATTTCGAATCCCTTAAAAAATTCTTCTGCTAAACGATTAAATATGTATTTAAGATGGATGGTACGTGAAGATAAAAAAGGAGTTGACTTTGGACTATGGAATTCAATTAAAGCATCTGAGTTGTATTGCCCGTTAGATGTACATACAGGTAATGTTGGCCGTAAATTAGGCTTTATTACACGAAAAGCAAATGATTGGAAAGCATTAGAAGAGTTAATGATTCCATTACGTAAAATGGATCCAGTTGACCCTGTTAAATATGACTTTGCATTATTTGGATTAGGGGTGTATGACAAGTTCTAATTCAACCCCCTATTTGTAATTATTCTTACATTCAATTCATGTGATTATGTTTAATTTTGTATTATGATAAAAGAAAAGTTAGGATTAATATGGGGCAAGTTAAAAAAAGATTGGATGACTAATCTTCTTTTATTTGGACTCGCTATTATTATGCTTGTTCCATCATGGCGCTTGGTCTTTTCAAGTGGCTTACAAAAAATATTTATGGGTAATACCGAGTTTAAAAAAGATACATCTACTCCATTGAATTTTACCCAAGAGAATTGGGTTTTGTTTAATTCCCAAAAAAAGCCATCTTCATTTAACAACTATAAAGGAAAACCAATAGTACTTAATTTTTGGGCAACTTGGTGTCCTGGTTGTAGAGCCGAGTTACCTCAAATTAAAGCTTTAAAAGATAAGTTTAAAGATGACATTCACTTTATATCTGTAACCAACGAAAGTTATGAGGTCATCAAAGCATCTGGTGGATATGGTACCCATGCTGATTTTATTTTTTATACGCAGTTCTTTTCTCCTCAGTTTGATTTTTCTGCTTACCCTACTACATTTATTATAGATTCTGATTTTAATATCTTACAAAAAATTGAAGGCGCATCAAAATTAGATTCTGACGAAAATATTGCATTTTTAAAATGCTTATAGCCGTTCTTAATTCAAAATTAGGTCTAAAACTATAATAGTTATCTTGTATAACTAATAATTTAATCTGTATGTTTGCGCCATATGCGTTACCTTATTATTTTTTCATTCTTTATATTCTCTTTTACTTCTTCTGATTCAGCTGACAAGATCGTTGGTGTTTGGCTTAGTCAAATTAAAGATGGTAAAATTGAAATCTATAAAAATAATGGTAAGTATTATGGTAAAATTGTTTGGATAAAAGAACCAAATAGTAAAAATGGAAAACCAATAATAGATGGGAATAATCCTAAAGCGAATTTAAAATCTAGACCACTATTATTTTTAAATATTATAAATGATTTGGTTTATCATGATGGTGAATGGAGTGGCGGAACCGTTTATGATCCAAAAGAAGGTAAAACCTATGATTGTAAAATTTGGTTTGAAGATGGACAATTAAAATTACGTGGCTACCTTGGTTGGTTTTACGATACCAAAACATGGACAAGAGTAAAGTAAATAGCATACCTCAATATTGTTAAACAAATTATGGGGCTGCAAAGTTAGATGCTCACAAACACATTTGTTTTTTATATCATTTGCTATAAACTGTTACAATAAATCAATTCAAAAGAGAGTGATTGACCATAATTTTAAGTATGTTTGTTTAGTATGACTCAGCTAATTATATACACATACCTCTTGTTTTCCTTTATACCGACTACGTCTTCAGAGGAGATTTTAGGTGTATGGTTGAACCAAGTTGAAAATGCAAAGATCGAATTCTATAAAAGTGATGACAAATATTATGGTAAAGTCGTTTGGTTAAAAGATCCATATACTGAAAATGGAAAACCAATCACAGATGAAAATAACCCTAAAGAGAGCTTAAAAACAATACCTATTTTTAATTTAGTTATTATAAAAAACTTGATTTACAAAAATGGAAAATGGACCAGTGGTACTATTTATGACCCTCAAGTTGGAAAAACTTATGCTTGTGCAATTTGGCTGGAGGGCGATAAATTAAAATTACGTGGTTATATTGGTTGGTTTTACGAAACCAAAACTTGGACAAGGCTAAAATAAAATTTACAATCCCCCTATTCCGTTTTTCTTGGCAATGTTTAAATTTTAGTCTATCCACCTTTGTATTTTAACGTAATGGAGAGCAAAAAAAAGGAACCTACGCTATATTTATTTTGATTTCAATTGCATGCTTTAGTCTTGTTTCTAAGCATAATAGCTATTCAGTTTTTATTCGTATTCCGCTAAACGATAAATATCCCCAATTGGATGGCGTTTATAATATATCATTTTTGAATCAAATTGTCAGTCTAGAATTCTGTCTCTAAACATCTTGGGTCTCCATAAAATTAGGACTTCAAAACCCATTCTGTTCTCGATACAATTTTTCGCGCCTCAAAACACTCGAACCGACATTAAATTTGATAATTTCAAACTTCATCATAGAATCATTTAATAAGTACAAAAAAACGCCACCCAATTAAGGATAGCGTCTAATAAATTTTATTAAAGTAAAATTCTTCAGTCTTGAATCTTGTGTCTAAAAATTACATTCTTTCAGGAACGTTAATACCCAATAAACCCATTGATGATTTAATAATACCAGCAACTGTTTTAGATAATTGTAATCTTAAATTCACTTTTGCCGCATCCTCTTCTCTAAAAATACTCACAGATTGGTAAAATGAATTATACATCTTAACCATTTCATAAGTAAAGTTAGCAATTAACGCTGGACTGTGATTTGCACCCGCCTCTTGAATTAATTGTGGGTAACCTACTAAATGCTTAATCAATTCTTTTTCTGAAGCGTGTAGCTCAACATTTGAATCAACACTTGTTAAATCTCCACCTTTACGTAATAAAGATGAAATTCTTGCATGCGCATATTGAATAAAGGGTCCAGTGTTTCCATTTAAATCCACAGACTCTTCTGGATTAAACATCATTCTTTTCTTAGGGTCAACCTTAAGTAAATAATATTTCAACCCACCCATTCCAATCATATTGTAAAGATTTTCTTTTTCATCATCAGACATTCCATCAATATGACCACGTTCTTGTGTCATTTCTTTGGCTTTTTGAACCACATCTGCCATTAAATCATCTGCATCTACCACAGTTCCTTCTCTCGATTTCATTTTACCTGAAGGTAAATCAACCATTCCATAAGATAAGTGAAAGCAATTTTCAGCCCAAGAGTACCCCATTTTTTTAAGAATAAGAAACAATACCTTAAAATGATAATCTTGTTCATTACCAACCGTATAAATCATTCCATTCAACTTAGGAAAGTCTTCATAACGTAAATTAGCTGTTCCCATATCCTGTGTCATGTAAACAGCAGTACCATCTGCACGTAACACTAATTTTTCATCTAAACCTTCATCCGTTAAATCAATCCATACAGACCCATCTTCTTTCTTGAAGAAAACACCTTTCTCTAGTCCGGCATCAACAAGGTCTTTACCAGTCAAAAAAGTAGTCGATTCATAATATAATTTATCAAAATCAACACCCATTGCTGTGTAAGTTGATTCAAATCCTTTATAAACCCATCCATTCATTTTTTCCCATAAGGCATATACCTCTGGATCTTTAGCTTCCCATTTTAGTAGCATATCTTTAGCCTCAATCATAATAACTGTGGCATTCTTTGCTAATTCTAAAATTTTCGAATCTAATGCTTTAATTCCTTTTTCGTCCTTATCTGTTTTTGCAGCCTCAAACTTTAAATAGTCCTCCTTTTGTTTGTCAGTTGCATTTGAAAAATCACCACCATTCCACTGAGCAATAACAGCTTTAGCTTGATCACGTAAATGTTTATCAAATTCAACATAATATTTACCAACTAATTTATCTCCTTTTAAACCGGTTGATTCAGGAGTCTCTCCACCACCAAATTGCTGCCATGCTAACATACTTTTACAAATATGAATACCACGGTCATTTATAATTTGTGTTTTGATCACATCATTTCCATTCGCCTTTAATATCTCAGCTACTGAATACCCTAAGAAGTTATTTCTTAAATGCCCTAAGTGCAATGGTTTGTTTGTGTTTGGTGAAGAATATTCCACCATTAATGTGTCAGCAGTTTCTAAATTAAAACCAAAGCTTTTCGTTTCAATAGAATCATTTAACTTACTAACCCAAAATAGGTTAGACACAACTAAGTTAACAAACCCTTTAACTATATTAAAATCAGAAACATCTGCTACATTATCTTTCAAAAATTGGCCTATTTGCGCTCCTGTTTGTTCTGGAGATTTTTTAGACATTTTTAATAAAGGAAACGTTACTAAAGTAATATCACCTTCAAAGTCTTTCCTTGTTTTTTGAAATTGTACTAAATTATCATTCGCTTCCACTCCGTATAACTCTTGAATGGCAAACTTAACTTTCTCTGTTAACAATTTTTCTAAATTCATATCTTAAAACTTTTATGCAAAAATAGTGTTAATATTTGTATTTTTCTCTCTATTTAAAAGGGGATACAAAAAAAAACTAAGTATTCATTTTAGCAAACAATAACAAACAAAAAAAGCCATTCAAAAATTGAATGGCTTTAGTACTTTATATGACGTATTGATTAAGCCATTAATGCTTCTAATTTTGCTACTAATGTCGCTTTAGGTACAGCACCTACTGATTTGTCAACTAATTCTCCATTTTTTAAGAAAATAATTGTTGGAATATTTCTTACACCATAGTTTCCTGAAATTGATCCGTATTTGTCAACATCAACTTTACCAACTACAGCTTTTCCTTCAAAGTCATTAGCGATTTCTTCAACAATTGGCCCAACCATTTTACAAGGTCCACACCAAGCTGCCCAAAAATCAACCATTACTACTTTGTCTGTTTTTAAAGCTAATTCGTCAAAATTAGCATCTGTAAATTCTATTGCCATTTTATATAATTTTTTATTTGTTATTGTCTGAAAAATTTCAAACGTGATTTTATTTTTTTACTAAAGTAATATCGATTTTCATTTAATCAAATAAAATGCCAAAATATTTTTATGAAACATTGGCATCTTACACCTCTTTTTTGTCAGTAAATATGACACAACCTTATTGGTTTACGTTCAATTTGTCAGTCTTCACAGAGAAAATCCACAATATTAAAAAGACCAAACCTGCGTTAATACCTAATAATTCTGATCCAAATTGGTACGCTGTTAAGTCTGCCCAAACAAATGTAATAAATAAATAAAGTACTACTGCCACTACTATAGAAATTAGAAAGGAATACATATCTGCAATATAACGGTTTGTAAGTACGCCAAACATAAACAAACCTAATAAGGGGCCATAAGTGTAATTGGCTGCGCTAAACAACTTCCAAACTACACCATCATTTTCCATTGAGTTAAAAACTAAGATAACAATTAACAAAACTACTGACATTCCAATATGTGCATATTTTCTAATCTTAATCTGTTGGTCTACTGATTTCGATTTTGAATTTAAAAAATCAATACTAAATGAAGTGGTTAAGGCGGTTAAAGCCGAATCAGCTGAAGAATATGCGGCCGCTATTAATCCTAAAAAGAAGAAAATACCAACTGATAATTGTAATCCACCCTCTAAAGCAATTGTAGGAAACAATCTATCTCCTTTTGTCCCATGACTCGCCCAAACTTCAAACAGCTCTGGATTATCTTGTACATAAACAAATAGTAAACCACCTAAGGCAACAAAAACAACATTTACAAAAAACAGAACGATAGAAAAAACCATCATGTTTTTTTGAGATTTTTTAAGAGAAGAGACAGATAGATTCTTTTGCATCATATCTTGATCTACACCAGTCATACCAAGCGTAATAAACATCCCACCTAATAATCCTTTTAACCAAAAGTTTTTAGCACACACATCTTCTGTTTGCCACATTTGCCCCATGTCATGTTCCGAAATAGAACCATAAATATCGGAAATACCAAGATGTAATTCACTTGAAATGAAATACACACTTAATCCAACAGCAATCAACATGAACATAGTTTGTAAGGTATCTGTCCAAACTATAGTTTTTATTCCGCCTTTAAATGTGTAAATCCAAATTAATAAAATACTCAACGTAACTGTCATCCAAAAATCAACCCCCATTTGAGCAAATATAAATTCATGTAAAACATCCGCCACTAAATACATTCTTAATGAAGCACCAATTAAACGAGACACTAAAAAGAAGCCAGCTCCCATTTTATAGGTATAATTACCAAACCTGCCTTTTAGATACTCATAAATAGACGTTAAATTCATTCTATAATACAGTGGCAATAACACAAAAGCAATAATAGCATACCCAGCGATATACCCTAGCGCCATTTGTAAATACGTGAATTCAGCTCCAATTTTCGGATCAATCGGTCCAATCGTTCCTGGAATCGAAATAAAAGTAACACCAGATAAACTTGCTCCAATCATTCCAAAAGCAACTACATACCATTTAGAATTTCTATTCCCAGTATAAAACGTATCGTTATCCGCTTTTTTACCTGTAAAATATGAAATAAGTAATAAAACAGCAAAATAGCCGACTAACATTGAAATTAAAAGCGTATTCGTCATGTAAAGGTTAGTTTAATTAAGGTTAAATGAGTTGTAAAAGTGTCAAATTTGAGATACCATCAAGGCAACCATTTCTTATCAAAATTAGGTTTACGTTTTTCTAAAAATGCATCTCTACCCTCTTGTGCTTCCTCTGTCATATAAGCTAAACGCGTTGCTTCTCCAGCAAATACTTGTTGACCAACCATTCCGTCATCCGTTAAGTTCATAGCGAATTTCAACATTTTAATTGACATTGGTGATTTCCCTAATACTTCTTGCGCCCATTCATAAGCGGTATTTTCTAATTCTGCATGTGGTATAACAGCATTCACCATTCCCATATCAAATGCTTCTTGAGCTGAATAGTTACGTCCTAAAAAGAAAATTTCTCTCGCTTTTTTCTGACCAACCATTTTTGCTAAATAAGCAGATCCATACCCACCATCAAAACTAGTTACATCAGCATCCGTTTGCTTAAATATAGCATGTTCCTTACTCGCTAAAGTCATGTCACACACAACATGCAAACTATGACCACCACCAACTGCCCAACCAGGCACTACACAAATAACAACTTTAGGCATAAACCTAATCATTCGTTGTACTTCTAATATGTTTAATCTATGTTGGCCATCAGTACCAACGTAACCTTGTTTTCCTCTAGCTTTTTGATCTCCTCCACTACAAAATGAGTAGACACCATCTTTTGAAGACGGTCCTTCTGCCGATAACAATACACAGCCAATAGTTGTATCTTCTTGTGCATCATAAAATGCATCAATTAATTCTGAAGTTGTATTTGGTCTGAATGCATTTCTTACATCTGGTCTATTGAAGGCTATTCTTGCCACTCCATTACACTTTTTGTATGTAATATCTTTATATTCTTTGGCAGTTTTCCAATCTATTGTTTCCATTAAATTTGTTTTTACACAAATTTATAAATTTATTGATGGATTTAGATTTTTAAGAATTAAACTTATTCACATCATTATTTTACTGAGTAATAGAAAAAGTCAAATTCTTAAAATAAAACTAATCCAACCAATTTAAATCTATTGCGTTATTTATGTTACAATCTATTTTTATTGATATACTACTTGAATATTAAAAAAACAAAGTAACCATGTACCCTATGAAAATTAAATTAACGTTTCTTTTATTCTGTTCCGTTTTCAGTTCATTACTTAGCTTTTCACAAGACATACCCATCATTAATTACTCAACAGATATTAATAATCAAGTTCAATTAGAGATAAACTCAACTATTGAGCACTATTATATATTAAGAATAAGGCATAGCTTAGATTCTGCATTTAACTTACCACCAACATCAATGACTATGGGTGAGTCTGGAGTCACATACATTTCAGAAGGATTAGAAGCCTATCCAATTGACCATTATCAAGTGTTAGAATACGACATTTCTAATCCATTTGATAGTGATGGCGATAATATTGATGACATCACAGAATATAATAATCAACCTTTTCAAAACCCATTAAATTCAGCTTTTGAAATGACGCCAAATGACGGCTTAGTAACTTTAGATAATGCAACTTCTTTTAATGAACTTTCAGTCTTAAAAGAAACCGTTCAATGGTCGCCATACTTAAACGAAAAAGAGTATCTGAAATTCATTATTTTAAACTTTAACACATCATCACCTGAAGTTTACTTTATCAACACTAATACCCACCCGCTCCATATCGATTTTACAACAGAGCTTGGATTCAGTTATTTAGATACTGACGCTATCAAAGGCCATATTATTTATCATCCAACGGTAATTTCAAATAATGGATCACTTGGAACATATGCTTTTAACTATTCAAACAATGAAAGTAAACCCTTTTTAACTGTTCAGCGCACACAAGAACTACTATCAACCAATATATTATTTTTAACTAATAATTTATCTTATTATATCAATTCAAACAATGAAGCGGATTACCAGTCAGAAATTGGATTATTTCAAACCGCCAGAATCCCAGTCGTTTTTGAGTCAGATGTATTTGCAGGGGTTAACTATTGGGGATTACATCAGGCTGAAGGCTATGGTTTTTTTCGTGAAATAACTAATGGAGAAACACCCGGAACACGGGATATCGTTTTATATCAAAACATCCCTAATAACCTCCCACATATCTCTGGAATTATATCATCTTTTATTCAAACTCCTTTATCTCATGTAAATTTGAGAGCCATTCAGAATAACATACCAAACGCCTATATTCGTGATCCACTATCTATTGATACTATAGTTAATTTACTGAATCATTATATCTATTACAAAGTAGAACAAAGCGGATACACACTAAAAGAGGCAAGCATTGATGAAGTTAATCATTGGCATAATTCCAAAAGACCTGAAAATGAACAATTCCCCCCTTTAAATTTAGACTACCAGTCCATATATCCTTTAGAGAGTATAACTTTTAATATGTTTGACGGTTTTGGAGCTAAAGTATCAAACCTAGCAACTCTGAGGTCTTTTGATTTTTCAAAAGGAACCATTCCTGACGGTTACGGACTTCCATTTTACTACTATCAAGAGTTTATGAAGTTTAATGATTTTTTTAATTATGTTAAAACAATGATTTCTGATTCTGATTTTATAAACAATAGAGAAGTAAGACAAATAGAATTGGAATTATTAAGAGAAAAAATTGAAACCGCTCCTATTCCTACCTGGATGTTAAATGATTTTACAAATCTTCAAGAAAGCTTTCCAAAAGGTACACATATTAGATGCCGATCAAGCACAAACAATGAAGATTTACCAGGGTTTAACGGTGCAGGACTTTATGATTCAAAAACACAACACCTAGATGAGGGTCATATTTCAAAATCCATTAAACAAGTATTTGCTAGTTTGTGGAATTTACGTGCATTTGAAGAAAGGGAATATTATAAAATAAATCACTATCAAACTTCAATGGGAGTTCTTTTTCATGCTAACTATAGTGATGAAAAGGTAAATGGAGTTGGCATTAGTACTGACCCAATATATAACACAAAAACTAATTTTTATTTGAATTCACAGTTAGATAATAATTTAATTACAAACCCTAATGATAATACCAAACCAGAAGAACTATTGTTACATAAAGTAAATTCAGAAAATTCTAGTTATTCAGTTATTCAATGGACAAATTTATTACCAAACGATTCTCTTTTGTTGACTAACAAACAACTTAACCAATTAAGAGAATACCTCTCAATCATACATTTTGAATTTGCTATTTTATACAATGCAACGAATAACAAGTCCTTTGCAATGGATATTGAATATAAAATCACTAAAGACAATCTATTAATCATCAAACAAGCCAGACCATGGGTTTCATTTGTTGCTACAGACGTACTACCTTCCACTTCAAAAAAATGTAATGTGAATATTTTTCCCAATCCAGCAAGCAACTACATTAACCTTCAAAACCTAAATCAAAATATTACAAAAGTGACTATTTCCGATCTATATGGTAAATTAATTTTAAGTAAGGATAATACTATAGAAACACATAATATTCATATTTCACTAAACAATGTACAGTCTGGATTATATATATTAAGTGCTTATACTCGTACTAATCTATGTACTACAACAAAATTAATTATCAAGAATTAAATATGCCTTTTGTATAACTCATAAATTATTCCATCTGATAACCCAATCTTAGGTGCGTAAATTTTATAAGCATTTAATTGAGATAAAATACGAGTATAAATAGTTAAAGCAGGCACAATAACATCTGCCCTATCTTGTTTTAAATTATAGGTTTTCATTCTTTGTTTAACCGTCAATGGTTCAACATCTTGAAGTAACTCATTTAACTCATCTAAATAGATAGCTTTCATGTATTCTTTGCCAAATAATTTGTGAATTTTGTTTATATTTCCGCCTGTTCCTAAAATTTGATAAGATGTTGATTTATCTGTATTACTACTAATCCATTCATTAACTTTACCCCAAACACTATCTTTAACTTTCCCCTGTAACAACCTAATAGTTCCTATTTTGAATGATTTGGCAGAGACAATTTTACCGTTTTTAAAAATTGTAATTTCGGTACTACCACCTCCAACATCAACTACAACCAATGGTTTTGTGTAATCAAAATCTAATAAGAAAAACGTGGAAAATATTAATTTTGCTTCTTCAGCACCATCAATAATTTCAATATTCACACCTGTATCTTTTAAAATTTGGCGTTGAATTTCAATCCCATTTTCAGCTTCACGCATGGCAGATGTAGCACAAGCTCTTAAATCAGTCACTTCAAATACTTCTGAAATCAATTTGAAAGCTTTGATTGTTTTTGTGAATTCTATTTGCTTTTTGGTTTTAATTCTCCCTTTATCAAAGACGTCAACTCCCAGACGCAAAGGAATGCGGGTGTAGGATATTTTTTTGATAAATTTACTCCCTTTTTCATTCGTTAAAACTTCCCCGATCAGTAATCTTGCGGCGTTTGTTCCTATATCAATAGCACCAAATCTCATTACGCTTTCAATTTATGTTTAAAATATTTATAGGTTTCTAGTTGTGAATTGCAAACGGCTTTATCATTCTTAAAGTATTTGTTTTTCTGATGGTCATCTACAATTCTAGATTTTACATTATCAGCCCACTGTAATTTAAAAATGTGTTTAATATCAGCCTGAATAGCTTCATCATAAATGGGAGTAGCCACCTCAATTCTTCTGTCCATATTTCTAGACATCCAATCCCCTGAAGAAATGTAATATTTTTCATCTCCTCCATTTTCGAAAATAAACACTCTAGTGTGTTCTAAATACCTACCAACAATACTCCTAACTTCAATATTTTCTGACTGATTTTTAACGCCTGCAACCAATGCACACATGCCACGAATAACACATTTTATTTTTACACCAGCATTTGAGGCTTCATATAGTTTCTTAATTAATTTAGTATCTACTAAATTGTTCATTTTAATACAAATAAAAGCGCTTTCGTCTTCATTAGCATTCTTAATTTCAGCATCAATTAATGCCATGAATTTACGCCTAGAATTAAATGGTGACACAATTAACTCTCTAAATAAACTACGATCTATGTTATTCTTAAAGATTTTAAACACCTTATCCACTTCATTAGTTATTGATTTGTTTGCTGTTAACAAAGAGTAGTCAGTATACATTCTAGCTGTGCTTTCATGAAAATTACCAGTTCCAATATGAGCTATTGATTTAGTAGAATTACCTGATTTTCGTTTAATTAGAATCAACTTAGAATGCACTTTTAAGTTAGGAACACCAAATAAAACCACGACTCCATTTTCTTCTAAATATTTAGACCAACTAATGTTATTCTTTTCATCAAATCGTGCTAACAACTCAATAATAACAACTACTTTTTTACCATTTTGAGCCGCATTAATTAATGCATTAATAATTTGTGAGTTAGAAGCAACTCTATATAGATTGATATGAATACTAATCACTTTTGGATCTATTGCAGACTCTTGTAATAAATCAACTACATGATTAAACTTCTGAAAGGGATAAGTCAATAAAATATCCTTATCAAAAATAGATTTAATAATTGGTTTTAAAGGCGTAGAAATATCTGGGTGCTTTAGTGGTTTAAATCTTTTATTGGTTAAGTCTTTCTGACCAAAATCAGGAAAGTTAATAAAATCTTTAAAATTATGATACCTACCGCCTGGAATTATGTTTTCACCTGCTGTCAACTCTAATTCTTCTATTAAATACGTTAAAATATCTAATGGAAAAGCTGAATCATATACCATTCGCACAGGATCACCTTCTTTTCTTAAAGCCACACTTTTCTTCATCTTTTGATAAAAACTCTTAGAAATATCCAAATCAAAATCCAATTCGGCATCTCTTGATATTTTAAATGCATACGATTCAATTTGATCAAAATGAAATATGTAAAATATGTCCTTTAAATTAAACCTAATGATATCATCCAATAAAATCACTTTTTTAACATTATCATTCGCATTAGGCAAAACAATAAAACGACTAATATTATTAGGGATTTCAATTAACGCATATCTGACTTTATTCTTTTGGAATTCAGTCATTTTAGTTGCTAAGTATATTCTATCATTTTTTAATTGTGGAAATTCTCTTTTTTCCGACAACATGATTGGCACTATTAAAGGACGGACATTGTCATGGAAAAATTGTTTAACAAATGCCTTATCTTCTGCTCGTAAATGTTTTTCAGTAGTTTGAATGATTTGCTTACTCTTTAATTCATTCAAAATCTTTTGATAAGCCAATTCAAATTGTTGCTGTTGTTTAACGACAACTCTTTTAATCTCTTTCAGTAATTGCTTAGGTGTTCCATCAAAGCCTTCCACCTTCCTGTTTTTCATTTCAATTAACCGTTTGACTGTAGCTACTTTAACCCTGAAAAACTCATCCAAATTATTTGAATAAATCCCCAAGAATCGCATACGCTCAACAACAGGAATATTAGTATCCAAAGCCTCTTGTAACACCCTTTCGTTAAACGACAACCAACTTAATTCACGATTAAAAAATTCCATATCACTAAGATAATAAATTCCTTTTTTAGTTGATTCCTTTTTTAGAAATTTATTTTATAATATCTAATTTACTGACTCAAAACTGATAAGTTTCAGTTATAATTCGATTTAGATAAGTATATTTGTGGTTCAAATTCAAAACTTAAGCTATGGTATTATTAGATGGTAAAAAAACGTCAAACGACATTAAGGAAGAACTTAAAATAAAAGTTGACAAATTAAAAGCTGATGGAAAAAAAGTTCCTCATTTAGCTGCCATTTTAGTGGGGGGAGATGGTGCTAGTATTACATACGTCAACGCAAAAGTAAAAGCGTGTGAATATGTTGGATTTGATTCAAGTTTAATTAAATTAGACTCTAATACAACTGAGGCTAATTTATTAGCCGAAATAGAAAGACTAAATAATAATGATAGTATTGATGGCTATATTGTTCAATTACCACTACCAAAGCATATTAATGAATTAAGAGTAACACAAGCTATTTCTCCATCAAAAGATGTTGACGGATTCCATCCCGAAAACTTAGGTAAAATGATGTTAGATTTACCTTGTTTTTTACCAGCAACGCCTTACGGAATTGTTCAATTATTAGAGCGTTACAATGTAGAAACTTCTGGTAAACACTGTGTTGTTGTAGGAAGAAGTAATATTGTAGGTTCTCCTATGAGTATCTTAATGGCACGTAATAATAAACATGCAAACTGTACCGTAACATTAACACATTCAAGAACTAAAAACTTAGCAGATATTACAAGATCTGCAGATATTTTAATTGTAGCCCTTGGTAAAACTGAGTTTATTACTGGAGATATGGTTAAAGAAGGTGTGACAGTAGTGGACGTAGGAATCACAAGAGTTGAAGATGCTACCAAAAAATCTGGATTTAAACTATTAGGTGATGTTAATTTTGAAGAAGTTTCAAAAAAAGCAGCGTTCATTACACCAGTACCTGGAGGTGTTGGTCCAATGACAATTGCATCACTATTAATGAATACATTCAAAGCTGTTGAAATGAAATAGTTGAGTATTCATTTTAAATACATACCCTACCCTTATCAATTCTATTGGTAAGGGTTTTTATTTGGGTGTTTAACACGCTTTTCCCCAATAATAGAACATACCTCTGTCCTTTTAAAAAAGCGCCTATCCTACAAGGGGGTGTTCGCCCTGCTCTATAGGGGGGTAAACACCCCTAATTCAAGTAAAACACTGTAATTTAATCAATTACACCGTTTTATATAACGTATTATTCTATATTTGTTAGGCCCTATGAATTTATTAAGCCTATCGTAAATATAATATACAAATTACAATAAGGTAAAACTTTTACTTTCTTAGAAGTCATAAACATTACAGAAGTGTGTACTGTTTATTACACGCAAATATTATTCATTTAAATTTAAAAAAATTATGAAAAAATTAGTACTAATTTGCTCTATTTTCCTTTTAGGAATTCAATTTACCACCGCCCAACTAGCAGCTGGGGATATTGCCTTTATTGGATACAATACTGATTCGGGTCCAGGAACAAACGATAATTTCACGTTCATCTGCTTAACTGATATACCCTCGAATGAAGTTATTTATTTCACAGAAGAAGGTCGGAATAATATTGCTAATTACTGGGCTTCCACAAGTGAAGGACACCTAACTTATACAGCCCCTGCACTTGGATTGAGTTGTGGAACAATTATTAATATCAATGAATCTTCCCCAAATACATTTGTAGTTGTAGGTGGAGGAACAGTTGTTCATTCATCTGGCTCTAGTTGGTCCTTAACTGGTGGTGATCAAGTGTTAGCCTATCAGGCCGCCACTCCAGAACCATTTACAACACCAACTTTTATCGCTGGAGTCCATGGAGATGATGGTAATGGAGCACCAATCACCCTGGATCCAACAACAAAGTGGAATAGTGCATTATTAACTCCATTAGGTACAGCACGTTCAGAGCTTCCTCCAGGTTTGACAAACGGAGTTAATTGTGTTTCATTATTTCCTGCGACTGGTACAGAACAGGACAATGCTAAATATACGGGAACATTAACTGGAACAGCTACCTTTATAAGAGGACAAATTAACAATTATTTAAATTGGTCCACTCATAATTCAATTGCCTTTCAAATTTTACCCACAGATTACACTTCAAGTATCGCTTGTGTTTCACTCTGTACTAATCCTGATGTAGCAACAGTTACATCAAGTAGTTCTACAATTTGCCTTAGTGCAACTGCTACTTTAAGTATTTCGGGAAGTTTAAATGACGCTACACAATGGGCTATTTATACAGGTTCTTGTGGAGAGACATTTATAGGAACAACTACAGGGTCTACTTTTGTAGTTTCACCAACAGCTACAACAACTTATTTTGTGAGAGGAGAAGATGGATCAGGATGTATAAACGAATCAACAGGATTATGTGGTTCTGTAACAGTTACGGTGTCGAATATTGTAGCTTCTTCTTCAGTAACAAGTAGTATTGGGTGTAATGGGAATAGTGATGGGCAAATCACAGCAAGTGCAACAGGCGGAACGACTCCTTATAACTATGCGTGGAATACTGGTGGAACAGCAGGTTTAGAAACAAGTTTAGGAGCAGGAAACTATAATGCTACAATAACTGATGCTAACGGATGTACTGCAAATACAAGTATTACAATTACAGAACCAGCAG
>Ga0209291_1001775_pt1 | contig 18555 bp, 17 predicted proteins | sample GOMGulsemesocosm_FD_184633 | JGI IMG/M metagenome (GOLD analysis project Ga0209291, IMG submission 184633) | Methane-oxidizing microbial communities from mesocosms in the Gulf of Mexico - GOM9B Gulf of Mexico (SPAdes) (version 2) | ecosystem: Environmental > Aquatic > Marine > Cold seeps...
TTAAATAAAGTTTAATGAATTAAAATAACCACAAAAAAAAGACAAAAAAAAGCGCATTACTTGAAAAAGAATGCGCGATAAAAACATGTATACTAAGGGAAATATAAAACTCTCGTATAGTAAGAGCGTTGATAGTTACTTTAGTTCATTTAATATTAAAAAAAATTACAATAAATCTTTAACGCTTTACTCCAATCATTATCTAGTTGGTATCGTGTGGCCTTTCTGGCATTATATTGAGACCTAATTCAATAACGTATTGATGTTATGCCGTTTATCAAAACCTTTTTTATTTCATTATTTAGTTTTATTTTATTATCGAGTTGCGCCACCCCTCCGCCGAAAAATCCTGAAAATATTTGTGAAATATTTCGTGAGCATCGCGACTGGTATTTTGCTGCAAAAGAAGCGCGCGAGCGTTGGGGGGTGCCTATTCATGTTCCCATGAGTATGATGTATCAAGAAAGTTCATTTAGAGCTGATGCCTTGCCACCTAGAGACTATTTGTTAGGCTTTATTCCATGGGGACGAGTAAGTACTGCTTATGGCTATTCACAAGCGAAAACGATGACTTGGGATGATTATACTCGTGAAACGGATAATTCAGGTGCTGACCGTGATGACTTTGAAGATGCCATTGATTTTATGGGCTGGTTTATTTATAAAACACAAAAAATCAATAAGGTCTCTAAGTGGGACGCCTATAACCAGTATTTGAATTACCACGAAGGTTGGGGGGGATTTAAAAAACGTTCTTATAAAAAGAAACCTTGGTTAGTAAAAGTTTCCCGTAAAGTGGACAACCGTTCTCGAAAATACAGTAGCCAATTAAAAAGCTGTGAAGCTGATTTAAATCATGGCTGGTTATGGCGATTATTCTTTGGTTGATCATTATTAAATAAAAATATGCATAAATTAACTTATTAGCATGATCTTTTTATAAAAGGATCATGCTTTTTTGCTTTTAGGCGAAAATATTGTCACTTGTGGATTAAATAACACCCTGCAAAAAACTAACCAAAATAATTAGAATAAAGGTGAAATGCTCGCAAACACCCATCTTTTATGTGATAAATATTATTGTAAAAAAAGTTTCACAAATATGCAAAAAACCATTGCATTATTTAAAGGTTACTTTCATTGGGCTGCGTTTTGTTATCCACAGAAATTGTGGAAGGATCATTAATAGATCAGGTCTTGTGTATAACTTTGTTAATAACTCTGAGGCCTGTTGATATTATCCACAAACTGACTATTCACTATACTGCATAGATATTGGCTTGCGTGGCACGTTTTCTGGTGTTTATTCGTACAATTAGACTTTTGTTATTGATTAAATTTGATTACGGTTAGTGTGTATATGGTTATATATACGTTTGTTGTCGGCTACTGATTAATATTTCGAATACTCTAATTATTAAACCAGATTGTCATTATTATGAAAGTGTCGCTTGTACTTTTACATGTTAGTTTTTCTGCAAGTACCGTTGCTCTTTTTGATCATATCAATGGCTATTTAAATATTAGGGCTCACTATTAAATTGATAAAGCTAACCTTGTTAATCGCTGCTTTAGCTATTTATCAATAAGCAAGATTAGGCAGTTATATATTCTTTAATAACGTTAAATTTAAAGTGGGGAAGAATAAATTTCATGAGACAGAATGCTAAAATGTGACGTTCGATGACTTGCCTTATCAGGCTAAATTTGTGAGCCTATACGTATACCTAAAGTATTAAATTAAGCAGTCTGTACAAGGAATACATGGAAATAATATTTGCCAATTATCGCTTTTTACCTGAGCCACTCATACTCTACCTTGATGAGGAATTGATCCCACTTAAGCGTAATCAAGCTATGTTATTGCATTTCTTTTTATCAGAGCCGGAAAAAATCCATAGCAAAGACGATATCATGGATTCGGTTTGGCAAGATAAGGTTGTTTCTGAGCAAGTTGTTTTTCAAACAATCAGTCAACTACGATCAATACTTGGTGAAAATACGATTCAGACTTTTTCAAAAAAAGGTTATAAATGGAAATTGCCACTTGAAATACGAACAGACAATAATACCGTAAATAGTAAAACGTCAGGATCCGTTATACTACCTTCCGATCCTCCTAATGTTGAAGGATTAGACAGTCGAAATTATAAAGTAAATATACAAAAGCACAGCATGATATTTATTGCTTCGCTATCGGTACTCATTTGCTCAGTTTTATTTTATTTTCAAAATGATACTTTAATTAGAAAGAAATCAATCGTTATACCTGTTGGCCTAATCGTAGAGGATCAAACTACCGAAAGCTTTAATCAGTCACTTTTAACTGTATTTTCTATGGATACTGGCTTCAGTATTAAAACTGCAGTATTAACGGGCTCTATTAAAGAGCTATTTTCAGCACCGCAACATAAATGGCGGCAAGCAAACTTAAAAGAAGAGGATTGGCTTTTATGGGGCGAGATACTCCATTCAGATAAAGGTTTCTTCTTTCGTTATGATATAACCAACGAGAAATTTACCTGGCAAGGTTATGTTTTTCACGAAAATCTCAAAGGGTTAAAGCTGGTTTTCATAAAACGTTTACGCGAACTGGATAATTTAGGTGTTTTTTCTCCTTCAACGATGACAATGGATTTGGCCGTGCTGTCGTCAATTTACAAAAAAACCGTAAACGATCCTGAAATATCCTTATTGCTTGCTCAATATTATATTAACGCTAATCAAATAGACGTCGCACATACATATTTAGAGCAAGTCATAAAACACAGTAAGCGGTTATCCAATCAACCTCACTTAGCTAAAGCTTATTATTATATGGGGAAAACCTACAAACATAGCGGGCATTATGACTTAGCAAAAATTAACTTCGACCAAATGGAGAAGGTGCTAGGTGAAACCCCATTACTGCACCTACAAATCGATCTTATTAATGCTAATGCTTGGCTTGCTTATGCTCGCGGCAAGACTAAACAAATGTTTAAAATATTAGTTGAAGGTTTGTCATTACTGGAAGAAACAGCCGATCCATTATCACTATTTGAATTACATATTTTGTATTCAATTTTGGCTGAAAAAACAGCTAACCATGATAAAAAATATGATCATCTCAATGAAGCACAAGCATTGTTATTAGACCATAATCTTGATGAATCAAATCTCGCTATTGTTTATTACCATTTTGCATTGTTCAGTCAAAATAATGATAAAGCCAAGCCTTATTTAAAAAGGATATTATCATTGCCGCGTACAGCTAATAATTATTGGGTACAAGACCAAGCGTTTGAATTACTACTAGAAAATTATATTGTTAATAATGAGTTCTCACTTGCTCACTCACTTTTTGGAAAAACGCTGTCGAGTCCTGTAAAAATGCTATTAAAAGCCAAAGTTTTTCAAGCACAAAAACAAGATAACCTAGCACTTCCTTTATTTAAAAGATCGTTTGAACTCGCTCGTTTGGAATTCGACATTTATACAGGTTTACGTGCGGCTTTAGGTTTATTGGCTTTAACAAAAGATCAGCCTGATAACCAAGCAAAATATTGGGCTTATTTAGAAAATAACGCAGAGAAAAAATGGCTGAAACAACACAAGGTTATAACAGCCAAAGAATAGGTTGATAATAATTACTTAGCCCATTTTGCAAATAAGATAACCCGTAGGGCAAATAACCTTTTGGTAGGCATCCGTGGCCGAATTAAACTCAGTAATTGATAACTGACGAGGAGAGTGGCCATCGATCAAATGCTCAACATCTATTGTTAACGCCTCCATTGCCTTTCGAAACACTACCATATCTTTATGTACCCTAGGAATGGCTGTTTTTAATTGTGTTTCATAATGGTCTTCTGCAAAGACAAGTTTTGCCGCAGGCACATAAACTAATAAGTATTTTTCGGCGTGCATGGTTGATATTTCATACACTTCAACAGCACCATCGCCGAATGATGCTTGCTCACTTATTAGCTGAAAAACATCATCAGTATTTTCCTGAGATAATTGTTTTCTAATCGCTAATTGATGTTCACTAACCGTAATTATTTTTGCGCCAAGTTCTACAGCTTCTTTTAAAGCAGGAAGGTGTTCATTATGATGATGAGTCGAAATCATATATTTTAAGGGTTTATCAATATTTTCAAATGACTTTATCGCCAGAAATTTTTCTTTTATGTCGTTATGTCCACCTGAAGCAATAAAATAATCCCCTGTATCTACAAACAATGTAAATGATCGACCTTTACCCGCATGATAGATGTTTGGCGCTATCTTATTTACGATGAGCTCAGATGCATCGAATAATTCACCCCAGTGAGAATAAGTTAAAGTTTTGGTAAAAGGTTCTTCCAAGGAGATGGGAATTTTAATATCACGAGTAATAGACACTAACCTTGTTTGCCCGCCAACGGTGAAGTTTAAGTCTTGTGCAAAGGTTAGCCCATCTGATTGACTATGATTAGCAAAGGCATAACTTATTTGCCCAGCACGTGGATGTTGACGTACCATTTTTGAGATCAGCCCTAAGCTTTTATCGATAAAAACCCTGTATTCAACACCAGAGCCAATTTTAACGTCAAGCTTATGATGGGTTGTGCCCATATAGGGTACGTCACCTTGATAACTTACCTTTGTGTTTTGATCATTTAACGAACGAGCGAGCATAGTATCACTTCTCCGCACGATAGCGCTGCCGGTTGATGCAAAGTTAAGCCAATCTTCATCTGAATATTTTTGGTTCAAAATATCGTAAATGCGCCCCTGTTTTCCATCAAATATAAACTGCTCTAGATCTGTTGATGTTCTTGATACTCGCCATGAAATCATGCTTTTACGCTTACGTTCAAAATCTATCGTTAATTCTTCATTAATCCTAAAAAATCCCGGCTGATTTGGGTTTTCACCTTGGCCTGATGAAATTCTTTTATTATGTTCTGTTAGTACAATGCCTTTGAGTGAGGTTAACGTTTCTCCGCCATAAGCTTTGATAACTTTGGCAATGATCGTTTTTTCAATAATGTTATTTTTATTGTTAACAACATTTGCCATGGAAGTGTTCGTTGCTGTTAATGTGCTTGTCAGTAAACATAAAATAGCAAAGCATCTTTTGGTTTTGATAGGTAAGTTCATGAATTCTCCTTATAAAATATGCAATAAGAATAAATTGGCATAATTGTAAAATCTTAATCAAATTCTATTTTTTGATGATATAGAAATTGAATAGAAAAATAATATTTACAATCAGTTACTTAGTGTATTTGTTGTAGCTCATAAACTTGAATTCTGGTGTGTTATTTTTATTTCATCTGATATATCGAGCAACCTTTAAAGCAAATTATGGGTCTATAAACCTGAGTTTTAGCTCTTTATGGAGGATATTCAGAAAGGTTTGTTTATTATTTTTTATTAAATAAAAGTGAAAGGTTTATTAATAACTGTTGATCTGTTTAGTTTGAAGTTGAAAAATATAAACTAACATGGAGCTTTTAAAATCGTAAGTGTATTTTAATTCCGATAATGTATATGGTTATTTTCAACAGATGAAGTAAAATCGATAAGTAATCTTCAATATTATACTAACTATAAAATAAGCCTTAATAGTTAGTATAATGGTAAATTAATATGTTACATCGATAACCGTTACTTGATGTTTTAATTATTGTTTGGGTGTTTACTCTGTTCGTCTTTCCATAACCACCAACTATAGAAACACGGAATTAATACTGCTGGCAATACCGTGGAAATGATTAAAACACCTAAGTTATTATTGGGTATTAACCAACAACAAGTCACTATTATTAAGCCTATTACCATAAATAATTTCCCTGCAAGTCTATGTGTTTTCTGCCAGACAGAGTCACTTGACAATGTCCAAGGGGTTCTTATACCAATAAAAAAGTTACTTCGGGTTTTACCTAAATAGTTACCAATAATAATTAATACAATGCCAACTGTTAAGCCGACTACCTTCAGCATAGGCAACTCAATATTATTAACGATTGCAATGTAGCTCACTTCAAACGTTACTAATAATAATGTGATGGCGACACTCGCAGCAGTAATTGCTTTTTGCGACTGTTGAATGTTTTTCTTGCGAGGATCAAGTTTACTTAACGCAGCAAAAATACTTAAAATAATGATCATTACTATCGGTGGAAATAAAAAGGCGGTAGTCGCATCAGCATATTTATCTACCTCACCGTTAATATTCCAATGAATAGGAAGTTGTAAGCCATCAGGCAAACTATTGATCATATATAACGAAGTAAACAAAGAGATTATTGCAACTCCCCAACATAGTTTTAAAATATTCATAATTACTCCTTACTTTCAGGTTTATCGTGCTTCTTATCAAAAAGGTTAAACAAGCCATTCATTAAATCTTCTATAACACTAGTGTTTAACGAATAAGTAATTGTTGTACCTTCTTTAATGGTAATCACTAAGTCTGCTGATTTTAAAACATTGAAATGTCCTGATAATGTTGATTTTGCAACATCAATTTCTTCTGAAATTTCTCCTGCAGTCATATCTTTATTTTTTAGCAGCGCTAAAATTTGTCGCCTAACTGGGCTAGAAAGTGCTTGGTATGCGTCTGACATCGTATTTGTTAATAGCAATAAAACCTTAATTCGTAATTTAGCGAATTTACGAATTATATGCAAGTGTTTTATTTCGTATAATTACGAATTAAGGTTTTGTACACTGATAATTTATTAATGAACACAGCTAATATTTATTCAGTAAGTGAGGTTAATCGTGAGAAGGAGGGAGATTACGCTCTCATAATGATCGCAATAAGTTCAATACCAACTTTGCTAATAAGAATAAAAAATGACTCAGTATTAATAGGTTATATAGTTCTCTTTTAAATAATTAATCATGGCTGTAACTTTAGCGGGTGTAAAATCTCTTGATTGTCTCACGGCATATAAACCAAAAGGTTGTGGCCTGAAGTCAGCTAAAATTTCTTGCAACTCACCTTTCTTAATTGCATCGTTGATAATAAAAGGAGGCAACAAGGTAATGCCTATGCCTTTTATTGCGGCATCTTTTAATACATCGCCATTATTCGTTGATAAACTTCCTGAAACGTCGATATTGTGCTCAACGCCATCTCTGAAATAATCAAATCCATACTTAGCGTTACTCGAAATGTAACGTAAGCAATTATGTTGGCTTAGGTCTTTGGGTTGTAGTGGTATCCCGTGTTTGGATAAATAATCTGGTGAAGCACAAAAAATACGCGGTATATAACCAATGCGGTTAGCGACTAAAGTAGAGTCTTTAAGGTTGCCTATGCGAATAGCAATATCAATACTTTCAGCGACTAGGTCTGTGGTATGGTCATCAAGTTTTAATTGTACTTCAAGATCCGGATGTAATTTCATAAATGAGGTTAATAATGGCGAAAGGCAGTTGATACCAAAACTCACTCCTGCTGCAATACGAAGCGTACCTTTTATGGTATTGGTTCCTTGCTGAATACGTTCTTCTGCTTCTTCAAGAGAATGAAAAATATTCACCACATCATCATAAAATTGTTTTCCTGATTCGGTTAAATCAATTTTACGAGTGGTTCTATTTAATAACTTTACGCCCAAGGCCTTTTCAAGCCCTGATACCCGGCGACTGACTGCTGCAGTGCTTGCTTCAAGTAATTCTGCTGCTTGGTTGAAATTACCTTTATCAACAACGGCAATAAAGCTACGTAGAGATACTAAATCATATTGTTGCATTTTAAGTAATTATACCTTGCAAGTTGTCCTATTTATTACGCAATTGTAGCGGTATATCATTCTCGTAACAAGTTTATAGCCCCTTAAGCGTTTTGATTTCTTAAGGTTAACGTTATAAACATTCATAACTTTCTGGACTTATTATGTTGAAACATTACCCCTCAAAAAATCTTGGCTATGCGAATCATGGCTGGTTAAAAACTAAACATCATTTTAGTTTTGCACAATATTATAACCCTAGTCGAATGGGATTCGGCGCTTTACGTGTGGTTAATGATGACCTGGTTGAGCCGGATTCCGGCTTCCCCCCGCACCCGCACCGTAATATGGAAATCATAAGTTATGTACGTTCTGGTTCTATTATTCATCAAGATAGCGAAGGTAATAAAGGCGTAACCAAAGCAGGTGAAGTGCAAGTAATGAGTGCAGGTAAAGGGATTGTTCATTCAGAATATAATCGCTCTAAAGAACCATTAACTTTTTATCAAATTTGGATTGAAACCAATTCTCAAAATGCAAAGCCTCGCTGGCAAGCTAAACCTTTTCCTCGTAAAGAAGTTACCCGTGAATTAACTTTGTTAGTTTCTGGTTTTCAAGAAGATAAAGGCAGTGCTTTACCTATTCATCAAGAGGCACGTATTTATGGTGGCCGAATAAAGAAAGGCGTTGAGATAAAGCACACGATAACGAATCAAGCTTACGTGTTAGCTTCAGAAGGCTGTTTTGATGTCATTATAGAAAAACCAATGCAAAAAGTAGTGATGCAAAAAGGAGATGGTTTGGAAGTAACTAAAACAAAAGTTATTTACCTAAAAGCTAACATCGATAGTGAATTATTAATTATAGATGTACCCACATAAAGGTAGTCTATAAAGCTCTTGTGAGCAGTCAATAAACGGTAAGCTAACTAATAATTAACTTACCGTTTTTTTATGTTTTCCATTCACTTTTTTCAACTTGCTAAAAGCTATTGTTGCGTATTTTGCAATTATCATTTGCCTTTTTGGTTGTTTATTGCGAATTACTTGATTGTTATTATTAACACATCGAACACAAACCGTGTTTTTAACCAACAACCGCTTAACTAATATTAGGAATACCACATGAAAATTTTCTTACTTGCAGCAACATTATTTACATCTAGTTTAATTGCACCTACCTACGCAGCTGAATATGCCATTGATGATCAAGGGGCTCATGCTTCAATAAACTTTAAAACTAGTCACATGGGCTGGAGTGTATTAACGGGTCGTTTCAATACCTTTAACGGTACATTCTCCTATGATGGAAAAAATATTGAAGCCTCAAAAATCACTGTGAATATTGATACTAAAAGTTTTGATTCAAATCATGCCGAGCGTGATAAGCATGTTCGCTCCGCTGACTTTTTAGATGCAAGCGAATTTACAACAGCCACATTTAACTCAACAAAAGTAGAGGATAAAGGTGACGGGAAATTAGCGATAACAGGCGACTTTACTCTACATGGTATTACTAAGTCATTAGTCATTAACGGAAAAAAAGTGGGTGAGGGAGATGATCCATGGGGTGGCTATCGTTTAGGTTTTAGTGGCACAACACAAATTGCGATGAAAGATTTTGGTTTTAAAATGGATTTTGGCTCTGTAGATCTTGAACTTCATATTGAAGGCATTCGTCAATAATGTAAGCACAGATTTTAAAGGTTATAGGAGTTAAGTTAATGCTAAAAAATACAGAGAATAAATACGGAATAATAGCTAAAACATTGCATTGGATTTCAGCACTTACTGTGCTTGGTTTATTCGTGGTGGGTTATTGGATGGTTGATTTAACTTACTATAGCGAGTGGTATAAAACAGCACCTTTATGGCACAAAAGCATCGGGGTTTTATTATTAATCGCCAGTTTGTTTAGACTTTTTTGGCGCTTTTATAGCCCTGCGCCTAAAGCAATTACTAGTCACTCAAAACAAGTGAAATTATCTTCGAGCTTAGCGCATATTGCCATTTATATTTTACTTTTTACTTTGATGACCAGTGGTTATTTAATCTCTACTGCTGATGGACGAGGTATTGCTGTATTTAATTGGTTTAGTGTACCAACCCTTGGTGAAATTTTTAGTGAACAAGCCGATATTGCAGGCTTAATTCATAAATATGTCGCCTACGCACTTATCGCTTTATCGCTGTTACATGCTGTTGCTGCTGTTAAACACCATGTTATTGATAAAGACGATACCTTAAAACGCATGACACGCTAAACGGTTAACTCATGCAGACAATATTAATTAGTTACGACAAGCGTTGTAACAACTGACCAAACAGAAATGGAGAATATAATGACTACATTGAAATCAAGTTGGAATACTAGCATTAATAAAGGCGGGGAATATAAGCGCAAAGACTCTCAATTTAGAGATGTTATTACTGCTGACGGTAGCAGTGGCTTTAAAGCCGAAGTAGGTCGTTACCACCTTTATGTCTCACATGCTTGCCCTTGGGCACATCGCACCTTGATTTTTCGACAGTTAAAGGGTTTAGAAGATGTTATTTCAGTGAGCGTGGTACATCCTGATATGCATAATAAAGGATGGAGCCTTCAGCATGATGATGAGTCAGCCAAACTTTATGGTACAACAGGAGATGATTTATACGGTTCAGCTTTTTTATCTGAACGTTATTTTGACAAAGCCCCTGATTATCAAGGCAATATAACTGTACCTGTATTATGGGACAAAAAAGAGCAGGTTATTGTCAATAACGAGTCATCTGAAATTATCCGCATGTTTAATACTGCGTTCAATGATATTACGGGAAATGTTGACGATTATTATCCAGAAAATTTGCGTAGCAATATTGATGAAGTTAATGAATTGGTTTATCAAGGTATTAACAATGGCGTATATAAAACTGGTTTTGCTACGACACAAGAGTCTTACGAAGAGAATGTTAATAAACTCTTTTTAGCTTTAGATGAAGTTGAAACTATTTTAGCAAAAAAACGTTATTTAACCGGCGATAAAATTACTGAAGCTGATTGGCGTTTATGGACAACGTTAATACGTTTCGACAGTGTTTATCATACCCACTTTAAATGTAATGTACGCTTAATCGAAAGTTACCATAACATTTATAATTATATGCTTGAGCTATACCAAATACCAGGTATAGCCAGTACCGTACATAGCGCACATATTAAGCGTCACTATTATGCGAGCCACTTATCCCTAAACCCATTTGGTATTGTACCTTTAGGCCATAGTCAGGATTGGTTTGCTGGGCATAACCGAGCCGCTAGGTCATAAAAGTTGATGATATAAAATGAGAATAATAAAAAGGAGATGAAAGACATCGTTGCATTTCATCTCCTTTTTGTATTTTATCAGTGCTATCTATTTAATATTCTATGCTGACCTAAGATAGGTACTTATATAGAATTAATGATAAATAGATAACCCTAACTCTTGAGCGATACCCGCCACCAGATTCATTCCAACGACTGAATTACCAAAACTGTTTAAAGGCGGACTCCATGTACAGATAACGCCATAGTTTGGCACTATAGCGATTAAACCTCCGCCAACACCACTCTTAGCAGGTAAGCCCACAGAAAATGCAAACTCGCCTGACTGATCGTACATACCGCTCGTAGACAAAATTGCATTGACGCGATGGGCATCTTTTGGGCTACAGATAATATTTTTAGAAAGAGGGTCTACTCCCTTATTAGCTAAAAAAAGTAAACTTTGGGCTAGTTGTTGGCAGCTCATTGCTACTGCGCACTGGGTAAAATAATGACTAAGCAACTCTGGAATTTCTGCTTCAATATTACCAAAGCTTTTCATTAGGTAAGCTAGGGCGGCATTGCGGTTACCATGAGAAAGTTCAGATTGATAAACTTGTTTGTCTACGTGAATCGTCTCGTTGTTTGCTAGTTTTCGCACGAAACTTAAAAAAGCGAGTTTACTTGCTGAAAAATGACTGGTTAATACATCAGAAACTAATAAGGCCCCGGCATTTATTACCGGATTTCGTGGTATACCTTTTTCCCATTCTAACTGAATAATTGAATTAAATGGCTGACCGGAAGGTTCCATCTTCACACGATCCCATAAAGCATCACCCACACGATTCATTGCCATGACCAATCCAAATACCTTGGAAATGCTTTGAATAGAAAATGGGCGTTGATAATCACCAACACCTACCGTATTACCATCAATTGTCGCGACGCATATCCCAGCTAGTTCAGCGTTTACACTGGCAAGCGCAGGAATATAGTCTGCGACTTTGCCTTGAGTAAAATTATCACGCTGACCAAGCAATAATGCTTGAAGCTTATCTTGTAAATCAACAATGTTATTTTTCATACAAACGTTTGGTGTTTAAAGTGCATAGCCGCCTATTATGCATAAAATAAAGTTGAGATATAGCCTTTAATAGACTTATTTAATTACAGGAAAGCTTGTTATTAAAGCATCAAACTACCTTTTACTTAGAGATGATTTAAAGCTGTTCATTTGAGCCTGTAATAAGGCATCTAATTCGGTAGGCCAACTTTGATGTTTAGCGACTTCTTTGCCTGATACTAGGTAACGCATGGTTACTTTAGTGCCATGATGTTCTTTATCAAATGTCCAAGTCATACGTCCTTCTACATTTTCTCCGCGTAATGGACCAATAGCGCCCTTTAATGTAGCTGACTTATTGCGTTGTCGATCTATAAAAGTCATAAATGTTGTATTTTTACCATTAGGCATTTGTTCGCAAAAACAGTCATGATTAAAGTTCATATTACTGCCTTTTCCTGACAACGAATGCTCTGATGTCCACCAGCGACCAACATGAGAAAACTCATGATGGACCGTAGAAATGCTTTTGTGCACCGTAAAACTTTGTTCGATAGTGAAACTGTTCGTACTTTGCTTAGTTACTTGGGCTTGAGATGCAAAGGTTGTCAGTAATGACAAGGTTAGTGATGTCGATAAAAACCATTTATTCATGAGTAATTCCTATTATGTAGTGGTAATAATTAAAATGATAATGAGTATTGTTTGGGGGAAGTTATTTAGGTTTATTGAAAACCAAGAAAAACCTGTCGCTATTTCCGCGCACCGACTTTCTGCGTAATTCAAGATTTAAATGATCGTCAGGTCGATAAAACATGGTTGAATATTTTGTAAAATCAAAGCCAGCCTCAGTTACTTCTTTAATCACGCGAACCGGATCTTCACGGCGATATACTTCGAAACTTTCTTCTTTCATATGGCGGCGGGTATGGTCGATAACCACGTAGGTTCCCCCCGGTTTTAGCGCTTTATAAACGGCTTTATTGAAAGTGCTTCGGTTTTCATTGGGTAAGTTATGATATTCTCGAATATTAAGTAACATGTCTGCACTTGATGTTTTAAAATCAATAGTACCCATTGAAAACTCACGCTTTTCGTTACTCCAATCCATGTCAATGGCAATACGTTCAATCTTATTTAAACGTTCACTCGCTATTTCTGCTAACCACTCTTTCATCCATGCATTATTTCCAGCGACGATTAATTCTCCCTCATCTTTAAGAAGGGGCTCTAATAACTTTGTATACCAAAAATTACTGCCGGGATTAAACTCAATGACTTTCATATCAGCCTTTAATCCCATGAACTCAAGTGCTTTAACTGGTTGACGGTTTTTGTCTCGGCTGATATCTGACGCTGTGCGATCTTTAAGTTTCATTGCTTGTTGAATCTGTTCATTAAGCGATGGTGTTTCACAGGCATCGGCATGGGACGCGCTTAATCCAAGGGTCACAATCGCAGTTACGATTATTAGCAGAGATAATAAGTATGTATTTTTCATCTTGTCTCCATAAAATAATTATTGGTAATTTCTATGGATTGAAGATATCAAGCTTCGGTAATTGCCACTGTAAAACATTTGTAAAAAGAAATTGGCAGGTAACAATAATTCTATAACGCCGGAGTTAACTGGTTCGTCTCAGTATTGCTAGTCATCAATATGTTTATGGGGTGCGATAATAGGTAATGCTTGTTCAATAACTTAGTAACCAGCACGAAAAAAAAGTTCGTAAATAATACGCTTATATTTCAGAACAATAGAAAGTTTAAATACTGACATATTCAAGATGTTATAAATAGTTGAAAAATTAACTCCGTTGTTGATAGGGAATCTACGCGGTTGTTTCTTTTGATTTTTCTAACTTGGTTGTTATTTTTGCGTTAAAATCCAACTGTTTTACCGTTGAAAGTAATCTCAAAAGCAACACCTTCAGTATGTCTGTTGACTTGAATTTGTCCCTGCTGAGCGCCCACAAGTTGATGAACCAAGGCTAAACCTATACCTGTACCTGAAGTGGTTCGGGTGAGTTCATTGCCACAACGATAAAATAGGTCGAATATTTTATCGTGCTGTGACTTTGAGATTCCGGGGCCAAAGTCTCTAATATTGAAAATCAACTTGTTGCTTGACGCTTTATCTTGGCTAAAGCTAATTTCAATGCGTTGGCGTTTTTCATCACTAATATTAGCGGCCTGATAAAATTTAACTGAGTTATCGACTAAGTTAATCACTATCTGTGAAAAAGCGTCTAAATCGATTAACGCTTGGCAAGAAGGCAAGATAGCGTTTTCAAGTTTAAAGACAAGGGTAAAGCTATTTTTCTCTACTAAAGTCGATACTTTAGAGCGAATAATATCTTGTAAAACCTCAACGCTTACGTATTCCAATTTGGCACTATTTTGCTCTTGGCTTAAGTTTGATAATTGTAAAACATTATTGATCAGGCGAGACAAGCGTTCACTTTCATCATAGATAAAATGATAATAATCAGATTGGCTGCTCTTATCTTTCACCATACCGGTTTTAAGCATTTCTGAATACATTAAGATGGATGTTAATGGCGTTTTAAGTTCATGACTTACCGAAGAGACAAAGTTCATGCGTTGCTCTGCCAGTGCTATTTGTTTGAGACCTAACCAGTAAAACCCGAAACAACCGGCAATAATGACAAAAATCATCACCAGAATAAATAACACCACAAAATGAGTTGCCGGCCCCAGCGGTAAGTCACCCGTAGTAAAATGTAAGCTCAAATCTTCAAAAGGGCTTATTAACTCTCCGTTATATATATCTTTAGATATAAGTGCTTGGTTAAGTTCGTTGATTACCGAAACGTAAGCTTTGCCTTGGTTGTCGATGGAGTACTGCGAAAAGTACGTAAACTGTGCATTGTTTTTATCGACCAATTGCAACTGTACGTTGTTGTCATACCCTGCACGGCGTACATATAAGTTTAATAAATCAAAGAGAAACTCTTTTTTATTAACGACAAAACCTTGTACCGAACTTTGCTGATTTATACTAACGTCACGATAAAAAATGAGTTGTTGGTGTTTTGTTTCAAGCATTTTAAAACGGCTAGTTTGTATGGTTGGTTTTTTACCAATTAAGCTTATTTTTTCTGTATTTAAAGCGCTACTATTACCAACGTTATTAAGAAAACCATTGTCTGATAATACATCTTGTAGCTGCGCTATTATTACTAGCCGTTTGTCTATTTCAGTTTCGCTAAAAGCTGAGCTATTCGCCGTGTTACTGTCTTTAGTGTTATAGGGTAATAAAGGGCTGCTCAGCGTTGTTTGATCAGTAATATTGAAATAGCCGACTAAACCAAATAGGTCGGTAAGGTAATGAGGTTCGCGTATACGAGAAAGAGGCGATCTGTTTTGCCAACTGTTTAATTGCTGTTTATCAAGCGTGTTTTGAAAATAATTATACTCTAGTGGCGAGCGTACTTGTTCGTTTAAAAGGCGTTTAGCCAGTGTTTTATTAAATTGGCTAACGGCACTGGTTGATTTCCAACGGTACTGAAAAAGCGTTTCATTTTCAAATTTTTGAAAACCATAATAAATCACTAAAGTTAACGGTAAAATCAAACAAAGAAAAAAAACTAAAACGATCACCCTAAAGCGATTGATCCTTTGCTGAGTATTAATGAGCTTTTTAAACATCACTTACATGGACTCTGGTTATATTTAATATTAACTCCTTTGAAAGCAAGGTTTGTTGAATCAGCGTTTTATTAATTCTTATAGGCATAATTTGTAGCCTTCACCACGAAAAGTAACTAATAATTTAGGCGTATTTACTTTACGTTCAATTTTTTTTCTTAATTTCGCGATATGAATATCAACGGTACGAGTATCAATTTCACTGGGTTTATTATATCCCCACACTTTCATTAATAATTCACTACGTGGAACAGGGCGCTGATTGTTTTTAAGGTAAGTCAAAATATCAATTTCTCTGCGGGTGAACGGCTGTTCGTTATTGTAAACCATCCCGGTAAGGTGCAGACAATCAATAGTTATGTGCTCACCTAGTATTAACTTGTCATCCTGTGCTTTATATCCGGTACGGCGTAACAGTGTTTGTACTCTTAAAACAAGTTCCTGTACCGAAAAGGGTTTAGCAATGTAATCATCAGCTCCTAGGGTAAGGCCGGTAATAATGTCTTCTTCAGAGCTTTTAGCCGTTAACATTATAATTGCTTGGTCACGTGATGTTTCTCGTATTTTATTGCAAATACTAAACCCATCTAAAGAGGGCAACATAACATCTAAAAGAATACAGTCAAATGAACCTGCCAACGCAGTATCTAGGCCTTTTTGTCCATCTTGTTCACTTTCTACGTCGAATCCATGAAAGGTGAATATATCAATTAATCCTCTCAGAATAGCGGATTCATCTTCTACAATCAGTAGTTTAGGTTTATGTGACATCGAAGCGTCTTTTATAATAATCGAATATTTGCTTTTATATACAAGTTAACAACAAGCTCACAGCTACAGATAAATACTGTTTTATGATGACACAAATTTCTAGTTTATGTCGCCCAACAGCATCTCGGTTTTATAAGTTATTAAACAAGCAATGGGAAATACTATCAGTAATTCGCGCGGGGCAATGTAAAACTAATATAAAAGTTAAAGTAGACCGTAAAGGGCTGTAATTTATAAACGCTGTGGTCAACTAGTGTTGACCACATATTTCTATATTGAAGGATAAAAATCAAAACAAGTTAAAATAATAACGAACATAATTGTGGCGAACTATAAACGACTTATTACCAATATCTTGCGTGTTTTGATAAAAGCCTACTTTATTCGTATAGGTAACTTGCTGCCGCTTTCCCCATTAATCTGTAGTTATGGCCAACATTAGGAACTATTTTTAACTGCCAATTAAATTCAAGATTTAATGTAGATGCCATTTCTTCTGACTTATTATAAAAATATTGTGCTCTAGATAACCGATGTAAACCTTGAATATTTACGTTGGGACTATGTAATAACATGCCGCCTGTTTCGTGTTCATTATCTTTTTCACCAATAAATAAAACTAACTTTTCTTGGAACGTACTTTTAAAATGCTGCTTCGACAACAAGGCGTCTTGTGTTCCAAAAGGAAGTTTTGCTTCGAAACTAGGCACAGTGTATGAGCCAGAATTAGCAGCAAGAATACGATTTACCTTGGTCTTTGGATTAAAAACCGCTAATCGATGGGCAATTTGTCCACCAGCAGAATGGCCAAAAATATCGTATTCTTGTTGGTTTGTTCCTAATGCGGCAACGGCGGTATCAAAGATTCTATCGAAATCCTGAAAAATAAAACTATCTGAGTCGTAATTAGCATCAAAGCTAATATCTTCATTATCGATTTTGAAAACAATACGATTATTGTACTTCTCTCTTCTAGGGGCTTTATTATATTTTAGATTTTTTACCACGCCACCTAAGTGATAGGCGGCAAAGTCATAATCCTTTTCTTGATAAGAAGGAGAAATAATAAGTACGTTATACTGTTCTGATGATGTTACCCATGAATCCCGGTAATCATCAGCATTTCTTCCTGCCCCTGGGATAACCATTAATATGGGCGAGTTTTCATTAAATCCTTTAGGTTTATGATAGAAAACACTGATGTTTTTAGTCGGATAGTTTTTACCTGATTCTATGGTAAAATTTCCCGAGCCGGTATGAATATCAACTAACCTTTTTTTTTGTACACTCACCATTTCTTTGCTTTCATCAATTTCTATATTTGTACAACCTGCTACCAATGCGACAACAATAAAAACAAAAAACTTGCATAATATCTTCACTCTATTCCCCTAATAATTTATATAAACAGTTATATGATGAACATTTAATAAACCTAAGCCTATTGTGTTCTCATCAATGGAGCGATATTCACATTTTCGTTATTAAAGTGTCTTATTGATATTAAAAAATGCTTGTCAATTTTAAAATCGGTAAGCATTTTTTATTTTTGAAGTGCATTTTTATTAGCTTGTTGGGGCATTGCTTTGTTTTAATGTAGATTGTCGATATTGAGTTGGCGTTTTTCCAGTGATCTCTTTAAATGCTCTATTAAAGGGCCCAATTGAACCGTAACCCAATTCTAATGCGATCGTTAGAATGGGTTTTCGGATATTTTCTATCTGATCAAATTGTTCACAAGCCGCTGGAATACGATAACTATTTAAAAAAGAGGAGAAGTTTTTAAAGCCCAAACATTGATTAATTAATTCACGTAATTGGTGCTCTGGTGTGTCAATAATTAAAGATAGCTGTTTTATGGTTAATTCAGTTTGTTTAAAGTTTTCCGCTGCAATGAACTGCGTTAGCTTTTCAAAACGTTCTTGAAAAATGATTGGTATATTAACGCTTGCCTGCTCAGGTTTTATAACGGCATTGTTGATAATCGTGGCGGGTTGTTGTTGTTGTTGATACTTTTTAAGCGCAATAAAGAAAAACACATTAGCG
>Ga0209291_1001776_pt1 | contig 18554 bp, 15 predicted proteins | sample GOMGulsemesocosm_FD_184633 | JGI IMG/M metagenome (GOLD analysis project Ga0209291, IMG submission 184633) | Methane-oxidizing microbial communities from mesocosms in the Gulf of Mexico - GOM9B Gulf of Mexico (SPAdes) (version 2) | ecosystem: Environmental > Aquatic > Marine > Cold seeps...
TAACGCCGTAGGCTTCTTATTAACCGCTGGTTTCTTAGGCATGATGTATTACTTTGTTCCTAAACAAGCTGAGCGTCCAGTTTATTCTTATCGTTTATCTATTGTTCATTTCTGGGCACTTGTCTCGCTTTATATTTGGGCCGGTCCTCACCATTTACATTACACCGCACTACCAGATTGGGCTCAATCGGTAGGTATGGTGATGTCTATCGTTTTATTCTTGCCTTCTTGGGGTGGGATGATCAACGGTATTATGACCCTTTCAGGGGCATGGCATAAACTTCGCTATGATCCTATTCTTCGCTTCTTAATTGTGTCGTTATCTTTTTATGGTATGTCGACCTTTGAAGGTCCCATGATGGCGATTAAATCAGTGAATGCGTTATCTCATTATACTGACTGGACCATTGGTCATGTTCATTCAGGCGCGCTAGGTTGGGTTGCAATGGTATCTATTGGTGCTATGTATCATCTAATTCCTGTGCTATTTAACCAAGGCCGCATGTACAGTATCAAATTAATTAATGTTCATTTTTGGATGCATACTACCGGTATTATTTTATACATCGTTGCGATGTGGATATCAGGTGTTATGCAAGGGTTAATGTGGCGTGCGGTAAATACTGACGGTACGTTAACGTATAGTTTTGTTGAAAGTTTAACGGCTTCTTACCCGTTCTATTTTATCCGATTTGTTGGTGGCGTATTAGTTGTTGCTGGCTTTATCCTAATGGCTTACAACATGTTTAAAACCATTAATGCTAAAGACGGAAGTCTAAAAGCAATTGAAGCAGCATAAGGAGAAACAACATGACTAATAAACATGAAAAAGTTGAAACAAATGTTGGTTTGTTTTTTATCTTCACTATTTTAGCGATTAGCATTGGTGGTTTAGTAGAAATAACACCGTTATTTTTTCAAAAAGAAACCACCCAACCAGTTGATAACTTACGTCCTTACACAGCCTTAGAAATGGAAGGACGAGATATTTACATTAGAGAAAGCTGTAATGTTTGTCACAGTCAAATGATCCGCCCTTTTCGTGCTGAAACTGAACGCTATGGACATTACTCTGTAGCAGGAGAGCACGTTTGGGAGCATCCTTTTTTATGGGGTTCTAAACGTACAGGACCTGACTTAGCTCGTGTTGGTGGTCGTTATAGTGATGCATGGCATCGTGCTCATTTACTTGACCCCCGCTCAGTGGTTCCTGAGTCAAATATGCCTTCATTTAAGTGGCTAGATGAAAACGTCCTGGATGGGGAACTAACAGCAAAGAAATTAACAACGTTTAATTTCTTAACCCGTAATCGTAGTCATAAAGACGAGCAAGGTAATGCTATTCCGCTTTATTCTGCACAAGATATTGCTAGTGCAAAAACTGAAGTAAAAGGGAAAACAGAAATGGACGCATTAATCGCCTATTTGCAATCTCTTGGCCATGCGTTGAAATGATGACTATGGATTATGGCACCCTAAGAGGGTTAATCGCGTTATTAATAATGGCATTATTTATCATTATTGTGGTGTGGTCTTACAGTAAGAAACGTAAGTCTGGCTTTGATGAAGCAGCAAATTCTATTTTCGAAGAAGATCATAAAGAAACAGCTAAAAAACAGGAGACTAATAATAATGTCTAGCTTCTGGAGTATATGGATCACAGTACTTACTTTAGGCACTTTAGTAGGGTGTTACCTGATATTACGTATGTGTTTAAAGAACTTTGCCGGTGTCGAAGAAGGTGAATCGATGGGGCACAGCTTTGATGGCATTGAAGAATTAAATAATCCTTTACCGCAGTGGTGGAGCACGTTCTTTTTAGTCACTATTGTCTGGGGATTTGGTTATTTACTGATGTACCCAGGATTAGGTAACTTTAAAGGTCTGTTTGACTGGTCAAGTTCAAACCAAGGTATTTTGAATATTGAAGAGTCAAAAGCTAAAGCACTCAATGCCAAAGAGAATAATTTAATTGTTCAATACGATATGGAAGTTAAAGCAGCAGATGCTAAATATGGTCCTATTTTTAACGCTTTTGCAGCCCGTAGTATTGAAGACTTGGCGTCTGACGAAGCAGCTTTAAAAGTAGGTCAACGTTTGTTTATTCAAAACTGCTCACAATGTCATGGTTCTGATGCGCGTGGTACTACAGGCTTCCCTAATTTAGCAGACAAAGACTGGTTATACGGTGGTTCTGCTGAAGAAATCAAGCAAAGCATCATGCATGGTCGTAAAGCTCAAGGTATGATGGCTTGGGAATCTGCCTTAGGTGGCGATCAAGGTGTTAAAGATATGGCTGCCTATGTCCTAAGTTTAAGTGGTCGTGAAGTCGACGCTGAATCAGCTAAGTCTGGTCAAGAAAAGTTTGCAATGTGTGCCAGTTGTCATGGCGAAAACGGTGAAGGTAGTGATGCAATGGGCATTGCTCTTGGTGCGCCTAACCTAACTGACAACATTTGGTTATATAGTGCTTCACCGCGTGGCGTAGAACAATCAATTAAATATGGCCGTGCTGGAGTAATGCCAGCTTGGCGAGATATTTTAGGTGAACAAAAAGTGCATGTTATCAGTGCTTATGTTTATAGTTTGTCTCAAGACTAAAAGCTGTTGTAGGTTGGGCTTTAGCCTAACAAAATGTCAGAATAAATTCCGACCTACAATTTTTATAAACAAAGTCGTTTAACTGAAATATCATTTCAAGAAATAGCGTTTTTTATTTTATCACCGTCTGTTCTTATACTAATTTAATGAAATTGGTATAATCCTCCTACTTTAATGAGTAATAAGTAAAAACATGAAAACTTCTTGGTATAAAGAGCCATGGGCATGGTTCGTATTTTTTCTGCCCTTTTGTGCTGTTGTTGCAGGTTTTGCTACCCTTATAATCGCGAATACTGACCCAGATCCTTTAGTAGTTGGTGATTATTACAAAAAAGGCAAAGCAATCAATCTTGAAATATCAAAAGTAAATATGGCGAAAAAGCTAGGTATGGCTTTTGAGCTAAAACTTGATAATAATGAATTAGTCATTAAACCAACGGGTATTGATAAAGAATTCCCTTTGCTTAACGTTAATTTTCATCACGCAACCCAAGAAGAAAAAGATTTCTATTTTGCCATGACCGCCGACGGCTCAGGTAATTTCAGACAAATCGTGAATCAAGATGTAAAAGGGAAATGGCGTATCACCATTACCCCCTTTGAAGATCACTGGAAAATTCAAAAAACTATCACCCTGCCGCAATCAAGCTTTATTGATATTGTTCCTAGAACAATTGAAGCCAATTAACTTTTCTGATTAAAGTAGCTATGTCTGATCTTTGTTTTCATTGTGATGAACCAATCCCTCAAGGTACCTCACTTTTTGTCACCCTAAATAACGCCCCACGAGCGATGTGTTGTGTGGGCTGTCAAGCCGTCGCTAAAACGATTATTGATAATAACCTCAGCGATTATTATCGCTTTCGCAGCAGTTCTGCACAAAAAAGCGAAAGTTTATTACCCGAGCAACTAAAAAAATCACAATTACTCGATGATGAGAACTTACAAGATGAGTTCACCTTTAAGGATGGAGAGCTTAAAGAAACCATTTTAAGCATTGAAGGCATCAATTGTGCTGCCTGTGCATGGTTAATTGAAATGCAGTTGCTGAAAGTCTCAGGCGTGGAAAACATTACGGTAAATGCGACAACACAAAGAGCAACCGTACGTTGGCGAGATCAACAACTTAAACTCAGTCAAATATTAATGGCCATCGACAAGGTTGGGTACCATGCCCTGCCTTTTAAAGCCAGTCAGGTTGAAGAAGCAAACCAACGAAGAAGCAAAGCCTTTATCCGACGTTTAGGTATCTCTGGCATATTAATGATGCAAGTGCTGATGATTGCCAGCGGGCTTTATTTTGGCGCGTTTTCTGATATGTCTGTTCACAACCTTATTTACCTTCGTTGGGTTAGCTTAATATTAACCTTACCTATAGTCTCTTATGGCGCATGGCCATTTTATAGTGGCGCGATGAGTGCGTTAAAGGCCCATCGACTTTCTATGGACGTTCCCGTTGCTATTGCTATTATTTTAGCGTTTATTGCCAGCAGTTGGGCAACCTTTAGCCACAGTGGTGAAGTGTATTTTGAATCCGTTGCCATGTTTACCTTTTTATTACTCATAGGTAAGTTTTTGGAATTTAGAGCCAGAAACCGAGCCGCAGAAATATCAGCAAATTTACTTAAGTTAATGCCGATGACAGCGACTCGAATCATTCAGAATAAAGAAGAGTTTGTTATAGCTAGAAAATTACAGCCTTTTGATAATGTGATAGTCAAACCCGGTGAAACTATTCCAGCAGACGGTATTATTATTTCAGGCAAGAGCCAAATAAATGAGGCGATGCTTTCAGGTGAGCAATTACCTATAAGTAAAAGCAACGGCGCCGAAGTTTATGCCGGCACAATCAACGGCGATGGTAATCTCACCGTTGAAGTAAAACACGCGAGTGGCCAAAGCTTTTTAAGCCAATTAATCAGGATGAGTGAAACCTCGCAGTCACATAAACCTAAACTCGCTCAACGTTCAGACAAAATAGCGCAATATTTTGTTGCTGTTATTTTATTGAGTTCCATAGCCAGTGCCATTTATTGGCAACAACATTTACCAGAGCAAGCCTTTTGGATCACTTTATCGGTGTTAGTTGCTACTTGCCCTTGTGCACTTTCATTGGCGACTCCTACAGCCTTAACATGTGCCACCACTCGATTAAATCGTGATGGCATCATGATCAAGTCGCCTCATGTATTGGAAACCTTTCCTGAGATAAATTGTTTTGCTTTTGACAAAACAGGTACCTTAACAACCGGTGATTTTGTCATTGATGAAATAATTGTTATTGAAAACCATTATTCTCAAGCTGAAATTTTAGCTTCAATTGCCGCTCTTGAATCACATTCAGAGCACCCAATAGCAAAAGCGTTTCATGGTTACCGTGATATAAGTTACCAAGCGAAAAACGTTGAGGTTATTTCAGGGGCTGGTATCACAGGCAACATTGTTGATAATAAACTCCTGATAGGTAAGCCAACTTGGCTACATGAATTAGGCATAATAACTCACGAACAAGTTGTATTGTTTTCCCATGCACAATGCCTGCTAGCGATTAATAACCAACTTGTTGCTATTATCAGCTTACGTGACGATATCCGATCAGATGCCAAACAACTCATTGATTCACTGCATCAACAAGATATAAGTACCATGATGTTATCGGGTGACAACCATACTGGATGTCAACGAGTACAACATCACGTCAATATCAACAATGTCTATAGTCAGCTGAGTGCGGTTGATAAAATGGACAAGATAAAATCAATGCAAGACCAAAAAACCATTGCCATGGTTGGTGACGGTATTAATGATACGCCGGTATTTGGTGCTGCACATGTCTCATTGGCAATGGGCGCTGGAACCGATTTAGCAAAAAGTGGCGCAGATGTCATACTGCTCAATAATAAACTTAACGCCATTCATACTCTGCAAAAAGTTGCCTTAAAAACTAAGCAAATTGTTTGGCAAAATTATGGTTGGGCTTTCGCCTATAATGCCATTGTTTTACCATTAGCCGTTTCAGGTCATATCACGCCATATATGGCTGTTATTGGCATGTCTTTGAGCTCTTTGTTAGTGATCACAAATTCATTAAGATTATTAAAGGTAAATTGAGGAGAATAAAATGAGCATAATTTACTTTTTGATCCCGATTGCAATTTTACTTACGGCTATCGGCATTTATCTATTTTTTTGGGCCGTTAAAACAGACCAATTTGAAGACTTAGAAAAACAAGGTTTAAGCATTCTATTTGATGATGATCAAATAGACCAAACAACTGATCCAGAAGAAACGATCACTGATACCTTACCTCAAGAAGATATGACTGCAGACAAGCCATCATGCAAATAGACTTTTTATCTGCCTTTATCATCGGCTTAATGGGCTCTGGCCATTGCATTAGCATGTGTGGCGGCATTACGACTATGCTCACTTCTGCTTTACCCACAGCACAAAAAAGCAACTTTAAATATATATTCAGCTATAACTTAGGGCGAATTTTATCTTATTCACTCATAGGTGGCATTGCCGGATTTACCGGTTCTTTAATGGTCAAAAATATTGGTTTGCCGATAACCGGACTAAAAGTAATCGCCGGAGTATTTTTGATCTTGCTTGGACTCTATATGGGTCAGTGGTTAATGTGGTTAACAAAAATTGAATATCTTGGTAAAAAGCTTTGGCAATACATTTCACCGTTGAGTAAAAAGTTCATCCCGGTTAATTCGGTGAATAAGGCATTATTTTTAGGAGGTTTATGGGGCTGGTTACCTTGCGGCTTGGTATATTCAACACTTACTTGGTCACTTGCCAGCGGTAGTGCCGTTAATGGAGCCTTGATCATGAGCTGTTTTGGCTTAGGTACCTTACCCGCATTATTAACCACTTCATTGAGCATTGTTAAAATACAAAAACTCATTCAACACATGATTGTTAAAAAAGTGATGGCCATTTTATTAATCATTTACGGTTTCATGACTTTAAAACTTGCTTATGTAGAATTGTTTTTATAAAAATAACTGATAAATATAAAAATAAAACCAACTCCTATTGTCATACTTGAGCTGGTAAGTTCAGTCTACTATCAATTTAATTTTCACAGGTATTTTGAAACAAGTATCTTGATTGGCAACGTGTATATATTGTCGCTATACTCAAGAAGGAATTACACCAATTTGGATATAATTGGAGCAGACCATGGAAAAGTATCAAAAAATATTAGCGATAATAGATCCAACTACTGATGATCAAAAAGCACTTAAACGTGCTGTTGAACTTGCCAATAAAACTAAAGCAACGATTACTGCTTTCCTTTCCATTTATGATTTTTCTTATGAAATGACCACCATGCTTTCTAGCGATGAGCGTGAAGCTATGCGGCAATCATTAATCAATGATCGTATTCAATGGTTAAACGACATTATTGAAGATATTCAACATGAAAATTTAGCAATTGATCACAAAGTTATATGGCATAATCGCCCTTTTGAACCCATTATTGAACAAGTATTAAACCATGGTTATGACATAGTCATCAAAGGTACCCACCAACACGACAAACTCAAATCTGTAATATTTACCCCGACGGATTGGCATATCCTAAGAAAATGTCCATGTCCGGTACTGCTAGTGAAAGAACATTTATGGCCAAGTAATGGCAATATTATTGCCGCTATCAATGTTGGTAGTGATGAAGAGGAACATCAATCTTTAAATAATAAAATAACAGAAGAAGCAGTTAATTTATCCAAATTAATAGTAGCAAATGTTCATTTAGTAAACTCATTTCCGGGTACTCCCGTTAATATTGCGATAGAGATCCCTGAGTTTAATGCCAGCGAATACAATGATTCGATGTTTAATCATCATAAAGATGCGATGGCAAGTCACGCACACGCTTTTGATATTAAAGATGAAAACACTCATGTTAAAGAAGGTTTGCCTGAAGATGTTATTGAAAAACTTTCTAATGAATATGATGCTGAATTAGTGATATTAGGCACAATTGGTAGAACAGGCTTTTCCGCTGCTTTAATAGGAAATACTGCAGAGCATGTCATTGATCGTTTAAACTGTGATCTTTTAGCTTTAAAACCTAACCACTATGTTTCGCCCCTAGCACAATAACTCCCTTCCTCTAACAAAGTGTCAGTTAAGATTTATCTTAACTGACACTTTGTATATAATACGCGTCGAAATATCACCTAAACCGCCATTGAGTGCCTTCATGCAAACTGAATTATCATCTTCGTCATTAACTTCGCAACAAAAGACACAATTATCTAAATTAGAAAAACGTCTGAGAAGCCATGTGGGTAAAGCCATTGCCAAATATAATATGATTGAAGATGGCGATCGTATTATGGTGTGTTTATCCGGTGGTAAAGACAGTTATGCATTATTGTCGATACTGATGTTATTAAAACAATCTGCCCCAATAAACTTTGATATTATCGCGGTAAACCTTGATCAAAAGCAGCCGGGCTTTCCTGAGCATGTATTACCCAATTACCTTGAGTCTCTTGGTGTTGAATATAAAATTGTTGAAGAAAATACCTATGCTATCGTTAAGGAAAAAATTCCTGAAGGTAAAACCACTTGCAGCTTATGCTCAAGATTAAGACGAGCAGTACTTTATAAAGCGGCTAAAGAGCTAGGCGCGACAAAAGTTGCACTGGGACACCACCGTGACGATATGATTGAAACCATGATGCTTAACATGTTTTATGGCGGAAAATTAAAAGCGATGCCAGCAAAGTTAGTTTCTGACAATGGCGAACATGTGGTTATCCGCCCTCTCGCCTTCTGCAAAGAGGCTGAGCTTATCCAGTATGCACAATTAAAACATTTTCCTATTATTCCTTGTAATTTATGTGGCTCACAACCGAATTTACAACGTCAAAACATTAAACAAATGCTTAATGATTGGCATGATAAATTTCCGGGAAGAATAGAATCGATGTTTACTGCGATGCAAAATGTTGTCCCGTCTCATTTATGTGATGCAGAGTTATTTGACTTTAAGTCGATTACCGAACATTCAGGCATCATTGACGGTGGTGACTTGGCCTTTGATCAAGCTGATGAATTAGCCCAAGTGAATCCGGACAATAAGCTGCATTTGGTCAATAATGAGCTCGACATTATTGAAATTAAACAATAAATAAACTTCGTACTGTTATAAAAGCTCGCTTGTTTAATTTGATGAAAATCATAAGCTCAACTATAGTTACACTTATGTACTAAGAGGATAAAATATAGGTTGAATAAAAATTATTCCTGCCATTAAAAACACAAGGTTGTGGTATGTAATTTATTTTCTAAGTTATATCCTCTTTGGTCTATTACTTCCTTCCATTTCTTTTCAAAGCCTGATAATTCCTATTTGGCTACCTGCTGGCATTGCGCTTATTGGCTGTTACCTATGGTGGTGGAAGTTTTTTCCCGCGGTATTTTTAGCATCATTTATATTTAATTTTGCTTTTGCCCCAGATTTTGAAATGAGTTATGTTTTTTCTATCATAGGCATTCAAAACTTGATCATTGCAACAGGTACAATGCTACAGGCCATTGTTGGTGCAAGTATATTAAGGTATTGGTTAGGCAACCCATTTGAACAATGGCAAAACTCAAAAACGATCTATTTTGTCCTTATTGTTGGCATTCTAATTAACCTTATTTCTTCAAGTATCGGTGTATTCGCTTTAAGCATGCTGAGTCCATCACATAGCTTTGATAATTTTCAACTTAACATGATTTACTGGTGGTTAGGTGATTCCTTAGGCATTTTATTTGTTGCACCATTTTTACTGTGTTTACTTAACTATAAACAAATAAAAATTCATCAACGAAAAGCAAGGATCACTATTTTAAGTTCAGTAGTAGCACTGTTTTCTTTGACTATATTAATCACCCTATTTTCGGTGAATAAATTAAGTGATAACTCACATAAACTTATCAAAAAAGAAGCCAAAATTATAGAAAATGGCATTCACCGTCAAATAAACGGAGGTATCAATCTACTCAGAAATTTAGCTATATTTATTCAAAATACCCCCAACCTAAACAAAGAATTATTTAATCAATATGTTAGCAGTGTTAAAGAAAACTCTACTGCAGTTAAAGCCATGTCATGGAATCCTATTATTACTCAACAACAAAAATCACTCCATGAAATTGAACTCGAGTTAATTCATTCAAATAATTCCTCAATCAAAGGGGAAGCTTTACAAACAGATGATCTAATAGTTTATGTAAAGTTAATTAGTCCAGAACAAGGCAACGAAAAAGCAGTAGGGTTCAATGTATTTTCTAATCCGTCACGTAAACAAACACTTAATAGTGCGATGGAAAGCTATCAACCTAAAGCAACCCCCATTATTCAATTAGTACAATCATATAAAAAAGAACCCGCTTTTCTATTATTTTATCCCGTGTTTGAGCAACATCCATTAGATAAAAACAACAAACGTTTAAAAGGATTTGCTACCGCGGTATTTTTAGCTGAAAAAATTCTCACCAACGCTTTTACTCAACAACAACATCAACTTTTCAATTATCAGGTTTTCGAACAAGGTAAACAACTACCGTTCCTGACAAACACCAAACATATAGCAGATGAGCCTATAGCATCAACAAGTGATTTAGAAAGCTTTACCGATACTTTTTCCATTGCCGGACAAAGCTGGAACTTTAACTTACTTGTTAACCAAGAATTTGTTATTAACACTAAAAGTGAAGAGTTTTTAATTTTATATATATTCCTTGTAGTGGTGGTTATCACCATTATTACTTCACTACTTTTAATGAACAATCGTCAATTAGCGTTAGATAATATTGTCAACCTTCGTACTGAGTCGCTTAAAAAGGCCGTTAAGGAAGCAAATAATGCCAATAAGGCAAAGAGTCAGTTCTTGGCAAATATGAGCCATGAAATACGTACACCAATGAATTCGGTGGTTGGTTTCTCTAGACTGGCACAAGGTTCTACTGATATCAAAGAAATAAAATCTTTCATTGATAAAATTTCGATATCTTCAGATTTACTCTTACATATCGTAAATGACATCCTTGATATATCAAAGATTGAGTCCAGTAAATTGTTGCTCAATAATGAAATTTTTGATCTGCATTTAGTTTTTAAACGGATTTTTAGCATATTTGAGGTTCAAGCATCCGACAAAGAGCTTAGCTGGGATCTTATTGATAACCTCCCTGAGCAAATGTTTGTTAACGGCGATCAAACCCGTATCGAACAAATATTAATGAACTTGTGTGGCAATGCAATGAAATTTACTCAACATGGCGGAGTGAGTTTAACTGCTGATTTATTGAAAACTCCTGACAATAAAGCACATATCAAAATTCAAGTAATAGATACTGGAATAGGTATCATAGAAAAAAATCTTACGAATATATTTAGTCCTTTTACCCAAGCCGATGCATCAACATCACGAAATTTTGGCGGTACCGGACTAGGTTTGACCATATCGAAAAAATTGAGTCAACTAATGGACGGAGATATTAAGGTTGCAAGTTCTGAGGGACAAGGATCTACATTTACTTTTACTTGTCAGTTATCTATTGCTGAGCCCATGGTTACAGATATGCCACCTGTAAGAGAATTGGCAAAGACATGTCACAAAAGAATGTCTAAATTAAAGGTTTTAGTTGCCGAAGATAATAGAATTAATCAAATATTGATAAACACCATGTTAAAAAAATTAGGCATTAATGCTGCTTTAGTTGAAAATGGCCAGTTAGCGATTGATCATCTAAAACAACATCATGTTGATGTGATATTAATGGATTGCCAAATGCCCGTCTTAGATGGCTACCAAGCAACCGCTTTAATTCGTTCTATATCCGAATTCAAGAATTTACCTATCTTTGCTTTAACTGCAGACGTCGATACCCTTAGTAGAAAAAAAGCTAAGTCCGTTGGTTTTAATAAACACTTATCTAAACCCATTGATGTGGTTGAACTTACTCAAAGTTTACAAAGCGTACTAGAAAATAAAGAATAATAGCCCGGTAAAATATCGAGAACTTATAAAACAATACATACGAGTGTATATTTGCAGTTATTCTGTTTGCCCTTCATCGAAATACACTTGATTATGGCGGATCATATCAGAAATCTCCAATACATAATCTGTACCTCGTTGTGAGTAAGGTAATAATCCGGTCGCCAGAATTTGTGCCGATAATGGCTGGTTCTGTTGATGCAATTGTGCCCTGATCGTTCTAAAAACGACATAAGCCGCGTTGGTATTTATATTTAAAAGATAATGACTAACGGCTTGTTCAACTGAATCAAAAGCAGCAACTTCGTGCTTAAGCCCTTTATCTCTTCCTTTTGGTACCATGCCACATCCTTTTTTATAACACCAAATGCCAAAGAAATTCAAACCGATGCGTGCAAAACGAGAGGTGCCCCATGCTGATTCATTCGCCGCTTGCACCAATACCAATTCATTCGGAACAACATCGATGCGATTAGCCAATTCTTGTACTTTGTTTAAAGGAGACAAACGTTTAGCCACTTTATACTTTTTGATTAGCGTGGTAATTAGTTCACTTTCTTGGGTTGTTATAGGTTGTTTGGCTTCAAGTTTATCCAAAACAACCTTTATTTGAATACGTAGTTCATAAATACGGGTGTTTTCAGCATCAATAGCTGGGCGTAAAAAATTAAAAAACTGTCTCTTCTTTTGTTTAACATCACGTATTTCAGCAAACTCTGGCAATTTCACGTTATGCAAAGGCTTTTCAACATGTTCAACAAGCTTCGGCTTTTTCTTTGGTTGTGCTTTCTCTGGCAGCGGTTGTGGCTGATGTTTATAGGCGTCAAAAATAGGTTTGATCAAAGCGAAAGTAAATAACACCAAAACCGACATTTTGAAAATATTTGCTGTGCGCATTTATAAAAGTCCTTTTAACCAAGATTTAAATTTACGCTGAGAAAGTAATATCAGATTTAACCTCATCACCTTTAGCGACACTTAATTGCATACCAAATATCTCACGATACAAAATACCTTTAACGTTATAAAATAGTGGTGCTAGATATGTCAGCGCGAATAACGTTATTACTCCGCCAATAACCGAAGCACTACTACTAGCTAATAATGCGATAGGTAAAAAGGCAGCCACTAACATTAAAAACAGTAATAGATAAAGTATAAAAAGGTTGTGCCATTGGAAACGTGTTGCTTGCAATGACAAAGTTATCGCCTTAAGTGGAGAAAGGCGTTTCTCAACAACTAACGGCAATACTAACGACAAAGCGACTGCTAAATAGATACCAGGCACATACAGCAAAGATAATCCCATAGTAACGATTGTAGACGACAATAAGGCACAAAGCGCAACCCAGCTACCACGTTTTAAAAAAGCAAAAACCAACTTGGGATTAGTTTTTAATCCAACCGCATGAAATACGCCCATCATTTCTACCCCTACTAAAAAAGGATAGATCATCAAAGTCACGATAATGTTTAACAAAGAACTTGCTTGTTGATCTGCAAATACCGACTCTATGCCACCAAAAAAACTACTGACCACTAAGGTAACCAATACACCTAGAAATAGAGTAAAAAGGAGTCCTAAGTTAATAGAAATACGGGTTTTATTAGTATTAGCCCAAGCTTCTGTCAACACCGCCTTAACGTTGATGTTATATTCACCTTTTATTGCTTTTTCTAAACTACCACCGACTTGTAAAATTGAGCGCTCTTCCACGTAACTACCTTTGTTTATTTGAATTCAATAATTAGCTTTATTTGGGATAAAACTAAAAAAACATTATACAAAATTATCTGCCTTGTTTGGAAAGAATTTAGCGACGATGTATTTGCTTTAAAATTTGCTGAAAGTATTTCGCCCCTTTTTCTCGAGCAAGCTCAATATTATTTTCTGGGATCATTTCAGGCTCATTGTACACAGACAATACTTTACTCATGCTTGCTTCTCTAATGATATGCAGCAGCGGTAGCGGTGAACGGTTAGTATAATTAGCTGCATCATCGGGTTCTTCACCTTCAAAAACATACTCAGGATGCATACTGGCGATTTGAAATATGCCTTCATAACCTAAATCGACCAGTAACTCATTGGCATAATCTACCAAATCTAAGTAATCTTCAAAATCGCGAAAACCTAAACTACAAATAAAGAGTGATGTTTCCACCTCAGGCTTCTCAGCCAAAACAGTTAATTGTTCGGCAAACTCTTCCAAGGTTTTCTCTAAACGAGCTTGAGCACAAATATGATAACAAATGGTATTGTTAACAAATTCTTTTTTTGCAAATGGGCAAAAATTCAAGCCGATGATGATTTGTTCGAGCCATTGCTTAGTTTTTATCACTGCAGGATGATTTATATTTTCCATTTTCTCTGTCATTTATGTTCCGGTATTAGCGCTAATCTTTCGCGCTTTGTTGTAATTGCAATATTTTATAGTCGTGGTCGTCTTGTTGAGTTAACACATAATGTTGTTCACCCAAGCCACGGCTTAGTCTTTTGCGTTTTGTTGTAATTGCCACATTTTATAATAATAACCTTGTTGAGTTAACAACGAATGATGGTCCCCCTGCTCAACTAACTCCCCCTGATGAAGAACAATAATATTATCTGCATCGACAATCGTCGACAAACGATGTGCAATCACTAAACTTGTGTGGTCTTTGGCAACTTCTTTAATCGCTGCCAATATCGCCTGTTCGGAATGGCTATCTAATGACGAAGTTGCTTCATCAAAAACGAGAATAGGCGGATTTTTCAAAATAGTACGCGCAATAGCAACCCGTTGTTTTTCGCCTCCAGAAAGTTTTAAACCTCGTTCACCAACCACGGTTTCTCCACCTTGAGGCAGAGATTGAATAAAAGCAGATAAATGAGCAAGTTCAATGGCTTTCTCCACCTCATCTTTATTGGCATTCACGTCACCGTACAGTACGTTTTCATACAGAGATTCATTAAATAACACCGTATCTTGCGGAACGATGCCTATATTTTTCCGTAACGAATGTTGGCTTACTTTTTCAATAGCCTGACCGTCAATGGATATCGTGCCTTTTTTACAATCATAAAAACGAAACAATAACTTCACTAAAGTCGACTTTCCTGAGCCACTCTCGCCCACAATGGCAACCTTTTGCCCTGCCTTAATAGTGAAGTTAATATTCTTTAGGATCGCGCGTTCTTCGTTATAATCGAATGAAACATTGTTAAAACACACTTCTCCTTTTTCGACATTTAATTTACTTGCATCAAGAACATCTTGAATTTTTGGCTTTTTACTCGTTAGGTCGAACATTTGTTCAATATTGGTCAAAGAGCCTTTAATTTCACGGTAAACAAATCCCAAAAAGTTTAGCGGAATAAATAACTGCATCATAAAGGCATTTATCAAGACAAAATCCCCTAAAGTCATGTGCTGATAAGTTACTTGATAAGCCGCTAATGCCAACATTGCTGTCATCGAAAATGAAACAATAAATGCTTGTCCGCCATTTAAGGCAAATAAAGACATTCTGTTTTTCATTTTTGCCTCTTCCCACCCTGCTAACTGTTTATCGTAACCACGTGCTTCAAATTCTTCATTAGTAAAGTATTTAACCGTTTCATAGTTAATTAAACTATCTATAGCACGGGTATTACTTTTAGAGTCAGCTTGGTTTACCGCGCGAATATAATGGGTACGTTTATTGGTGGCATACACAGAAAATGCAATATAACTGATGATAGATGAAGCAGTAACCAAGGCAAAAGCAATGCCATAATTGAACCACAATATACTGATCACCATAACGATCTCAATGAGTGTAGGAACAATATTAAAGACCATAAACTTGATTAAAAAGCCGATACTCGAGGTGCCACGGTCAATATCACGTGAAATACCACCAGTTTGACGGTTTAAATGAAAATCTAAATCGAGCTGATGAAGATGGCGAAATACCTTTAAACCGATTCGCCTCACCGCACGTTCAGTCACTTTAACAAATAAGGTATCTCTAATTTCTGCAAATAAGACAATCGCTAGCCGCACTACCCCATAACAAGCGACCAAAGCAAAGGGAACAAAGAAAATATTGTTATCTTGTTGAGTATCTAAAGTATCAACAATATCTTTTAAGATAAAAGGTAAATAAACGCTAGCAAGTTTGGTCAACACCATACAACTTAAAGCAATAAAAATTCTCGCTTTAAATTCTATGAGGTAAGGTAATAACATGGTAACAACACGCCAGTTAAAGGAGCTAACTTCGTGTTCAGGATGATGAGAACGGTGCATAAATAGGGATACTGTAAAGTAGAATAAAATTAAAACAAAAAGGCTACCTATTTTACATAGATAGCCTTCTAAAAAATCAGCTTAAATGGAGCTAGTGATTAGCCATTACCATCTTCTACACGACTTTTTAATTTTTGTCCTGGTCGGAAAGTAACAACTTTACGCGCAGAAATAGGAATATCTTCACCTGTTTTAGGGTTACGCCCTGGGCGTTCACTCTTAACGCGAAGATCGAAGTTTCCAAAACCAGAAAGCTTAACTTGCTCACCCGTTTCAAGAATTTCACGAACTTCTTCGAAAAATACTTCAACCATATCTTTTGCGTCGCGCTTACTCAGCCCAACTTTTTCAAATAAATGTTCTGCTACTTCTGCTTTGGTTAGCGCCATTGCTTAATCCCTCAGTGATGCATTTAGTTCATCTTTTAATGTATCAACCACTCGACTAACGACATCGTTAATATCTTTTTCTTCAAGTGTTTTGTTTTGATCTTGTAATACCATGGCAATTGCTAAGCTCTTATAACCCGCCTCAATGCCAGTACCTTGGTATACATCAAACAAGTTTAGATCAACTAAATAATTTCCGCCAACATTTTCAATGAGTTGTAACACTTTTTTTGCTTCAACTTCTTCTTTAACGATGACAGCAATGTCACGTCTATTGGCCGGAAAGCGAGATATTTCGCCTGCTTCAGGGATGTTCTGTGTTGATATTTCAGACAATAACAGTTCAAAAATTAATGTTCGACCATTTAAGCCTAATTTCCGTTCTAATTCAGGATGTAAGGTCCCAACATGACCCACTAATACCCCATCTTTATGAATTGCGGCGGTTTGTCCTGGATGAAGCGCATCAATTTCAGCTTTTGAAAACTCATAAGCGCTGCTATTCGCTGTTAATGCTAACAAGGCTTCTACATCCGATTTAATATCATAGAAATCGCTAGCGGCTTTATCCATGCTCCAATGTTCTTCATTAATTTGTCCCGTGATAACACCGGCAAACATTTGCTCCTGACGAACACCATTTTCAGCATCGTTATCAGGGACAAAACGCAACCCCGTTTCAAATAAACGAATACGGTTTTGTTGACGGTTTTGGTTGTAAACCACCGATTGCAATAATCCCGTCCACATACTTAAACGCATCACTGACATTTCAGATGAAATCGGATGTGGCAAAGTCATTACATCTTGATTTGGATGAATGAGGCTTTGCACCTTAGGATCAACAAAACTATAAGTGATTGCTTCTTGATAGCCACGATTAACTAAAGTATTACGTAAACGACTAAGCGCCACATTGTGCTCTTTTTGCTCACGCATTGTTAATGTTGCTTTTGGAGAAACATTAGGAATATTGTTGTAGCCAAAAATTCTTGCTATTTCTTCAATCAAATCAACTTCTACTGAAATATCAAAGCGATAAGCTGGAACATTCACAGTCCAAACATTATCGACAAATGAAACAGTAAAACCTAATCGGGTTAATATTTCGCTAACAGTTTCATCATTGATAAAATGGCCAATACGACCATCTAATTTTTCACGACGTAACGTTACTGTTTTAGCTTTTGGTAAGTTTTCTTCGCTGACTGCTTCAACAATAGGACCTGCTTCACCACCAACAATATCAATTAATAGCTGTGTAGCACGTTCCATGGCATCACGTTGTAGTTCAGGGTCAATACCACGCTCATAACGATGTGATGAGTCAGTATGTAAACCATATTGACGAGCTTTACCTAAAATGGCCAATGGCGCAAAGAAAGCACTTTCTAAAAAAATATCTTCGCTTTTATTTTCTTCATCACTACTTACACCTGACTCTTGACCACCAAAAATACCCGCCATGGCTAAGGCTTTACTGTCATCGGCAATCACTAATGTTTCTGTAGATAACGTTACTTTGTTACCATCAAGTAATACTAAGATTTCGCCTTCAGTGGCGTAACGAACATTAATGCCACCGTCTAGTTTTGCTAAATCAAAAGCATGCATTGGATGCCCTTGCTCTAACAAAATATAGTTAGTTACATCAACTACCGGGTCAATTGAGCGTGTGCCACAACGACGTAGTTTTTCTACCATCCACAATGGTGTTTGTGCATTAACATTGATGTTTTTGATCACTCGTCCTAAGTAACGAGGACAAGCATTAGGTGCTGATAAAGTAATTTCACGAATATCGTCAATAACGGGGGCTACAGCGGTAATTTCAGGCTCAGTTACTGTTAAGCTATTTAATACCCCTACTTCACGCGCTAAACCTTTAAGACCTAAACAGTCACCTCGGTTCGCTGTCAAATCAACGTCAATGGTGACATCGTTAAGATCTAAATATTCACGCACACACATGCCAATTGGCGCATCTTGTGCTAACTCTAGAATACCGGCAGAGTCATCAGCTAAACCAATTTCAGACTCACTACACAACATGCCGTGTGACGGAACCCCGCGTAATTTAGCCTTTTTAATTTTAAAGTTACCCGGTAATACTGCACCTACAGTAGCAACCGCAACCTTTAATCCTAAACGACAATTTTTTGCACCACAAACAATGTCAACTAATTCGCCATCATTGAAGTCAGCACCTAAATTGATTTTTGTAACTTGTAACTTATCTGCATCAGGATGAGGGCCACATTCAACC
>Ga0209291_1001777_pt1 | contig 18545 bp, 14 predicted proteins | sample GOMGulsemesocosm_FD_184633 | JGI IMG/M metagenome (GOLD analysis project Ga0209291, IMG submission 184633) | Methane-oxidizing microbial communities from mesocosms in the Gulf of Mexico - GOM9B Gulf of Mexico (SPAdes) (version 2) | ecosystem: Environmental > Aquatic > Marine > Cold seeps...
TTGTCCTCAGACACTTTGAAGCAAAATGCATGGATTCCTTTTGATACCGAAGAGGGTAAAGAGTACTGGAATGCTTTACAAGTAATTAGAAAATGGACGAAAGAAAATCATGTTTCTATTCATAATGTAACAGCTAAAAAAGCAGGAGCGAAAATTGAAAATAGATTTTGGAATGAACACAATTTTGTTTTTAAAGAGGATGATTTATTTTACCACGCAAAAGGAGCAACACCATTAAATGAAAATTTTATGCCTGACATTACAGGGCCTAGATTAATTCCTTTAAATATGGCAGAGCCAGTTTTAATTGTAAAAGGCGAAAGTACTGAATCAAATTTAGGTTTTGCACCTCATGGAGCAGGAAGGAATATTAGTAGAACAAAGCATAAAAAATCAAAAGGTGATTTGGCTATAGAAGAGATTTTCGCTGAAGAAACAAAGGGGCTTGATGCTCGGTTTTTCTCTGGTGAAATTGATATTTCAGAATTACCATCAGCTTATAAAAGTGCTAAAATGGTTAGGGATCAAATGGAGGAGTTTGGTTTAGGGAAAGTAATTGATGAAGTTATGCCTTATGGTTCTATTATGGCTGGTGATTATGCTAAAAATGCCCCCTGGAGAGTGAAAAAAAGACTTAAAATGGAACAGGCTAAAGCTAAATAGTAAAATAGAGAGAAGTATAGACTTATCTCTATTTTATTAAAAAATTATAGTCACTGAGAATCGCTTATAAAATTCTAAACTGAAACTAAATTAAACAAATTGAATTCAAATATTTTCATTATTCATGCACTATAATATAAATTTTGCACAACATAATAGTATAATAATTGAACAGTACTGTAGCGTAAAAATAAAAAGGGGTAAACGTTCCTGTAAAAAAGGGTTGTTTGCCCCTTTATGAATTTACCGTTTGATTTATAATGGTTTAAGTTAGATATTTGAGCGGCTTGATTTTATTCAGTTTATAAAAGCACCTCAAAACCTCAATTAAACTGAGGGATTTACTATATTTAGGACGTTAATACAAATGACCTATGAAAAAATATAAAATCAAGTGTGACAATTCTAATCAGTTAAATCAAATAAAATAGAAATCAGATGAAAAAATTCAATGAAGATTCAAGGGTTAAAATCCCAACTATTTTACATTTAACGCGCTTAGGATATGATTATCTTCCATTGAAAGATGCGGAGTGGAATACTGATACGAATATTTTTACAGATGTATTTATTGAGAGTATTACTAAAATAAATAATGGGTTGGCGTTGGATGATGCTAAACGATTATTGGATGATGTTGGTTTATTGTTGGATAATGAAGATTTAGGTAAAGCTTTTTATGAACGGTTAACTGAACAATCAGGAATTAAATTAATTGATTTTGAAAATTTCGAGAACAATACATTTAACGTAGTTACTGAATTAACTTACAAAAAGGATGAAGACGAATTTAGACCTGATATTATTCTTTTAGTAAATGGAATGCCATTGGTGTTTATTGAGGTAAAAAAACCTAATAATTTAGATGGTGTGCAAGCCGAACATAAACGAATGGCTACTCGTTTTCAAAATAAGAAATTTAGAAAATTCATTAACATCACTCAGCTGATGGTGTTTTCTAATAATATGGAATATGATGATGGTTCACCGTTACCGATACAAGGTGCGTTTTATGCCACTACCTCATACCATAAGCCAGTATTTAATTATTTTAGAGAGGAAGATGATTTAAATTTAGCTGAACTATTGAGTCCAGAAAATGACACTGTTGAGAACATAGTTTTAAAGGATAATAACTTAGTTGGTATTAAAAATAGTGCTGAATTTTTAACTAATAAAAATTCCGATTCACCAACCAATAGAATTTGTACATCTCTGTTTAGTAAAGATAGATTAGCTTTTGCTTTACAATATGCTGTGGCTTACGTTAATGAATTTAGTGGTTTGCAAAAGCACGTCATGCGTTATCCTCAACTGTTTGCTACAAAAGCCATTGAAAAAAGTTTAGATAATGGTATTAATAAAGGAATTATTTGGCATACACAAGGAAGTGGTAAAACAGCCTTAACGTATTTTAATGTTAAATATTTGACTGATTATTATCAACAAAAAGGAATAGTACCCAAGTTCTACTTTATTGTAGATAGGCTTGATTTATTAGTGCAAGCCGGTAAAGAATTTAGAAGTAGAGGATTGGTAGTGCACAACGTAAATTCAAGAGATGAATTTGCAAGAACTATTAAATCAACTAAAGCGATTGAAAACAATTCTGGTAAGCCAGAAATTACAGTGGTCAATATTCAAAAATTTAAAGATGACCCTAATGTAGTTAAAAATACAGACTATAATTTAAATTTACAAAGGGTATACTTTTTAGATGAAGTACACAGAAGTTATAATCCAAAAGGAAGCTTTTTAGCAAATTTAAGAGAGTCTGACCCTAATTCTATAAAAATTGGATTAACAGGAACACCTCTAATTGGTGACGATTTAAATTCTAAAATGCTGTTTGGAGATTACATTCATAAATACTATTATAACCGTTCTATAGCGGATGGATACACACTACGTTTAATAAGAGAAGAAATAGCAACCAGTTATAAATTAACATTACAAAAAGCCTTAGAATCGATTAAGGTATTGCAAGGTAATGTAGAGAAAAAGAAACTATATGCTGACCCTAGGTTTGTAGAACCTATGCTTGATTATATTGTAGAGGATTTTGAAAACGGACGAATCTCAATGAATGATAATAGCATTGGAGCTATGGTTATTTGTGATTCTTCTGATCAAGCTAAAGAAATGCAAACCATTTTTAACAAAAAGTATGCTGAACCAAAAGCTGAATCAGAATTTGCTCAATTATCAGTTGCGGCTGAACCTAAACCAAGTTATGGTGAACAAAGAAAAGCAGATCGAAAAATAAAAACGTCTGCCGTAATTTTGCATGATGTGGGTAGTAAGCAAGACCGAAAAGAGTGGGTAGATGAATTTAAAGACGGAAAAATTGATATTATATTTGTGTATAATATGCTATTGACTGGTTTTGATGCCAAACGATTAAAAAAGCTGTACATAGGCCGTGTAATTAAATCACATAATTTATTACAAGCCTTAACTCGTGTTAACAGAACCTATAAAGAATTTAGATATGGCTATGTAGTTGACTTTGCAGATATACAAGGCGAATTTGACAAAACTAATCAAGCTTATTTTAACGAATTACAAGCCGAATTAGGAGACGAAATGGAACTATATTCTGACTTGTTTTTATCAGCTTCAGAGATTGAAGAACAGATTGAAGCTATAAAAGATATTTTGTTTCCTTTTGATACCTCAAATGCAGAAACCTTTTCACAACAGATATCAAAAATTGAAGACAGAGTAGAAATGCTTAAGATTACCAAGGCTTTGAATAACGCTAAAAGTTTATATAACTTGATTAGACTAAGTGGTAATTATGATTTATTAGAGCAATTAGACTTTAGAAAATTAACGGTATTGTCGCGTGAGGCACAAAATCATTTATCATTAATTAATACCAAAGTAGCTTTAGAAAATACAGCAGATACCACAAATTTATTAAACACAGCATTGGAAGATGTTATTTTTGCGTTTACTAAAGTAGGTGAATCTGAAATGGTGTTAGCAGACGAATTAAAAGATACATTGCGAAAAACAAGAGAAGGCTTAGCAGGTAATTTTGATCAAAAAGATCCTGTATTTATTTCTTTAAAAGAGGAATTAGAACGTTTATTTAAAAAGAAAAATTTAAATGAAGTGACTAAGGAAGAAATGGAAGCCAATATTGAAGCCTTAAAAAAGATACACGAAAAATCTAACGAATTAGCCAGAACCAATAATTTGATAAAGGCAAAATACGAAAATGACGAAAAATACGCTAGAATTCATAAACGTTTAATGGAGAAAAACCCATTAACAGATAGTGAACGAAAGTTATTTGAAGTACTTTGCGAATTAAAGGAGGAAGTGGATAACAATATTTTACAAAATGCTAAAATGTTAGAAAACGAGAGCTTTGTCAATAAAATGATTTCAAGGTTAGTAGTAGTAGAATTTAAAAAGAAGAATATTCCACTAGATTTAGATAAATCAAAGCGAATTATCAATTTAGTAACTAAAGAATATATGAATGAATATAACGGTCAAATCGCATAAATAATGAACAGTAAAGAATTCGAAATAAAAGTAAAAGAACTCATAGACGACTTAAAAGGCGTTTGTGCTAATTACGGTTTAGGAAATGACGGTAATGAATTTAAAATTATTACACAGGTATTTCTGTATAAATTTTTAAATGACAAATTTGCACATGAAATAAAACTAATTGAACCCAAATTAGCAAAAGATAAAGACTGGCAAACCACATTGAGTAACTATCCGAAAGATGAGTACGAAATGTTATTAATGCAAGTGAGTGAAGGAACTGCTATGTTACAAGCAGACCATTTTATAACGACATTATATCATAGACAAGACGAACCTAATTTTGCTAATTTATTTGACAATACCTTATTGGATATTGCTAAAATAAACACCGATATTTTTTCTGTAAAAGAAGATGGTGGAGCAAAAGTAGTACTGTTTAACCGTATTAGTGAATACGTAACCGTATCTAAACGTGATGCCTTTTGTAAAGCCATTATTAACAAACTAATTAACTTTAGTTTTGAACGTATTTTTAACGAGAAGTACGATTTTTATGCTGCTATTTTTGAATACTTAATTTCTGACTACAATAATGACAGTGGCGGAAAATATGCCGAGTACTTTACACCACATGCCGTAGCAAAAATTATGGCAGCCTGTTTAGTAACAGATAAAACGGTGAGTAACGTGACCTGTTATGATCCTTCTGCCGGTTCTGGAACTTTATTAATGAATTTGGCACATGCCATTGGTGAAGAAAAGTGTACCATTTACTCACAAGATATTTCTCAAAAATCATCAAGTTTATTACGTTTGAATTTAATACTAAACAACTTAGTACATTCTATTCAAAACATTATTCAAGGTAATACCATTTTAACGCCTTACCATAAGCAGACTAGTGGCCAATTAGAAAAATTTGATTATATCGTATCTAATCCACCTTTTAAGTTAGACTTTTCTGATTATTCAGCAGATTTAGACTCAAAAGCCAATACCGATCGCTTTTTTGCAGGAATACCTAATGTGCCAAAAAGCAAAAAGAGTTCAATGGCTATTTATTTGTTGTTTTTACAGCACATTATGCACAGTTTAACGGCAAAAGGTAAAGCAGCCGTTGTTGTGCCAACTGGCTTTATTACTGCTCAAAGTGGAATTGATAAAAAGATACGCCAAAAAATGGTAGAAAGTAAAATGTTAGCAGGTGTAGTAAGTATGCCAAGTAATATATTTGCTACGACTGGTACTAATGTGAGTATTTTATTTTTAGATGCTACTAATACAGGAGATGTTGTTTTAATTGATGCCACAAACTTAGGAATAAAAGTAAAAGAAGGTAAGAACCAAAAAACGGTGTTGTCTGATACTGAAGAGCAACAAATTATTGATGTATTTAATACAAAAGTAGCCAAAGAGGATTTCTCTGTAGTTGTATCTTATGATGATATTGCTACTAAAAATTACAGCTTAAGTGCAGGACAGTATTTTGAAGTTAAGATTGAATATACAGATATTACGCCTCAAGAATTTGCAGCTAAAATGAAAGGATATGAAACCAATTTAGAAACTTTGTTTAGGGAATCTAAAGGTTTGGAGAAAGAGATTAAAGTGAATTTCAAAACGTTGAATTATGAATAATTGGGTTAATGTTACTATTAAAGATCTAGTTAAACAGGGGGTTATTTACCCACCTATGGATGGTAATCATGGAGAAACACATCCAAAGGGTGATGATTTTCAAGAAGATGGGATTCCTTTTGTTATGTCATCAGATATAAATCAAGGAACAATAAAATTTGACAAATGTAAGTATATCAGTATTGAACAAGCTTCAATTTTAAGAAAAGGATTTTCAAAAACAGGAGATGTTTTACTTACACATAAAGCTTCAATTGGTAGAACAGCAATTGTACCTGAAATTGAAACTGAATACATTATGTTGACACCACAGGTTACTTATTACAGAGTAAAGAATAAAGACGTATTAAATAATGTTTTTTTAAAGTACTACTTTGATTTTGGTTCTTTTCAAGAATTGCTAGCTTTATGGGCGGGATCAGGATCAACACGAGCTTATCTAGGGATAACAGCACAACAAAATTTGTCTATTCGATTACCAAAAATTAATGAGCAAAAAAAAATAGCCAAAGTACTTTCAGATTTAGACGTCAAAATAGAAATCAACAACAAAATGAATGCAGAGTTAGAAGCCATGGCAAAAACCATTTATGACTACTGGTTCGTTCAATTTGATTTTCCAAACAAAAATGGAAAGCCTTACAAAACATCTGGTGGTAAAATGGTGTTTAATGAAGAGTTGAAAAGAGAGATTCCTGAAGGGTGGGAGGTTAACGAAATAAATCAAGTGATTGAAGTAAAGGATGGTACGCACGATTCTCCAAAGCCAGTTGAAAGCGGATGTAAATTAATTACGTCAAAACATTTAAAAGCAGAAGGTTTAGATTTTGAAAAAGCTAATTCAATTTCAGAAGAGGACTACATAAATATTAATAAAAGAAGTAAAGTTCATACAGGAGATATCCTTTTTTCAATGATTGGAAATATTGGAACTGTTTATAAAATTGAAGAGAAAAATATTGATTTTGCCATAAAAAATGTAGCCTTATATAAAACTTCATCTCAACTTGATATAAAGAATTATGTATACATGTATTTGCGTGGCTATGATATGCAACGTTATATGGGAAATGTAATTGCTGGTAGTATTCAAAAATTTATTGGATTAGGTTCACTAAGAAAAATGCCATTTATGAATGATAGTAATACAATTCAGAGGTTTGAAGAAAAGACTAAAGCAATTTTTGAAGAAATGAATATACTAAAAACACAAAACCAGAAACTAGCGGAACTAAGAGATTGGTTATTACCTATGCTAATGAATGGGCAGGTTAGTGTTGAGGAAATAAAAATAAAGAATAATGCTTAACCATAAATTTTATTTAGAAGATTTAAAAGAAGGACAATACATTGACTTTATCAAGGATGTTGTAAATGCTTCTTTTGCACCAGAAGAACTTATTGTAGATTCACACAATCCAAATGTATTACAATCAGGTGGAGGCTTTAAACACAAATCTTCTTTAAAGCTCCGATTTGAAATTAAAGATAAATCTTTGTCCATTGAGGAGTTAATGCTTGATCAGCAAGTTAATATAACATTAGGCAGATTTCCTGACAGTTCGGTTTATAATAAGTTCATTGTCTTTTTTCCTTATTACTTGAATGATTCTCCAAGTCTAATAGAAACTTATAAGGAAAAAGTTAAGAATACTAGTAGTATAAAGTTAAATGTTGAAGTTTGGGATCTCAGTAATATTGATGATATAATAAGTGAGCATCCAGAATTGCTAAAGAAATACATTGTTACAACAGACAAGTGGTATTATGCATATAATAAATTAGCCCTATGCCTTGCAAATAACTATCAATTAACAAATGAAAAAGAGCATATTGCTGAGAATATTTTCAACACTTTAAAAAATACAAAGTTTGGTGAACTAAACAGAAAGAGACTTTTCAGGCCAGATCTTAATTTGAAGACACCTGGATTGGATCCATTACAGATTTTTGCTGCATTTAATTACTCCAGGGTTAAAAATGAGACCCAAATTGAATCACTAAATTCGTTGTTGAAAACACTTGGGTCTTTAATACGTGTAAGCACTAAAACGAAATTTGAAGGTATTCCAACACCGATTATTACTTCAATAATTCAATTTAGAGATAATCACATTCAACAGCAAATATGGCAGGTTTTTCATGATGTTTTGAAGAGTCCAAATAATATCAAAGGAAATTATTTTGAAGAATTAAAACATACATGGAAAGGGATCGAAGTCGCTTCTTTTACAATGTTTCTCTTTTGGATAGATTCTAGTAATTACCTCCCATTTGACACTAATACTACTAAGTTTCTAAACGATTTTTACGATAAGGGAGAGATTCCTCCAACTTTCAAAAAATATTATAAATTCTGCTTTAATAAGGATGGGTTTAAAGATGATATTTATCATTTGTCACCTAGGCAGCGTGGAAACTTGTTTAGAGAAATTGTTCTTGATGCTTATAATTATTACGATAGAGGTAACCAAGATTTTAATTTTAGTGGTACAACGGAGTCTCATATTATTCAAAACATTGGATCAGAAGAAGAAATCGAGTATGTCATAGAAGAAAAAAAGGAGAGAAGAAAAAATATAATTTCGAGTGGATTTAAAATCCTTGGTATTCGTTTAAGAAAGTCAGATAAAACTGATAATAATAAAAGAGTTAAATATGAAAAAAATTTGCAATTTGATGTTGCCTATAATTTTTATCATAGTTATTCGATAGATGGAGCCAATGATAAGCAGATTAAGCATGAACCAAATCTTGAATTAGATATTTACAATTCAAATAAGTTTGGAACTAATATTTCGGCAATAGTTGGTGAAAATGGAACTGGAAAGAGCTCTCTTTTAGAGGTTATTTTCCTCATTTTTAACAAACTTGCTATAGAGAAAAATGTAGAGACTACAGTCACATTGGATGATGAAAGTGTATACGCTGATCTTTATGTGAAGCTAGATGACGTCTACAAAATTACTGTAGGAGCTAATATTGAGGTTTATAAGTATGAATTCAAAAATGAGAAAGAGGGATATTTAAGAATCGAAGAAGATATTTTTGAATCATTCAATATTAATAACCTATGTTACAATATAGCTGTAAACTACTCCATGTATGGTTTAAATACTCGACATCATGGTGAATGGATTGATAAACTTTTTCACAAAAATGATGGTTACAGAGTACCTGCTGTCTTGAACCCTCAACGTAAGGAAGGAAATATAGATATAAACAAAGAAGAAGATTTAGCAAAGGCTAGAATGCTAGCCAATTTATTAAATCCAGAAGGTCTTGGCTTTGATGAGAAAGAGGTTAATGAAATAATATTGCCAGATCTGTTACCTAATACAAAACCAGAATTTTTACAATTTTCAGTAAATCATGAGAAGTTAAAACGAAAGCGAGAAGAGTTTTATAAAAGGTACGATAATTTTCGTCCTGAGAAGACCCAAAATTTATATAAAGATACTTATAACAAGGTAGGCAAAATATTTGATACGGAATCAGTTATCGGTGAAGGAATGTTGAGAGATGTCCTTTATGAATATGCATTTTTAAAATTAACAGAGCTTTCTAATGGTGTAGATGGAGTTGTTAATGGGTTTAGTTCATTTAGTGATTTACCTAACCATATTAACGAAAAAAGGGGGGGAGGAATATTGAAAAAGTTTATCAAAGTTATTAAGAGCGATAGGAATCATATAACTTTAAAAATTAGGCAATTAGATAATTTTATTAATCATCAGATTTATGAAGGAGAGCAGCAAAGTCTAAAGAGTCTAATGAATAAGATTTACACCAAAAAACTTGAAACTGGTTATAATACGGTTGATTTAATTCCTCCTTCAATTTTTAAAACAAATGTAATATTCGAACATGGAGGTTCTTTTGATGAATTAAGCTCTGGTCAAAAGCAAAAAATATTGTCAATTAATACAATTACATATCATTTATACAATTTATCAACTGTCGCAGTGAATAGCCCTTATAAGTATAGTAATGTAAATATTGTATTCGATGAAGTAGAATTGTATTTTCATCCTGAAATGCAACGGACATACATTTCAGATCTATTAAGTGCCATTAATAAAATGGAGTACTATGATGGATTGAATAATTTAAACATATTGTTTATTACTCATTCTCCTTTTATACTTTCTGATATTCCAGTTCAAAATGTAATGCATCTTGAATTGGATAAGAATCAGAAAGCTATTCAGGGAGCATATAATAATCAAACGTTTGGAGCGAATATTCATGATATGCTCGCAAAAGATTTTTTCCTAAAAAAGGGTTTTATGGGAGAATTTGCTAAGAATAAAATCAATGAAGTTGTAATCTCAATGAAAATAAAAATTGGGTTAGATTATGCTTTAAAGGAAGAAAATAAAAGGTTTCGAAAAGATTCAACTAAGTTAGACTACTTACGTAAGCACTTTTCTGGTTTTGAAGATGTTAATAAAATAATGACACTTTCGAAAGAAGACTGTAAAAAAGTTATTTCTTTAGTGGGTGAACCAATGCTTTACATGAGTCTGATGGAGCTATATTCAGAAGCCTTTACTGATACAGGAGATGATTTTATCGAAAATCAGATAAATAAGTTAAAAAAGCTGAAAAAAGCATGATAGCAATACATGTAAATAAAGTAAAAGGTGTTCAGTCATATTTTGATAAAAGCATAAAAACACACAGGGAAAATGCTATAAAAAATCTTGAGAAAATTGTTGCCACAGGAGATGAGAGAGGATATTTAAATTCTGTAATCGATTTATTTAATGCAAATGAAGATATATTGACATGGGAACCGTCAAAATTGAAGGAAAAAGCCGACAAATTTGATCCTGTACCTACTTTTTTTGACAAAGACGGGAATGAAAGAACATGTGGAATAAAAAACAAGATTATAGAAAAACTTGGCTACAAGAGTAAAAGAAAGAGCTTTTACCCTAAATATTTCGGACGTATAGGAATTAAAGCATGTGTATATTGTAATTCTGTCTTAACGATTTCTGCAAGTAAGAGTACAGGAAAAGGACTCCATGCCAAATTTGACGTAGATCATTATCTGTCAAAAGATGAATACCCATTTCTCAGTATTTGTCTGTTCAATTTATATCCTGCCTGTGCCCCATGTAATCGATTAAAAAGCAATAATGATTATATAGAGTTTAAATTATATTCGGATGATAACAAAGATGTTAATCATTCAGGCTACCGTTTTCGATTTGATAAGTCTACAAAGGCTCAATATTTATTGACTAAAGATCCTGAAGTTCTTGATTTTGAATTTGAAGAACCAGATTATTCAGCTGGCAAAAAAACATTCCAAGAGGTTTTTCATATTAAGGGTATCTATGAAACTCAAAAAGACACTATAGAAGAGTTAATTGCCAAATCACAAATTTATAACGAATCTTATGTGAAATTGTTAAAAGATAGTTTTTCAAAACTGCAATTAAATCCAGAACTCTTCAAAAGAACTTTGATAGGTGCATATACTAAAGACAAGGATATTCATAAAAGACCTCTGAATAAGTTTATTATGGATATTGCAAAAGACTTAGGAGTTATTGATTAGTTCTACCAAATTATATAAATTACTTAATTATTGTGAGGTATGAAATACTCATATTTATGTTTTCATCTTAGAAGAAGGAATTGATGTAACGATTTGAAAAAGTTATAAAACAATTTTTAGTTGAGTTCAAATAATAATTATGCTATCTTATGAATTAGGGAAAATCCCTTTTTGATCCATCCAACCTATAGCAGCTACAATTTGGTTTTCAGAAAATTTATCTTTTTTAGACTCATGCCATTCGTACACATAACTAATTAAAAGTTGGTTACTAATTATTGATTTGTTATCAATAGCCTTCTGCCAACATGCATAAATAGTACCTACAAGTTCAATTTGTTTCGTTGTGAATTTTCTAAATGTTTCTATAATAAAGGTAATATTATGGCTTTCATCTACAAAATATTTATCAAACCAGTCTTTATGTTCTCCACATTTTTCTAGTTGTTTATATTTAGGGAAATCTTTTGCTGAAAATTTAAACCAACCACGTTTCTTAAATTGTGAATCTATGGATCTCATCAATTTTGGATCATAAGGTCCCATTGCTTGCTTTAAAAAATTAGTATGGAGACTCATCTTTGATGTCTCTTGACATAAAAACATAAGTTTTTGAAGTTTCAAATGACCAAGTGAATTATCATTCTCTAATTGATAAACTATTTCTGCTGCAAGAACAGTTCGCTTGTGATAATCAACGTTGGTTACTTTTTTTACTTCACATTCTTTCAATATCTTAAATGGATCAATAGAATCTACAGATAATTCATAATCATAATTTTCACTATGTTTATCAAAAGTGACCAATTCCTCTTCATTAGAAGGAAAAGTTAATCCTATTCCTGATAGATATATTTGTTCTTCTTTATTCATTTATTTATTATTAAATCTAGATGCAATACTTCTTACGCTTTCAATTTTATCAGTTACCTCTTTTTTATAACCTCTAACTGTCGTTTGACTAATTCCTCCAAGATATTCTCTAAGTGTAAGCTGCAGTTTTTTAGGTAAATTAACACCATCTCTTTGATGGACTTTGTATGTTAAATAGACAACTTGATGACTATGTGAAAATTCCAATAGTGTTTCATGAATAATTTTTGATTCTAAGGAACAAGAAGCAATATTAAATGGGGGTAATTCAGTTATTATATCTTCATTTCCTGTATATAAAAGTCCTTTTTTTCTTTTTTCTTCATTTCGATAATAATTTTTAAGCTCATTTGATGCTATACCATATAAGTAAACTTTAAAGCAGGTGTCAATAGATTCATAATTTCCTTCTTTTTTCTGAAAGGCTTTTGATTTTCCATATTTAACAAATGTTTGTTCAGTAATCATTCGAGCAACATCTTTATCATAACCACGACCTTTACAAATTCGTTCACATTTTTTAATCAAATCCTCTCTGAACCTAAACATAATTGCTAGAAAAGCATCATCCTTTATTGACTGCTCTTTCAGTTTGTCTTGAAAGTAGTCAATAAGAACTTCTGTAGCAACAGTTTCAAATCTTTTCCAGTTTGTCATTTAATGTTCAATTATATATACTCAAAAGCGTTGGGAACTATTATGGTATATCATAACAAAGATACTACATAATAAGTAATTATGCTGAAATAGTTGTCCAAGTCTTTCGGACGTAGAGTGAAAGAAAATATATAGAACATAAATAGATTACGTTCTTATAACATATAATACAAACATTGAAAACTGAAGAAATTCGGATTTAAAAATTAAAAAATAATTATGCCAATAAAAAGAGAAACATACAATTACAATTTAAAAGTTGGAAGAAAGGTTGTTTATAAAGGAATAACGACCGATTTAGATAAAAGAGCTAAAGAGCATGCTGCAGATGGTAAAAAATTTACTCATATTCAAAAAGTAGGGAGAGTAAAGACACAATCAGGTGCGAGTAAATCAGAAGCTGAACAGTTAGCTATTTACCGAAAAAATAATAAAGGTAGTAATCCAAAATATAATAAAACTAATCATGGTTAGACCTAGCGAAAACATTCACTATAACACGATAAACAACTTATAATTATGAGTAAACATGTAATAAAATTTTACCCTGTTGATAACGGAGATACAACATTGATAAAATTAAGTAATAAAACAACAATTCTCTTTGATTGTAAAATTAGATCAAATGATACAAATTCAGTAGGATATGATATTTTTGATGTCAAAGCCGATTTATTAAATACTTTAGAGAAGAGAGATAACAAACCATTTTTAGATATGTTTGCTTTAACACATCCAGATGAAGATCATTGTCTTGGTTTTGAGAAACATTTTTATCAAGGTAACCCAGAAGATTATAATAATGATGAAAATGAGTTGATTATTATTGATGAATTGTGGGTTACACCAATGATTTTTACAAATAATGGTGTTTCAAATAATGATGCAAAGGCAATTCGTAAAGAAGCAAGAAGAAGAAAAAAACTTTATGACGATAATGACAAGACATGTAATAACAAAGGTAATCGCTTAATTGTTGTTGGTTATGACGGTGAGGATAAATTGGATAACATACCTCATTATTACCCTAGTGATGTTGTAACTGAAATTTCAGGTAATGTGCAGGATTTGTTTTCATTTTTCATTCATGCTCCTTTAAAGGAAGATTTGATTACTGGGAGAGCCGAAAAAGATAAAAACACGACAAGTATTGTAGTACAGGCACGTTTTAAAATAAATAGTACAGACACGAATTTTAAAACCAGAATGTTATTAGGAGGTGATGCAGATCATTATAATTGGGAAAAGATTATAGAAAAGACTGAGAAATATGGAAATGAAGAAGCTTTAAAATGGGACTTATTTTTGGCTCCACATCATTGTTCTTGGACGTATTTTAATGATGTTCCTTATGGTGGTAAAGAATCGAATAAAATACCTAAAGATTATTCAATAAAGATTATTAGTGATTACCAATTGGCAAAAGGACAAATTATAGCTTCAAGTAAATTAATTAAAAATAATGACGACAATCCGCCTCACTATCAAGCAAAATCTGAGTATGTAAAACAACTTGATTCAAAAGACTGTTTTATTTCGCTTGCTGAATCTCCTAAACCTAGTAAAACTAAACCAGTAATTTTTGAAATAACCTCAAATGGATTAAATAGAACAGATGCTGGAGGAAATAATGTTAATGAAAATATAGAATCAGCTACAGTAATTGGTGCTAGTTCTGCTGTTTCAGGTAATTGGTGTAAGATTTAATATGTATAATTTAGAAAAGGACATAAATAATGTGTTAAGGAAGTATTCCTTACTTAAATACAATTCTATTTCAAAGATTATTTATGGTGAGATTGAGGTATTAGGGGAATCAGGTCAATTCATTGATATTTTTAATGTTGATATAATTCTGCCAGTAGAGTTTCCAAGACGTTTTCCAAAAGTTATTGAAACCGAAAAAAAAATTCCTAGAGAGATCACAAGGCATGTGATGCCAAAAACAAATCATCTATGTCTTGCTGTACAATTTGAGGAGATATTACTTTGTTGTAAGGGGATTAATCTACTGTGGTTCATTGATAATGTTTTAGTTCCAAGACTGGCAGAAGAATTTAGAGTTAATAATGGCGAAAAATATCAAAAAGAATATTCTCATGATTTTGGAGGTACATGGGAATTTCTAATGAAAAAATTAGAATTAAAAACTCCCGATTTGGTTCTTAAATTCATAGAAGCGTTAGCTAAAAAAAAGAAACCTAATGGAAATTCTATATGCTTATGTGGAAGTGAAGAGCCTTATCGACTTTGTCATAAGAAGCAAGTATTACATATTCTACAATTAAATAATAAACTATTGAACCTACTATACAATCAGCTGTTAAAAAAATCTTATAAAGGAATAAACTTATAAATTATGAAAGAACTTATCGAAAATATTGGCTCATATAACATATTTAACTACCTATTACCAGGCGTTGTATTTTCTGTTGTAATTGAAAAAAATACATCTTTTAACCTACTAACGGAGAATCTAATGTTAATGGCATTTGTTTGTTATTTCATTGGATTAACTATAAGTAGATTTGGGTCTTTAGTTATTCAACCGGTATTAGAAAAACTAAAATTTACCGCTCCTGAAAATTATACGTCTTTTATTCATGCTTCAAAAAAGGACTTGAAAATAGAAATACTGTCTGAGCAAAACAATACGTATAGAACAATTATTGCAATGTTATTACTCATTGGAATTTCTGTTTTTTATAATTGGCTCGTTCTTGAATTTCCTCTATTAAATAGATATAGTACATGGATAGTTCTTATACCTATTTTTATTTTATTCCTATTTGCTTACAGAAAACAAACTTCATATATATCTAAACGTATTAATTCTACTTTAAAATGAAAAAACTATTTAAAACTTTACCTGCCGATTGGTTATATCAGCTTGTCTCACTTTCTTTAATTACATCTCTTACATTTTATTTATTCAAATTTTCAGATAGACTGGATGTGATAAAAGAATTCTGGGAATTAAATGAAAAACTTTATATATACACGTTTTTAACTATTCAATTTATCGTGAAAATTATATTTTATTGGGGAATTTTTTTAATTTTAAAAAAACTGCTATTTCATAAAATAAAGAAAAATATTTTAAGTGTAGTTAATGAAACTAAATCAAGGGAAGACTTAAAAAGTATCATAGAATTAAAAGAGTTATTTATATTAATCTTTGGTATTCCAATTGAATTAGGTTTGTTAGAATATTCAGATTATGAAGATAAGATTGAAATGAATGATGAAGATCTTGATGAGTTGATGAAAGGAATTGTGAAGTGGCTTTGTGTTTTTATACATGCTTCATTTACATTAATACTTGTCTATAATTTAAGTGCCTTTTATATCATCCCACTTTTACTAATGATCTTTATAATACTTATAACGTATTGGTCAGGTATAACATTTCTTTTTGGGAACATTTCATTAATTGAAAAAGCGAGAATAGAAGTTGTTGGACAAAAATCATTAAAAATATAATTTATGAAATATTCAGATATATCAATTAAAGGGATTGGACAACCATATAAAGCTGAAACGGGAATCTATGGATTAACGGCTGTTATTTTTATCAATACATATTTTACAGCTACTAACTTATCTTTTTCAGGAGGTCTAAAGATTGACTTCACAACTATAACAGAGTTATTAGCAACTTATATTATCTCTCTCCACTTACTTCCTTTCGTGTTATTGTTTGTAATTCTTTTAATTAAAGCCATTGTAGTTTATCTTTCAGATACAATTTTCAAAAAGGACTTATACAAATTAAAGTTTTTTTCAGACTTGAAAAAGAGTGATGGTTATTATTCAATTGAAACAATAAAAAACTTATCTATCCATACTAATAATTCAATTTTAACAATCTTAATTGAAGAATCAAAAAATGAAGAAAAAAAGTTTAAAAACATTCAAAAAGCTTTATTGTCACTTTCCTTTTTAACACCAATTAACTTTTACTATCATGGCTTCCTATATAAAATTACATCAATCGTAGAACTAGAAACAGCTTATGTTTTCGGAGGATTCTCTGTTTTATTTTTGATTTTAATTTCAACCTCTCAGCGTGACTTCAAGGTAAGACTGAATAAGTCGATTATAGAAGAACTAATGAAAAAATCAGACTTCAAAAGAGTGAGTAATTTTTAAATGAGAACTTACATTACAATTGTCAGAAAAGGAAAGTCAAACCTCTTATTCTTCCCAAAAACAAAAAAAATATTGTGTTGATTTTGGGTTCAACTTCCTAGAAATATGAAATATCATTATGTGATTATTAGAGAAAGCTATTTTAAGAGTATTGGAGCATTAAAGGAGGAGTTTATTTAATTGATTTATATTGTGGTTATTATGAATAAAACCCAATTCACTCGCAAAGAACTCTATGACTTAGTTTGGTCAAAACCATTAAATCATTTAGCTAAAGCCTATAATATTTCAGACAATGGCTTACGCAAAATTTGTAAGAAGCATAGTATTCCATTACCTAAAATGGGGCATTGGCAAAAAATACAATATGGTAAAAAGGTTGAGGTAGTTTTACTCCCAAAAGTAGATAATGAAAAAGAAGTTCAAATTGCTTTAGATGAGAGAGGGGTAGGAGGGAAAGAAGAACATATTTTGAGTAAAATAGCTAGAGTTAGAAAAGACATAGAAAAAGCATGTGGTTCAATGTTGATTGTACCAGAAAAATTAGCTAAGCCACATTTTTTAATTCGTGAAGCAAGAGATAATTTTAAATCAAAGAAGAAGTCTAGCTATACTGATTCTCCACAATGTATAAATACAGATTGGGAGATGATTTCTATAAGTGTGCAAAAAGAAAATGTACCTAGAGCACTTAGATTAATGAATACCTTTATAAAAATAGCAAATAAAAGAGGGCATGACGTAGAAATTAAAGACCGATCGACAATTATTAGAGTGGACGGTGAAGAATATAATATTCGATTAAGAGAACGACATAATAGAGTTGTAGTTTCTGAAATACCTTGGAGAAGTACTGAACTTGTACCTAATGGTAAATTCGTTTTTAAATTAGATAACCGACCTTATAAAGAATGGCAGGATGGAAAAGTAGGTCTTGAAGAACAACTTTCAAAAATTATTGCTTTTATTGAAATTCAATCGGTAGAAGATAAATCACAACGCGAACGTTGGAGAATCGAACGTGAAAAGGCAGACATACAACGAGAAATTGAGCGAAAACTTAAAGCAGAAAGAGATTGGGAAGAAAAAAAGGTTCAAATTCTGAAAGGGCAGGCTTCTGAATGGAGTAAAGCAAAAGAATTACAAGAGTTTATTCAAGCCGTAGAAACCAAATCAACCAACCCTTCTCAAAATGTAAAAGATTGGTTGAAATGGGCAAAAGAAAAACAAGCTCAACTTGATCCACTTTCAAGTGGAGCAGATGTATTAATTGAGGGTTATTTAACACCTCCTGCACCACCAAAATATGGCTATTTTTAGTTTCAAAATTGTCACTCACCAATCATGTCAATACTGTATTCAAAGCCTTCAATGATCTGGTTTGACCGTTTTCCGTCACGTGTCACTAAAAAAAGTAAAGCTCAACACAAAGTGTTGGGCTTTTTTTTGTATCACTTTGTTTTTTTTAATCTAACTAAAT
>Ga0209291_1001778_pt1 | contig 18544 bp, 19 predicted proteins | sample GOMGulsemesocosm_FD_184633 | JGI IMG/M metagenome (GOLD analysis project Ga0209291, IMG submission 184633) | Methane-oxidizing microbial communities from mesocosms in the Gulf of Mexico - GOM9B Gulf of Mexico (SPAdes) (version 2) | ecosystem: Environmental > Aquatic > Marine > Cold seeps...
TCTTTGGTATACTTATACATCCATTGATTGTATTTAGGCCATACGTTTCTATCCCAGGAATTTTCAATGATAGTATTTATAGCTTCTAATTTTTGCTTTTCTGTTGTAGCTTTGTGAAAATCACTTAATGAGGTTTGAAGCATTTCTTTTTCATTAACTACTAAGTTTTCTAAAGTTAAACTATCAATTAAATAATAATTTTTATCCACATAGTTTTGAGCTTGTGAACAAATAAAAGTCACAAGCGTTAAATAAAACAGAACCCAGTATTTAGTTTTAAATAACATCGAAAAAGTTTTTTAGGATGTACTTAAAGATACAGTATTTTTTACTAAATTCCTAAACTAAAACAACTTACATCCTTTTCTCTTACTGACGTACTTCTTAAGAGTTATTAATTAATAAGTAGTTATTCAATAATACTATTTAAGCACCTAATAAATAGCAATGTAGATTTCACACATAAACTCTATAATCGCTTTTTTAGCACAGCCATTTTAAATATATTTTAATTTTAAGGTGATCATTTCTTTAAAAAACACACTTATTAGTTATATATAATAAACATCAATAACAAATAATTATATAAGTCTATTATACCATAAAAAGATCCGAAGCAATACCATCACATAAAAACTTCCCTTTTGTAGTAGTGAATATCTTTTGGACTTGAACCGCTGAGGATTTCTCTATTTCGCTTATAACTACCAATAATCCTTGATCAATATGTTTCTGTGCCATTTTTTTTATATGAGTTTCGTACAGTGTTCCAAAATCATTTCTGACTTTATTCAATGAAACGCCATAAATAGTTCGCAATCCCATCATCACATATTCATTATAACAATTCGAAACAGAAAGGGTTTCTCGTTCAATTGGCAATTTGTTTTGCTCTATAGCACTAATGTATTTAGTATTATTAGCTATATTCCAGCCACGTTGTGTTCCGTTAAACGAATGTGCTGAGGGGCCAACTCCTAAATAAGGTTTTCCCAACCAATAAGACGTATTGTGTTTAGAGAAGTAATTAGTTTTTCCGAAATTAGAAAGTTCATAATGTATGAATCCATTGTTTTCTAGTGTATTTACTAAAATTTGGAAATGTTCATGAGCCACCACATCTTTTAGCGCATCAATTTTCCCCTTTGCTATATAGCTGGCTAAAGCCGTTTTAGGTTCTACTGTTAAGGCATAACTAGAGATATGCTTTATTCCAAATGAAAGTGCTTTTTCAATATTAGCAGTCCATTTTTCATTACTCATATTAGGAACCCCATATATTAAATCAATCGTGATATTTTCAAAGTAACGAGTAGCCTCTGACAAACACTTTATAGCTTCTTGTGAATTATGAGCTCTATTCATTAAAATTAAATCATCTTCATAAAATGACTGAATCCCTATACTTAATCGGTTTATCCCAATAGCTCTATACTGTTCAAAAATAGTTCCTGAATCACCATCATCAAACATCAATACTGTTAAGTCATCCGGATTAGCTTCTAAAGTAATTTCAGGGTTTTCTATTACCGTAAAGTTTTGATAAATTGTATTAATTAAAAACTGTAACTCATCAATAGTTAATAAACTAGGAGTTCCTCCACCAAAATAAATCGTTTCTATTGGACCTCTTATTTCATCTTTTCGCAATACCAGCTCTAAAGCAATGCTTTTCACTAACTTATCCTTCTTCTTTAATGATGTAGAAAAATGAAAATCACAATAATGACATGCTTGTTTACAAAATGGAATATGAAGGTAAATTCCGCTCATGTATTTTTATTTTTTTGGAAATTTATACTTTTTAGCATTTGCAATATGTAAAAAATGATTTTTGCAATGCCAAGCATAAATACACAAATTTTCTTTTAATGAAACCACTTCATTCCCATCAGGATGGATAAATGTTCTGCTAAACTCTTTTACTGTTAAACTATTTAATAAAAACACCCAGCGCTTATGTATTAAATGTAATAACTGAATACTTTCTGACATACTATACAGTAGCGTATCTGGTAACTCTGCCCATGCTGTTTCATCATAAGGTCGTATTACAGGGCAATCTTCTGTTAATGCCAATTTAAAGCGTATAAAACTATTCATATGGCTATCAATACAATGATTTAAAACTTGTTTGATATTCCAACCTTCAGTACGATAATGATACATTAAAAGTTCTTCATCTGATAAATCTTTTATTTCAGTTGCCACTCGTTCAGGAAACTCCGCTATTGTTGTTATATACTTTTTAATTTCCGTTTCAGAAATCAGGTCTGGAATATATAATTTCCCAGCTGGATATTTTAATAACTCAATGTCTTGCATACAGGGTAATTATATAATAAAAATACTTAGTAATATTATTTCTTAATTCGGTTGACATTTTGACTTACAAAACTTTCCCAGCTACCATAACTTTTTGTTCCTATAGTTTTTCCTGAATTAAAATGATGACAAACTGCAGCTGCTAACCCATCGGTAGCATCTAAGTTTTTTGGTAAGCTTTTTAACTTTAAAAGACTTTTAAGCATTGCTGCTACTTGTTCCTTACTTGCATTTCCATTACCAGTAATAGCCATTTTTATTTTCTTAGGAGCGTATTCTGTTACAGGTATTTCTCGTGATAATCCTGCAGCCATAGCAACTCCTTGTGCCCTCCCTAATTTTAACATGGATTGCACATTCACTCCAAAAAAAGGAGCTTCTAATGCCATTTCATCTGGGTGGTAGGTATCTATTAACTCTATAGTTCGTTCAAAAATAAGCTTTAATTTGGTGTATGGATCTTTATATTTTTGAAGGAGAAGTTCATTCATTTGTAAGAACTCCATTTTCTTATCTACTACTTTGATGAGCCCAAATCCCATTATTGTAGTTCCTGGATCAATCCCTAATATAATTTTTTCTTTAGGCACTATATCATTTAAAGGTTAAGTTTTTATACAAAAATTTATTTTTGTGTTAAGAATAGTAGTGTCATACATTTAAATCATTTTGACAGAAAAAGATATTGTATACGCCTTACCATATTTTATACTTGGTAATTCTTATATTATTACATTTCTGGCTCTTCACAGAAATAACAATCTGAATTAATAGAGATACTAACTCCAAATGTTAAATTAGCCATTGATGAATTAATATTATCGGCCAAAACTGAACCTTCATAATTAATTTTCTGTCCTAGGTTAAAAATGTTAGAACCATCGACATATATTGAAACTCTATCGGTAACACCATAGTGAATTGCAATCCCCCCCATTACATTAAAATTACTACTCTTATTGTTTATATACGGTTCGCTTAACGGTTTAACAAATGACATTCCTGGTCCTGCATGCAGAAAAACTCCAATACGCTCTGGTAAACGCATTTGTAAATCGTATAGATGATCCCAAACATTGTAGTAGACTTGAAGATTCACTCGTGTAAAATTAGCTTTAAATTCAGGAGATTCTCCACCTTCACCATAGCGATTAAATCCTAAATCCATTTTTGCTCCTAACTTCTTTTTAAACATATATCGGATACCTGCATCTACTGTTAGTCCGTTTATTGGTTTTGCTTCATAAGTAGTTCCAAAATCATCAGAAGGTTTATTAAAACCTACCCCTAAATCAATAGTTAATGTTTGTGCGGTGATTAAATTTGAAACTATTGCAAAGAATAGTACTACACTAAATCTGTTCATCTGTTTAATTTTTATAATTTGCGGGCTGTATTTTACAAAACATTATCTTCGATATAATTTTCCATCGAAAATAAGTAATTTACCTTCATTTAATTCATATTACAAACTTACTAAAAACAAATGACCAAGCACAATCGTATCTCTTTTTTACATAATCGCTCAAAGTGGATTGTGTTTATGGTGATAAAACTAATCTTGGTCTTTGGTGCTGGTTATTACATTTACAATAGGTTATTGCATAATGACATATTAGATTTTGACTTTTTTATCACACTACTTCACAAAAATAATATCATTACCATACCAAACATACTCATACTCTTAGGAGCAAGCATTTTAAACTGGTGTTTAGAATGTTATAAATGGAAAAAATTAGTAAATGAAATTAAGAGCATCTCGTTTGCTAATGCTACAACGCAATCATTAGGTTCCTTAACTGCTTCTATAATCACCCCTAATAGAATTGGAGAGTATGGTGCAAAAGCTATTTATTTTTCTAAAAAATATAGAAAGAAAATTCTCGGATTAAACTTTATTGGAAATCTAGCACAACTTGGGGCAACAATTCTTTTTGGCTGTATTGGGTTTCTATATGTTGTAAACACTTATAACATTCCCATATTGTATTACAAAATTATCCGATTTGGGGCTTTAACCATACTTTTTTCCTTTTTTTTCTTTCTATATTCTTCACGAAAAAAACATTTTATAAAAGGATATTCCCTTTCAAGATTAAGTCAATTTTATAAAAGTTTACAACAACAAACTTTAATTACAACCGTTTTCTTGTCGATTATAAAGTATACTGTTTTTGCTCATCAGTTTTATTTTTTAATTTGGCTATTTGACATTGATGCCTCATATATTGAAGCTATGGCTTTTATTTCCAGTATGTATTTGTTAGTGTCTGTTATACCAACTATTTTTATTTTAGATGTTGTTGTAAAGGGGAGTATTTCTATATGGTTGTTTAGTTATGTAGGTGCAAATGAATTTGTTATATTGACAATTACTACCTTAATGTGGCTATTAAACTTTGCCTTCCCAGCAATAATTGGAAGTTACTTTGTGTTACGATTCAAATTAAATAACGAATAAGGATGTCGTACGTTTTTATCATATGCTGTTTTATAATTGGATTATATTGTATCCTTATTCTGATGTTTATTATCGGTTTTAACAAAGTAAAAACAACAGCTAAAAAGAATCAAAACAACACTCAATTCTCAATCATTATTCCTTTTAGAAATGAAGAAAATCATTTGCTAGAATTACTTAATTCTGTCGCTTTATTACAATACAAAACCACTCTTTTCGAAATTATTTTAGTTGATGATGAATCTACAGATAAATCAGTAGAAATCATTAAGCAGTTTTCTAATAACAATTCAGCTATTGATCTTAAAATCATATCAAATATTAGGCAGTCAAATTCTCCTAAAAAAGATGCCATTAGTACTGCAATTTCAATAACAAAATACAATTGGATTATAACTACAGATGCGGATTGCATTCTCCCTATAACATGGCTTTCTTCTTTCAGTAATTTCATTAATGAGTATGACCCGAATATGTTAGTTGCACCAGTCAGCTTCAAAAGTGACCAGTCCTTTTTACATCAGTTTCAATTAATTGATTTTCTAAGTATGCAAGGGGCAACCATTGGTGGCTTTGGAATTCAACATCCTTTCATGGCTAATGGAGCTAATTTGGCTTATAAAAAAGAGATCTTTTTACAATTAGATGGATTTAATAACAATAACTTTATTGCCAGTGGTGACGATGTATTTTTATTAGAAAACTTTGTAATACACGATAAAACAAAAGTGTTATTTCTAAAAAACATCAAGGCCTTAGTAATTACTTTTCCAACAAAAAACTGGAACGAGTTGATTCAACAGCGTAAGAGATGGGCTGCAAAAGCTACTCATTTTAAAAGCACTTTTGCTAAAGGGGTTGGGATACTAGTTTTTCTTACTAATTGCGTTATTATATATACTTTATTAATAGGTTTTTTCGAGCCATCTTTTTTATTCTTTTTTGTTTCTAAATTTACCCTAGACACACTACTTATTTATAAAACTGCAAAGTGCTATCACGAAAAAATTAAACTAACTTCCTACTTAAAAACACTACTTTGTTATTCTTTATTTACCATATTCATTGCCGCAACAAGCATAATGAGCTCTTTTGAGTGGAAAGGTAGAAATTTCACTAAATAAGGAACTACTATATCTTTTTCTAACCATCATATATTAAGTTCTAGTTTATATTTAGCTTATTTTTGTAGTGTTAACTTAATACTCATCTCATATGGATTGGATTTACATTCTAGATATTATAGGGACATTAGTGTTCGCTATTAGTGGTGTTATGACAGCCATTGACAGTGATTTTGATGTGGTAGGAGCAAGTATTATAGGTATGGTTACTGCTGTTGGAGGAGGAACATTGCGCGATATGCTTATTGGCCAAACTCCTGTAGGATGGATGGCGGATTTAAATTACTTATGGACTATTATTGTGGCTTTACTACTATCATATCTATTCAAAAACAGTATTTCAAAACTTCGAAAAGGCATGTTCTTTTTTGATACTATTGGTATTGGTCTTTTTACGATTTTAGGTTTACAAAAAACGCTCTTTATAGGTCTTGAACCCCCTATTGCAATACTTATGGGTATTGTTTCTGCAGTATTCGGAGGGATTATTCGTGATGTATTAACCAATAAAATACCACTAATATTCAGAAAAGAAATTTACGCTTCAGCATGCCTTGTTGGAGGATTGGTATTTTTAATATTACAACAATTTTCTAACATCACTATACTTAATATGGGAGTTTCAATGATGACAGTTGTTATTATCAGATACTTATCCGTACGAAATAATTGGTCCTTGAAACTACCAGTGCGCTAAATGTCTATTTTACTGCTAAATACTCCTTAAAAACATAGCTGTAACTAGGCTGTACTTGTATTTTGGAACTCAAATTAATTAATTCGCTATTTAGCATCTTGAGATTTAATTAGTGTTATTAACTATTTATTTTTTATTTTTATCAAAATTCCTCAAAAAGAGGTCATATTACAAAATATTTAATTGTATCACCATGAATAAAATCTTATCCATACTTATATTCTCTTTGTCCCTAAGTATTTCCTCTTTTGCACAAATAACACACACTATAGACGGGAAATCATATGAACTAATCGAAGAAATTACCGGGACAACTTCATTATTTTACGTCATTGATGAAGGAGAGTATCGCTATTTCATAAAAAAAGATGATTCCATTACTGAATTAACAAATACTAAGGATGAAAATGGGAAGTACCAAGATGAATATAAAGAAATATTAAGCATCCTTACTGCAGACAAGTCTATGGATATTTCGAAAGTAAATCTTACCCTTGGAAGCCTTAGGTCTTATGTTGATGAATATAATAAAGCTTCGGATATTAATTACAGATTACAAGCTGAACGTCCAGAAACCAAACTCAGACTAGGTGCTTTTGGAGGGATGTCGAACAATCCGTTTGTTACTAATACAGAGAATGTGTTTGTTCCTATTTTTGGAGTAGAAGCTGAAGTATATGATGAAAAACGTTCAAGGCATTCATTAGGACTAATGTTTAAACAAAGTTTGGAAGCAAATGAATTTAAATACTCCTCTAGTCAATTCGGATTGTTTTATCGATTCAGAATCATTAATAAAGAAACTTTTTCAATTTACCCACAAGCTACATTAGCAACCTATACTTTTTCTAAGTCAGAAACTACAAACACAGTAGGAGCAACGACTACTGTTACTAAAAATTCAGGATCAGCATTAGATGCTCCAATTATTTTAGGAATTGGTACTGACATTAAATTAGGCAATGGTTATATCACCTTATCTGCAAATGAGTTATTTGGGCTTATTAAAATTGAAAACAAAGGAAATACACCTTTAGATTTACGTTTAGGGTACAAGTTTAACTTGTAGTACCAATTAAATGTTTTTAAATCACAAAACATCAAACCCTGCTTTCAGTCCTTTTTTTTGGAATAAAAAAGCTAGTATTACAAATAAAATGACGGTTTCAGGAATATTTCTGAAATCGTTTTTTTGTATCTGTATTCTTCTCTCTGTAATTACTACTGTATGGTATTGGTTTTATGAAGGAAACTCTATTAAATGGTTTTCTTCTGGTGGGATGTTAGCTGCAATAATAATAAGTTTAATTCTATCGGTAAGACATCATTGGGCACCTTTTTTAGTTCCGTTATACACTATAGCAAAAGGTGTTTTTTTAGGTGCTTTTAGTGTATATGTACACCAACAATACCCAAATTATCCATTTCAAGCAGTTGGCATTACGATTATTACTTTTCTGGTCATGATTATTTTGTATAAAACAAAATTAATCATACTTACAAAACAATTGAAAAGTACCATTATTATAGCTACAACTACTATAATGACAGTATATATTGTTACCTGGATACTTAGTTTTCTTGGCGCTAATGTAAGCTTTATATGGGGCGATAATTGGTTTGCTTTAGCCTTTAATGTGTTCGCAGCTTTAACTGCAGCATTTTCTTTACTACTAGATATTGATTTTATTGATCGTAAACGAAATAAAGCTCCAAAAAGTAGTGAATGGTTAGCTACTTGGGGCTTACTAGTTACCTTAATATGGCTTTATGTTGAAGTGTTGCGTTTGATGAGGCGGTTGGCAATACGTTAGTCAGTACCAGTAACTTTAGCTACCACTCGTATGGGAATAACAAACTGAGTTTTTACAGCCACTGAATCTCCTGATTGTAATTTTTTTAATGCAGGTTCAATCTTTGGTAACTCATGAACACTTTGCTGAATCATTTGCTCTATATTTGGAATGTTTTCTTTTAAAACATTATTAATTTCGATAGAAATAATTGTTATTTCCCCATCTTTAGATACTTCAATTCCGACTCTGAAAGAGATGTCTAACTCCTCTTTTAAGACTAATTGATTTTTAGCTAATGAATTAGTAATATGACTACTCAAAGTAGAGATAAAGCACTCTTTTTCTGCCTCGATGTTTTCATCCAATTGCTCACAATCTGGAAAAATAGGAAAGTTATCGATACTAGATTTATCTAATGAATCTAAACGCTCTTGAATGTATTCATCTGTAACATGAATCTTTTTACTCTCAAAATAATTACAAGAGCAAAACAACAATATATATATAACAGAAATAGCTTTCTTCAAATCAAGACTTTAAAATGGTAAAATACAAAAATATTGTAAGTTAAACTAACTGCAATCAACATCTTCACAATCACCTTCAGTATCAATTTGAAGGGTGACATGCTTAATATTCTCATGAACTAATTTGTGTGTGATTTCTTTTTTAAGTTTTTCAATTTTGGTCATACTAGTTACTGGATCAACTACAATATGTGCTGTTAATGCATTCATTTTTGTGCTCAATGCCCAAATGTGAATATGGTGTACATCCAGTACATCATTAACACTTCTTATCATTACTTCTATTGTATTAAAATCAATCTCTTTTGGAATCCCATCTAAAGTCAGCTTTAAACTTTCTTTAAACAATCCCCAAGTGGTCAATAAAATTACAGCTCCAATAATCAAACTAATTATAGGATCTATAATATTCCAGTTAGTGTAATATATAACAATCCCTGATATTACTACACCAACGGATATTAAAGCGTCGACTACTAAATGTAAAAATGCTCCTTTTACGTTAATATCATCCTTTTGTCCTTTATAAAATAAATAAGCTGAAATTGTATTAATCAACACTCCAATTAGAGCGGTAATTATAATTACTTTACCTGTAACTTCTGGTGGAGAATTAAAACGTTCTATAGCTTCTTTTACAATGGTAAACACCACAAAAAGTAATAATACAGCATTAATCATTGAAGCTAAAATAGAAGCCTTCTTATACCCATAACTATATAATTTAGTAGCTGATTTTTGTGCTAATCGCATTCCAATAAGGGATATCACTAAACTTGCTACATCACTTAAATTATGAGTAGCATCGGCAATTAAAGCTAACGAATTGTTTGCAAAACCTACTATAAATTCAATGGCTGTAAAAACAGCATTTAAAAAAATACCAATATAAAAAGCACTATTAATGCTTTTTAAATTACTTGGGCCATGGTCATGTCCTTCATGTGAATTTCCCATAAATAAATTCTATATAAGTAAATATAGTCATTTAAAGTTCTTTTAAGAATTTATATATTACATCCCAATCATTCGTTTCTAATGCAATATGCTTATCCAACTCTTCTCTTTTTACTGTTATTTCATTTGTTCCTAAATGTGTTTTGTTGTTAATAAAAATTCCTTTTCCTCCAAAATTTTTAGCCAGTTCCATATCGGTTAATCGATCACCAATCATAAAAGAATTTGCTAAATCATAATACTCAGAAAAATATGACGTTAACAATCCTGTATTCGGCTTACGTGTTGGCGCATTATCTTTTGGAAAAGTTTTATCGACATATATTGCTTTAAATACAACACCTTCATTTTGAAACGTATCAACAACAAAATTTTGCACAGGCCAAAAAGTATCTTCTGGAAAATATAGAGTTCCTAACCCATCTTGATTGGTAATCATAACCAATTCATAATCTAGTTTTTTAACTATATTATGTAAAGAAACTATTGCTTTTGGATAAAATATTAACTTTTTAAAAGCATCAATTTTTTCATCGGTAGTTTCTTTGATAATTGTTCCGTCTCTATCAATAAATAATACTTTTTGTTTCATGAATCTCCCTTTATAAAACATTAAAGATAAAAAAACGGGGCATAAACTCTGGTCTTTTAACTTCAAAAAATGTATTACTTATCCATAATTTCAGTTATCATTTAATGAACAATTACTCTTGAACTTGTTTTGTATCTCCCTGCAGGTGCAATAATTCAACATAATGTCTTATTCTTATTGCTACAACTTCATCGTTCCGTTTATTTTTACCTTCAAAACTTAACTTGTAAACTTTATATATTTTTAATTTACTTTCAATATCCTTGTAATAATTGTCAGCAGATATTGCCCATTCAAATTGTGCTTTATAATTAAAAGGGTTTTCTATTAATGCCTTTTTAAACCATTTTATAGCATTTGCATATTGTTTTTGCTCCTTATACCACAAGCCTAAGTTATAAAGTTCTACATCGATTTTTACATCATTATAATTCTTGGCTTTTACAAAGTGCCTATAGGACTCTTTATATAATTTTAAACCTAAGTACGCTAAGCCAATTTGAGAATGATAATCACCATTAGTTTTATCTTGTTCTATTGCTTTTTTATAAAAAATAATTGCTTCTTTATAATTTTCCAGCATATGATTCGCTAAGCCTAAACGATAAAGCACAAATGTATTTTCCGGATCAATAGCATGTAACTTTATAAAGTAATGTATTGCCTTTTTATATTGCTGTTGATTAAAACAAGCTTGAGCTTTATAGTTTATTAAGACATCATCTTCTGAATAATTCCGCAATCCAATAGTGCTATATTTTTCAAACGACAACCATTGTTTCTTTTTTAAAAAATGCTTACATAATTGCTTGATACTTTTTAAATGATAGGGATCTATAGTCACCGCTTTTTTGAATGCTTGAATGTAACTCTTGTTTTTTGCCTGTAGTTGTACTAAACCTAAATAGTATTGAAAATTTGGGTTCAAAGGAGCATCCTTTATTAATTTTTCGAAACAGACTGTTGCTTTCGTAATTGCCTTTGTTTTGTAATATAGTTTACCTAACTCATAACGTGCTGTTAATAAGGCACTATCCTTTAATACAACATTTTCATAGTATGGTATAGCTTTTCGGTTCGCCCCCAAGCCAATATAGCTTTCTGCAATTTTAGTTTGATTATAGTTTGTGACTTTAGTTTCTTTTTGATAATAAGAAATTGCTTTTGTATAGTTCCCTAAGCGGAATAAACTATCTGCTATTTTTAAAGCCGAAGTTTGAGCTTCGGCTTTAAAAATTATTACTACTACAATAAATAAAAAGACCTTTCTCATTAATTCACCTCAAAAATAATTGGCAATGAATATAGTACAGAAACAGGTTTACCATTATGTATTCCAGGTTTTAAAACTGGCAATACACTTAACACACGTATCGCTTCAGCTTTCAATTTTTCATGTGGAGCTCTAGCTCTTAACTCCTTAATTAATCCTTCCTTATCTATCTTAAAGGCAACATATATTTTTTGTTTGCCTTTTAAGCCAAGTGAATTAGCTAAATCAACATTAAAATTATTGTTGACATGCTGAGAAATACTTTTACTAAAACATTTTTTTAACTCTTCTAAAGTTACATTTTCACCACATCCTGGGAATACTGGAGCTTGATCTATCTCAACAAAACTAACAGATTCTCCCTCAAAAACATTATCAGAATATCCCTTTTTTAATTCACTATTACTAATTAATTTTAATAATAGTTTTAACTCTTGCTCTTCCTCCTTGGACAAGCTTCCTTTCACTGCTATGGATTCTTTTAATAATTGAATATTTTCTATCACACTATTACTTCTTTCCGGAGTTGACACTTCTTGATTTTCACATGAAGTAAACAATAGCATTCCTGCAATAACTGGTGCTACAACTAAATACTTTAATTTTGAAATTTTACTTGATTTTTCTTTTGTTAACATGATAATTCGTTTTTTAATTAATGATGATGAATAAAATTGATTCACTACAGAAAACTGGGCTATATTAAATGTTTTAGCTAGCAAGTTTTCGTAATAGTTTTGTTGCTGTTTTGAAGCACTTTTATCGGCGATGAACTCGTGTACTTCAGTAATTCTTTTTTGGTACATATACACTAAAGGATTAAACCACAATACAATTCTTAAGAGTTCAAACCATAATAAATCCAAAGTATGTTTTTCCTTTACATGTACTTTTTCATGCTTTAAAATACTTTCTTTTTGTGATGATTCTAAACTGTCTCCTAAAAAAATAGTGTTTAAAAAAGAGAACGCTTCCTCCGAGTTTTTTAATGTAATAATAGAATAACCATGAAGCCTTACCGCAGTATTCGATTTTCGATACCTTATTATTTTAAATAGCTTAAATAATAATATCCCTGTAAAAAACAAGACCCCAATATACCATAGTGATTGTATTGAAAACCCTGAATTACCGTCAATTGTAACTACATTTAAATGCTGTATTAAATTTGAATTACTTTGATTAGTTTCTCCTAAAACCACTGTTGGCAATACTACCATGTACTCACTAGGTATAACTTTTGAAAATGATTTCAACTTAATAAATGGCAGTACTAATGATGCTACTGAAGTAATTAATAAATATGCTCTATTCCAGTTAAAAAAGGTTTCTTTTTTAAATAGCAACTCATATGCCACTAGAAAGCATAATTGAAAAGTGAGGATTTGTATTATGATTGTAAACATAATCTTATTTTTTAGAATTTAACTCCTTTAATATTGCTTCCAAATCGCTTACTGAAATATCATTATTTTTAGTAAAATAAGAAACCATACTTTTAAAAGAACCTTGAAAATACCCCTCTACTAATTTTTGAGCCGATTGACTACTATACTTTTCTTTTGCTATTAAAGGAAAATAAATGTATCCTTTTCCTTTTTTCTTATGATCCACAAACTCCTTCGTCTCTAAAATTCTAATAATAGTTGACACCGTATTATATGCTGGTTTTGGCTCAGGAAATAATTCAATAATTTCTTTTACTGAAGCTTCGCTCAAACTCCATAAGTTTTGCATTATCTCTTCCTCAGCTCTTGTTAGTTGCTTCATCTTTTTATGTTTTTCTATATTTAAACTAATAATTAACCACACAAATATAACTAAAAAATTAGTTTAAACTAATTTTTTAGTTATATAATTGTAACAAATAGCCATAACAAACGTCTAACAAATAAAAAAGCTATGGATATAGTACTGGTATGTATTGGTTTTTTATTAATAGTTGGTGGTATCATTGGTAGTTTTATACCAATATTACCAGGGCCAATTACTAGCTGGTTCGGATTACTTCTTTTACATTTAACGGATGTAGTTCCTATGAGTTACACTCTCTTAGGAATAACACTGATACTTGCATTAGCTATATTTATTTTGGATTATTTTATTCCAGCAATGGGAGCAAAACGCTTTGGAGGATCAAGATACGGTGTTATTGGAACTACAATAGGACTGGTAATAGGAATTTTCTTTTTCCCCCCTTTTGGTATTATTATAGGACCATTTCTTGGTGCATTAATTGGAGAATTACTTCATGGAAAAAAAACTGACTCAGCAATGAAAGCAGCTTTTGGCTCACTATTAGGGTTATTAACCTCAGTGTTTATAAAATTCATAGTCGCTTTTGGATTTGCCATAGTATTTACCTGGATTGTTATTCAATACGCCAGTGAACTGATTTAATCATTCAACACACTTTCACTTACAATGTTTTTTTTGAAATCTATTTTTAAAATAACACCTCTTAAAAATATCCATACTACAAATGCCAACCAAATTCCATATAATTTTAAATCAAAATAGTTCGTAATAAGTAATACGGGTATAAAACCTAAAAAGGTAGTTAATAATAATAAATTACGGAGTTGCTTCATTTTCCCCATTCCCTTGTACATTCCGTCATAAATAAATGCAATTGCACAAAGTGGCTGCATTCCAATTGCAATCCAAAATGTATTATAAAATTGCTCTCGTACAAATTCATTATTAGAATATAATTTACCAATAGGATAATACAACACCCCTAAAAGCACAAAAAGTAACACCCCAACTACTAGCCCGTATTTCGTTAGCTTCTTTCTTAAAACCACTAAGTTTTTATAATCTTTTGCGCCATATAATTTCCCTGACATCATATTCCCTGCACTTGCATACCCATCAATTACAAAAGCGCATATAAACCATATATTAACAGCTATTGTATAGGCATTAATATATACTACTCCATAACCAGCTGCAAAATAACTTGATAAACTAAGTGCAATATTTAAAGCCAATGTTCTCACAAATAAGTTAAGAATCATTACCATTAAGTTTTTAATTTCTTTATTAAAAGGTAGGCTAAACTTTATATGTACTGATGTTTTTTTAATGAGATAATAAAACGAAAGTAGTAACATCACCACTTGCGATATTACACTTGCATAAGCAGCCCCTTTAAGTCCCATAGGTTCTAAACACCCTTCAATACCAAAAACCAACACTACATCTAATCCTAAATTAACCACCAAACCCGTTAAAGCAATCAACATGGGATAATACGTGTTTTGTAACCCTCTGAATGTCCCCATTATTGCAAAAGTGACTAATATCAAAGGAAAACCAATTACACGTATTTGATAATAATCTACACAGTAATCCAACACAAGGTCTTTTGCATTATAGAGGCTAAATATTTCTCTAGCAAAAGGGTACGTAATTCCCAAAATAAATAAACTAATACCAATTATAATTAATATAGCTTGTATAGGTAAATTCTTAACTTCTTCTAATTTTCCTGCTCCTAAATATCTTGACACTATTGATGATATGGCACTTCTACTTTGGCCTAACATCCAAATTAATGCATTTAAAAATACAGTAACTAATCCAACTGCTGCTGCTGCTTCAGCACTATGGCTAGGCAAATTCCCTATAATTGCTAAGTCCGTAGCCGATATGATTGGTTCAGCTATCCCTGCAATTAATGCAGGGATAGCTAATTTATTAATGCTTTTAAAACTTAAATCTACTTTCAATTAAACCACTAAATAAACTACCTTAATACAAATATATAGGTATGAATTAAAAAATATTTTCGTTTGAGGAAAGCCTCAAAATCAAACCGCTCGTGAACTTAGAATACTAATTCATAACAATGAAAAGGATGCTCACTTTGTTTAGGAAAATATACATCTCCTAATTTTTGATAACCTCTTTTCTGATAAAATGTATTATTTCGTTTGTTCACACTAAACGTATCCAATCGAACAGAGAGAAAACCATTTTCTTTAGCATAGTCTTCAGCAAAGTCCATTAATTTTTGAGCCAACCCCTTTCCTTGCTGACTAGGATGAATTGCCAAACGATGGATATACACATTTTTAATATTTGGTGTTAACCATTTTATAGTTTTATACTCTTCATCTATTATTTCTGATATCACTACCGAGCCTATAATAACATTAGTAGCTTTCAACACCCATAATTGTCCTATTTCAATATCTTTTTCAAAAGCTTCATATGATGGGTAATCATCATTCCATTGATGAATTCCATTTTCAATCATTGCTTCTCCACAAGCATTAGTTACTTGTAATAATTCTGGGATATCAGCTATTGTTGGTTTTACGATTATCATTAGTTGCAAAAATTTATAAGTTCATTAACTACTAACTGTAGGTGTTCTGGTAATATATTGGAATTCCATGGGTGAGCTCCCCCAAAGACATGATCTGCACCTTTAATAGCAAACAACTCACTATTACCACTCCATAAATGTAACGCTTCTGCTTCATAAAATGGTACTGTTTCATCAGTTGTTCCATGTACAATCAAATGTGGAATATTGATTTTCTTAGCTGCTAATGAAATTGTTAAACGTGTTTCATTATTTATAAAATCGTCATAAAATTGAATATAATGTGGCATTTGTTGTTTTGTTCTCGCATTCTCAATATAAGCTACTCCTTCTTTTCTCCAATATACCAATGCATCTCCTGTAGGAAATCTCGATTTATAATCAGAAGCTCCTGCTAATGTAACTAACTTAGTAATTCTATCATCTTCTGAAGCTTTAATAGTTACAATTCCTCCTCCACGGGAATGGCCAACTAAAATAATATTTGTCACATCTATTTCTAACGAATAAATATTCTCTGGATTCGTAATCCATGTTATAACTGCATCTAAATCATCTAATTCTTTAGTAAAATTATTTTCACCAAAGGAATTTAAATCAGGAAAGTCTATCGGCTCTTCAATTGTACCTCCATTATGAGAAAAATTAAATTTCAGAAAGAAAACATCATTTTTAGCTATATATTCTGCCATAACATTCCAACAACCCCAATCTTTAAAACCTTTATACCCATGACAAAAAATAACAACAGGTTTTAACCTCTTATCTTTTTCATAACTCACATCCAATAGTATTGACTTTTTACCGTCTCTTTTAAGTACATTGCTTTCTCTTACCATACTACACTTCTTTTTCTGTAAACGGAATATTTATATTACATATTTCTAAAATTAGCTGATGTAATTCATTTAAATAATTACCAAAAGTCTCTTCAGTAATAATAGAATCCTTTTTAGCTCCTCTACCTATTTTGTCTTTTTTTGAAAACTTTAAAAACCCTGCTCCTAAATTTTTAAACGAAATAATCCCAGCTTCAATTGGTTTAGAAAACTCTTTTTCTCTTTGAATCATATACGCATACATCAATATTTGAAAGGGTTTACTATACTTTATATAATCTGTAGTGATATCTTCCCAATTAACCAGTTCTACCTTACTCTGATCGACCTTACCTGTTTTATAATCAATAATTCTGATCGTACCATCCACCTCGTCAATCCTATCTACTTTCCCTGTAATAAACATTGGAAAATCTAATCCTGATATTTCTATTTTTGTACGTAAATCCGATTCAATATGCCGGATAATAACTTCATTACTTTCAGAAATTAGTTTTAATTCTTGTTTTAAAAAATTAGATACATAACGTTTAGCAATATTATAGATTATTAGATTCTTTCCTTTGCTTATATCACCTTTTTTAAACTCTAACTGAAACTGATTACTAACTTCCGAATCAATATTTTGTTGCATTAATTTAATTGCTTCTTTAGTAAGAATCTGACTTTCTAAAGGTTTATAAAAAACTTCTAAAGTATTATGTACAATAGTCCCTAATGTATTTGCTGCTACAACTTCTTCAACCTCGTCTTCTTCATAGATTCGCAATACTTTTTGCTTGTAAAAATCAATCGGATTCCTAACATACTGAGTAAGTGCTGAAGGGGAAAAACCTTTGTTTGCTATATCTTTTAAACGCTCTAAAACCTTATCATCCTTCTGAACTACTTGCAATTTATGAATAACAACAGGAATATTTGGTGAACTTGTATGATAATTTACATGATGATTATCTGCAATAAACGCTTCTAACTGTAGTAAAAATCTGCTTTTTTCCCCGGCATTTAGACCATCCGGTTCAGTATTATAAATTAAGTTTATATTTTCCGATCGTTGTATTAACCTAAAAAAATGATACGCATATACTGCATCCTTATCATAATACGTTGGTAAGTTAAATGCTATTTTTAAATCAAACGGGATAAATGAATTATGACTTTTCCCAGATGGTAATATCCCTTCATTTACAGAAGTTAGAATTACACGTTTAAAATCTAAAACCCTTGATTCCAACATCCCCATAATTTGCAGCCCTTTTACCGGCTCTCCTTTAAAATCTAAAGTATCAGTATTTAAAACTTCTTTATAAATTTGATAAAGCTCCTCAATATTAACAATTGATGTGTATTTTTCTTGGAGTAACTCCAACATATTAAACACTTCATTGAAACGATATAAGTACTCCAAGTCTAATTGATTGGTAGGAAGATCGTTTACTTGTCCCTTTAAAGCTAAAATTACTTGTTTAAACGCTTTAATTATCTTTGTTACATCATAATCCCCAAAAGACAAAACAGCCTCTAAAAGTTGACTATTAACGCCTATTTGCAATAATTCCTCTTTGGAAATACTAATAACATTATATTGCTGAATATATTTTATCAAATGGTTAG
>Ga0209291_1001779_pt1 | contig 18544 bp, 17 predicted proteins | sample GOMGulsemesocosm_FD_184633 | JGI IMG/M metagenome (GOLD analysis project Ga0209291, IMG submission 184633) | Methane-oxidizing microbial communities from mesocosms in the Gulf of Mexico - GOM9B Gulf of Mexico (SPAdes) (version 2) | ecosystem: Environmental > Aquatic > Marine > Cold seeps...
TACTTTGTTAGTATTTGGTACAGCGCTGATTGGTTTAGTATTAAGCAGAAAAAAAGCTAAATAGTATTTCAGATATGTTAATAAAAAAGCCGCAATTATGCGGTTTTTTTATTTATTCATTTTTATTGTTATTTTTTGCCTTCTATTTAGAATCATCATTTATTAAATAACGTCACTCTGGTCTTCTATCCCCTAATAACACTTGTCCCTAAACATTCAATTACATATTCGCTTTGACTTAATTTGACCTGTACTAATGTAAAGGTTGTAAGTCAGTTTAAGTACTAAGAATAACGTAGCCTTTAGTTGTAGTGTTTGTGATACTTTATAACTGATAACCATTGCAATGATTGATCACTTTCCTATTGACGAGTTATTAACTACCTCCAAGAGAAGTTAACGGCTCTCCGCTAGTAATACATCTGGTCGCAAAATTCATGACCTGAGTTGTATCTGTTGTACACATTAGCCACCTTATTGTTAAGCACAATGAAAACCTAATCGCCCTTAAATAACACCCATAAAAAAACCGCAATTAATGCGGTTTTTTTTTATCAAGATAGTCTTATTTCTTTAATTCAAGTAATAATTTTTTACCCTGCTTTACTCCCTTAAAACTCTCAGGCGCCATTGAAATATATTCTAAGTATTCAATAGCTTCTGCTTTCCTCCCTAACTGAGCCAAAGCATAAGCTAAATGGTAACTAACTTCAGGATCTGATGATGACATACTATAAGCCTGTCTCAAGTAGGACAAGCCTTCCTTAACCTCTCCAAATAGCGTTAACGCCCAGCCAACAGTATCAAAGAATCCTGGTATGGTATTGGTAATTTCTATCGCTTGTTTAGCTTGAGTTACCGCTACTTTATACTCTTTCTTTATAATATGAATTGACGCTAAGTTATTTAATGCAATTGCTCGCTGGTCAATGGGTAATGGCTGAGTTAATAACAACTGGTATTGAAATTGTGCTGCATCCCAATGTTCGTGCGTTAATAAGTGCTCTGCTAATAATTTTCGCTTCAGAACTGAGTTTGAATTTTTATTGACCAACGACGTTAAATATGGAATAAATTGCTTGGACAGCTTATCACTATGGCTTATTTGCGCTAAGCTCATTAAGGCAATAACATTATTTTCATCTTTCTTTATTGCCATCGCGTATAACGAATATGCAGCACCTAAGTTGTTTCTGCCTCGAGCAACATCTCCTTTTAAAATAAATAAGTATACATTTCCTTTAAAACCGGCCATTTCAGCTGACTTAATCGTCTTCTCAGCCTCTTTAAATTTCTTTTGTTTAACTTGTAGTTTTATCGTTTCTATAAAAACAGATAAAGACTTAGGCGATAATTCAAGCGCCACAGCAAGCGACTTTTCAGCACCTTCATAGTCTTTTATACGAAGTTGTAAACGACTTAGGCGGAAAAGTTTATTGGCATCCTCCAACCAAAAGCCGAACAATTGTGACAATTGTATTTTAGCGTATTCAGTTTGCTTTAAAGCGATTAAATTCTTTGCTTTAATTTCAATTGCATAAGTATCTAAACGATTATTCAGTAGATAATTACTGATCAAAGAAAGGCTATTCTCAAAGTCTTGTTCGCTAAAATAAAGTTCGGCAAGTTGATAGGTAGCTCTAGTGTTCACTGTACTATTTTTTTTCTGCTGCTCTAATATACTAATAGCCGATTTAACATCACCTATTTCATATTCTAATTCAGCCAATTTCAACCATGCTTCTGTATGTTCTTCATTGTCAGTAACCAGCTGGCGAAGTACCTTTTTCGCAAGTTTCTTTTCATTTAAGAAATTTTGTAATATTGCATAATTAAACTGTACATCTACATTATCTGGATGAGTAGAATATAGGCCAGTGATAAGATTAGTTGCTTGTTCCGTATCATTTTGTTGTAAGAGCAACTGAGCATGTAATAGTTGATATTTAATATTTTCAGGGTCAAGCTCAATAATCATGGCGATATATTTTTGGCTTTCTTCTAGTTTACCAAGCTTTAAAGACAGCGCTGCTAAGGTTTGCAAATAAAGTGCATCTTTAGAGACTTTAGCGGCTTCAAGCAAATTAAGTGCTTCAAGGTTTTTATCACGTTCAGACAAAATCTTTGCCGTTAAAATTAATATACCAGCATCATTAGGGTATAACTGGTTTAGTCTCGCTAGATAAGGTTGCGCTTTAAAGTTTTGATTATACTGAATATATAAACCTGCAAGGATAGTTGCATAATCTTTGTTAACCTCTAACTTTTTTTCATAATCATTTAATAATTTTAAAGCATTCTGCCCTTGATCTTGTTTTATATAAACATCAGCTAGCAGCATGGCACTATTAATATCATCGGCTTCATTATCTAGGTAACGGGTTAATTTAGTTCTGGCTTGTTCCCAATTTTTTTGCGCATAACTCGTCATTGCATCGATCAATTGCAGTTGAGGTTGGTTATTCATAAATTTACTATCAATTGATGCGAGCTGTGTACTTAATTGCAGTAACACTTGCTGAGATAAAGCAATTTCATTCAAATCTTTTAGTATAGCGCTTTTCACAAACTGAGCATGCGGGTCATTAGGTACCAAAACCAAAATTTCTTCGATAAGTGTTTCGGCTTTTAAATATTCTTCTAATCCAATATAGGCATTAACGATGTATTTTAATGTCCTCACATTATCTGGAACTGCAACATTCGCTTTTTCAAATAAATCTAATGCTTGGTTATACATTCCAGACATTAACAACCAACGACCTTTCACGAGCAAAAATTCATTATCTGATTTTGCAAAGCCTTCAAGTTTACTGATAATACCTTGTGCTTTGATTAAAAAATTTAAATCCAAATACATATTTGCTAAACCAACATTAGCTTTTATATGGCTTGGGATTAACTGTATTGTTGATTTATAGATAACTTCAGCTTTATCGCTTTCATCATTTGCTAAAAGCGCTTTTGCTTTAACCAGTTCAAAATTTATTTTACTTCTTTGATTCAGAGTTTTACCTTCATCTAGCAGAATGACTGCATCATATTTACCCTGAAAAAGTAAACTTTTAGCCAATACTTCAACCACCAAATTAAAATCAGCACCTTTCAATAAAGCATCATTTAACTCTTGTTCAGCTAAATGAGGGATTTTTCTTTCAATAAACACTTCTGCTAGTAAAAGTTTCGCTGGTAAATTTTTGGGGTTATTTTTTAGCGCATTTTTTAAATGAATTTCGGCTGTACTAATGTCTTTTTGATGGAATGACTTTAATGCGAGTTCGTAAAAGTCATCTGCGGCATTAGTAGGCAATATAACTAATGAAGCAATGATGAATAAAATCTTTGGAATACTGTTCATTTAAAAACCTTTAAAGGCCAAGCAGAATATAATAAATTGATTTTAAGTTAGATTTTGTCTATATCAAAGTAAAATACTTATAATTATCCTTTATTGTTGAATAATATTTATGTTTCGGTAATGCCTCTAGCCCTGAACAATTACAATTAATATTTTGAGCAATTCGGTAGGGCTCACAAAATTAGCGGTTTAGCGATTCATAATGTAAAATCAATAAAACTTTATGACGTATTATTACTTATGAAAACGGTTCAATGAAGATTAACTTAAAGAAAGCGACACTCATTAAACGCTATAAACGCTTTCTTGCAGATATCACATTAGAAGACGGAAGCGAAACAACATTACATGTTGCAAATACAGGTGCTATGACAGGCTGCGCTACTGAAAATGATACTATTTGGTATAGCACTTCCGATAATCAAAAGCGCAAATACCCGTTCAGTTGGGAGTTAACACAAACACAAAAAAATCATCTTATCTGTGTGAATACTTTACGGGCCAATCACTTAGTTGAAGAAGCAATAACGAACAATGTTATCAAAGAATTATCTTGTTATAGTAATTTAAGACGTGAAGTAAAATATGGTGATGAAAATAGCAAAATAGATTTTTTGCTAACCGATAAAAATAATATCGAAACATTTATTGAAGTAAAAAGTGTAACCTTGCTCAGTAATCCTACAATTATTGATGATAAACAGAATGACAAACATGGTTATTTTCCAGATTCAGTGACAACTCGCGGCCAAAAGCATTTACGTGAATTGATGCAAATGAAACAACAAGGCCATCGTGCAGTTTTATTATTTGCTGTTTTACATAGCGGCATTGAAAGTGTCATGGCAGCAAAGCATATTGACGCTAAGTATGCAGAACTTTTAACAGATGCGATCAGGCAAGGCGTAGAAGTTATCGCTTACAAAATTCAATTTGAACAAACAATGAAAAGCGTTAAAATGTCCCTAACGAAACCATTGATAGTAAAATTTAACGAATAAATATAAATTAGTTCTAAAAAAACCACTAAACTCATTGACTAGTACTAACAAAAATTGTAAAAAAGCATGCTCAAATACATTGTGAAATCTAGTGAAGATAAAAATATTTATGTATCAACTGATCAATCTTTAAATTTTGATTTAAAAGATAAATAATTATTTTTTTAATTAATTATAATGAAAGCCTTGATTTTTGTTTCGAGGAACACAATATAGACTGGGTATTTCAGGTCTATTTATTATTGGCAATTGCAACCACGGGTGTAGCTTTTAATGAAAAGCAACAACTTCGCCACGTAGGTCTATGTAGCATTTAGGAGAATTAAGCATGCCAGCCAAAAAAGCACTAGGTATTTTAGCATTAGCGGGCGTAAAGCCATACGTTGAAAAAGCCAATGAAGAGTACATGAACGCTGATCAATTAGAGCATTTCAAGAAGATTCTTGATGCTTGGCGTACACAACTGCGTGAAGAAGTTGATCGCACAGTTACGCATATGCAGGATGAAGCAGCTAACTTCCCTGATCCGGTTGATCGCGCAGCTCAAGAAGAAGAATTTAGCTTAGAATTACGTACTCGTGACCGTGAACGTAAACTTATTAAGAAAATTGAAAAAACATTACAATTGATTGAAGAAGATGAGTTCGGCTTCTGTAATTCATGTGGTATTGAAATTGGCATTCGTCGTTTAGAAGCCCGTCCGACTGCTGATTTGTGTATTGAATGTAAAACACTTGCTGAAATTAAAGAACGTCAACTAGCAGGTTAATTTTCTGATTAAATTATATGGCTTATTTGTGCTCAATCTATGATTCACAATAAAGTTAATATTACCCGGCCATTGAATTTGAGTGATTCTATTACTCAATATCGTGGCCGTTTTGCCCCCTCTCCCTCTGGTAATCTTCATTTTGGCTCTTTAATTGCGGCTCTAGCGAGTTACTTACATGCAAAGCATCAGCAAGGTTTATGGTTAGTCCGTATTGAAGATATCGATCCGCCTCGTGAAATAATTGGCGCAAGCTCCGATATTTTGGCAACACTCGATGCTTATGGACTCCACTGGGATGAAACTGTTTTATACCAAAGTCAGCAAGGTGATTTATACCGAGACGTTTTGCAACAACTTGCGGAGAATGAACTCACATATCACTGTAAATGCACGCGCGCACAAATAAAAGTACAGGGCGGAATATATCAAGGTCAATGCCAAGAGTTAAACTTACCCTCAAAAAACAATGCAATTCGTTTTCGCAACCATCACGGTGTTTTTCACTACAATGACTTGATACAAGGTGAATATTTAACCCAACTTAAATTTGCTCAAGAAGATTTTATTTTAACCAGAAAAGATGGTTTATTTGCTTACCAACTGGCTGTTGTCGTTGATGACATTTATCAGAACATTAGTCATGTTATTCGTGGCTGCGACTTACTTGAACCTACAGTGAGACAATTAAGTTTTTATCAACAATTAGGTTATCAAGCTCCAGAGTTTGGGCATGTGCCATTGGCCGTTACTGAGCAGGGTTTTAAACTCAGCAAGCAAAATAAAGCACCTGAAATAGATAATACTAACCCTTCCCCTTCGTTAATTTTGGCGCTTAAATTTTTAGGACAAAATCCACCTGATGAACTTTACAGCTATTCTGTTGAACAAATAATTCGTTGGGCAACAGATAACTGGTCAACTGATGACATTCCTAAAAAGCACGAAATAACCTTCAGTTCATAACTATTCCAGAAAAAGGTCATGTTTGTTGCATTTTCAAACGTTTTTTATTCTCTTTTCTTGCGCTGTGTTATATTATTGCGCCACTAAAAATATGGTTTGTAGCGCGAAAAGTGTTTTCGCCCGTCCCATATTATCCAATCAAGGCCAGCATTATTAAAAGCGTGATCAACTTGTGTAAAAGAGTATTAGGTAAAGCCTCTAAAAAGATGGCTAAAAGCCCCAATAAAAATAAACTAACTTCAGGCTCTAACGTTTTAACACGTGACCAGCATAATGTTTCTCGTAAAAAAATGAGTAACAATGCCTTAAAAGTACTTTACCGTTTAAACAGCGGTGGATATGACGCTTATTTAGTGGGTGGAGGTGTTCGCGATTTATTATTAGGCTTAGCGCCAAAAGACTTTGATATAGCGACTAATGCGACACCTGAACAAATTAAAGACCTATTTCGTAACTGTCGATTAATCGGTCGTCGTTTTCGTTTAGCCCATATTGTTTTTGGACGTGAAATTATTGAAGTGGCTACTTTTCGTGGTCACCATGAAAACGCGCCAGATAAAGACAAACGTTGTCAAAAAACATCTAAACAAAGCGAAGATGGCATGTTACTTCGCGATAACATTTATGGTTCTATTGAAGAAGACGCTGAACGTCGTGATTTCACCATTAACGCACTTTACTACAGTGCAAAAGATTTTAAAGTTCACGATTTTGCTAACGGTATTAGTGATATCGATGCAAAGTTAATACGTTTGATTGGTGATCCTGAAACACGTTACCGTGAAGATCCTGTTCGTATGTTACGTGCAATTCGATTTGCCACGAAACTAAATATGACAATCAGCCCAGAGACAGAAGCGCCAATTACCGAACTTGCACCATTAATGGCAAATATTCCTGCCGCTAGAATGTTTGAAGAATTTCTCAAATTATTCATTTCAGGTAAAGCACAATTAACTTTTGAGCAGTTAAAAAAGTATGACCTATTCCGCTATTTTTTCCCTGCTACCGATCAAATGTTAAACGAAGGTACACACCCTCATATTGAACGTTTTATTGTACAAGCATTAAAAAATACAGATAGCCGCATTAATAACGAACAACGCGTTACTCCAGCCTTCTTATTTGCCGCTATGCTTTGGTATCCATTACAAAGCCATATTGAACGTATACGTAACGGACAACCGCATATGTCACCCCAAGATATATTTTTTGCTGCATTAGCCGAAATAATGTCTGAGCAACAACAAAGTATCGCTATACCAAAACGTTTTCAAGCGGTAATGAAAGATATATGGATCCTTCAGGAGAAGTTGAGTCGAAGAGATGGAAAGCGTGCTTATAAAGCGTTAGAGCATCAAAAATTTCGTGCAGGATACGACTTCTTGTTATTGAGAGCTGAGATTGAATCCACTTCAGAAGATGACGAACTACAAGAATTAGCGAAATGGTGGACAGACTTTCAAAGCACTGATAATAACACTCAAGAATTGATGATTAAAAGTGTTTTCCAAACGCGTACTAGTAACCGAAGAAGCCCGAGAAAACGTCGTAAAGTTCGAGATACAAAGTCGAGCGATAATGGCTAATGGCTAAAGTTTATGTTGGATTGGGCAGTAACCTGTCTGATCCAAAGAAACAAATCCACCTAGCCGTAGACGCCCTAGCAAACATTGAACATTGCCAATTAACAAATATCTCTTCTTTATACTTCAGCCGCCCTATGGGCCCACAAGACCAACCTGATTATATGAATGCCGTGGCAAAAATAACCACGCAACTCAGTCCATTAAATCTATTAGATGAGCTACAAGCTATCGAAAGTTTAGCGGGTAGAGTTCGTAAAGATAATCGCTGGGGAGCTCGTATTCTTGATTTAGATATTCTTTTGTTCGATAACGAAATCATACACAATGAACGTCTCACCGTGCCACATTATGGTTTAGAACTTCGTGAATTTGTATTATTACCACTGGCTGAAATATCACCTGAGCTAATACTTCCAAATGGAAAGAACATTTTAGCTTTAAGTCAAAACATAGAAACCAATGGGTTGAAAACTCATAGCAAGTTGCGATAATTTTGCATTTATGCGAAGGTACGCGCACTGAGTATTTACTCAAACCTTAGAAACTTTGGACTAAATATGGCTAAGATAACCACATCTACTTTGCTAAAAATGAAACAGCAAGGTGAAAAAATTTCTACTATTACCGCTTATGATGCGAGCTTCGCAAAACTATTCGATCAGGCAGGTATTCACGCTATTTTAATTGGCGATTCCCTCGGTATGGTTTTACAAGGCCAAGATGACACGTTACCTGTTGATATTGACCACATGGCTTATCATACACAGTCGGTAAAACGTGGCGTGAATGAAACGTTAATCATCAGCGATATGCCGTTTATGACATACGCCACTAAAGACCAAGCATACATTAACGCTGCAAAACTTATGCAAGCGGGTGCAAGCATGGTTAAAATGGAAGGTGGTGAATGGTTAGTTGATACGATTAAAGGACTAGTAGAACGTGGTATTCCAGTTTGTGCACATTTAGGTTTAACACCGCAATCAGTAAATGTCTTTGGTGGTTTTAAAGTACAAGGCCGTGAAAAATCACATGCCGATAAAATGATCGCCGATGCTAAATTACTCGAAGCAGCTGGCGCGCAATTATTAGTCTTAGAATGTATTCCTTGCGATTTAGGTAAAGCCATTGCTGAAGCTGTTTCAATTCCTACTATTGGTATTGGCGCAGGTAAAGACACAGACGGACAAATTTTAGTAATGCACGATGCACTCGGTATTTCATGTAGCTATATGCCTAAATTTTCACGTAACTTTCTGATAGACACAGGCGATATTAAAAAAGCTATTGAGTTATATATCAGCGAGGTTTCCAATGGCAACTTCCCTGGCGTTGAGCACATTTTTGTTAAATAATTTTATAAATATTAATATATAAGCATATGAAAATAGTAAGTGAAATATCTGAATTACGTCACCTCATCTCTGAGTGGCGTCTACAAGGTTTAAAAATAGCATTTGTCCCTACTATGGGCAATTTACATGCTGGGCATATATCTTTAGTCACCGAGGCTCATCGACACGCAGATAAAGTTGTTGCCAGTATTTTTGTTAATCCGATGCAATTTGGCGCGAATGAAGATATCGACAATTACCCGCGGACGATGATAAACGATCAGCAACAGTTAATTGCTGCAAATACCGATTTACTCTTCATTCCCACACCTAAAATTATCTACCCAAATGGCTTAGATAAACAAAGTTACGTTGAAGTCCCTAATGTATCTGATGGTTACTGCGGAGAAAGCCGTCCGGGACACTTTCGTGGTGTTTCCACTGTCGTGTGTAAGTTATTCAATTTAGTACAACCTGATGTAGCTTGCTTTGGTTTAAAAGATTATCAACAAGTTCAGGTTATACAAACCATGGTTGAAGATCTTTCAATGCCAATTAAAATTATTCCAGTTGATACCGTTCGTGAAGATAGTGGTCTTGCATTGAGCTCTCGAAACGGTTATTTAACCAAAGAAGAACTTAAACAAGCACCTGCCCTTGCACAAAACATTCAATGGTTGGCCAATGAAATAAAAACCAATAATGACTTTATCGGTTTAGCAAAAAAAGCTGCCCGCTATATTGATAATGCCGGCATGAAAACAGATTATATCCATATCTGCCATGCCAAAACATTACAGCCTGCCAGTGAAGACGATACTGAATTAGTGATCCTTGCAGCCGCTCATTGTGGTAAAGCCAGATTAATCGATAATCTACGAGTTTACTTATAGGTTTTAAATTCCTGAACATCGTCATTCATTCACATCCATGTGATCATGATATTGCCTGCATAGATGCAGGTACTTAGTTTTTGTCTGGAACTAAAAAGCTGACCGTTGACGTGCATGGATGCACTAATGCCTTGAAAGACAGGATGTCTGAGAAAGGCCATCCTGAACATAAAAAGCCGATAGTTATATTATTAACTATCGGCTTTTAATTGTTTTGCTACTGGTTACTAACGCATTATTCGTATGAACGCTCTAACCATTGAATTTGCGACTGTAAATCTAAGATTTCTTTTTGAGCGTCGAGCAACTCTTGTTGAACAACCGATAATTCAGCCTGATTGTGTTCAACGGTTTCTACTGGAGTGTTTCTCATTTCATATTCCATAATTATTACCACCACAAAATGTAACTGTGTATGAATTATTACACAACAACCCTCATAAATAAAATAACATTTATAGAGTTAAATGAAACTTAATAGAACAAAAACCACTTAAAAAATACAATTACCTTAATTAACAGTAAGATAAAAATGCCTGGTATATTAAAACAAAAGGTAAAACGAAAGAACAAACTTACAGAACGAAAGTTTGCCCGGATGATTACAAGAGTAAGTACTAAAAAAAACTATATCAAAGAAAGTAATTTGGGTAAAAAGGTTTCACTTTCCTGCGCCAATTCGAGCTGCTCTGATAGTACCTCATTGAGAATTTCATTTGAGGTAAGAGGATTAGCTAACACAACACGAAAAACCACTGTTTTTCGCCCTTGATAGCGTTGTACTTCAATACGTGTACGTGAAACAAATGACTTACCATTTTCACGTTGACGCTTTTGAATAAACTTAGTCAGCTTATCAAGTAAATGATTAATTTCATTTTGTTGTTCGTGCGCACTATTCGATAACAAAGCTTGAATCGACTGAGGGTTATAACGATAAGTTAATAAACAGAGCTCTGGCGCGGTGATTAGCTCAAAGTCAGGCTGTTGGTTGATCAATTTTGCAAAGTACTGCGCTTTTTCAATACCCTGGTTAATCAGCATTTCATAACCAGGTCGGCTGATAATATGTAAACTCGCATAAACCAGCATCGCCATACCTGGCCTTGAGCCTTCTAAAGTATGTGAACCTAGGTCTTTAGAGCCCTTACGTAAAATATACTCCGCATGATGCTCAATGGAAGCCACCGAAGCTGGATTTTTAAATACGACAAGTCCGGCCCCCATTGGAACATACATCTGCTTATGAGCGTCTATAGTGACTGAATCAGCCCGTTCAATACCTTTTAACAACGAACGATACTTATTCGATAATAAAGTCGCACCGCCCCATGCAGCATCAACATGAAAGTGTGTTTGAAATTCCTGCGCTATATCAGCCATTTTATCTAATGGGTCAATATTACCGGTTTCGGTTGTACCTGCCACACCCACAATACTCAACACTCGTATATTTTTATGTTTTAATTCTAAACATTTTTCGCGTAATTTTTGACAATCAATACGATTATTTTCGTCGGTAGGAATTGAAATTACACTATCTTGGCCAATACCTAAAATATCTGCAGATTTCTTTAATGAGTAATGCCCACGATCAGACACTAAAATCACTAGTCCATCATATTGATAATGTTTTAACGCTTTAAATAATCCCTCTCGAGCAATCCCTTTAAAATCACCATCAGCCTTTAATAGATTATTACGTGCAACCCAAAATGCGGTTAGATTCGCAACAGTACCGCCCGAACAAAACGCGCCTAAAGAATGGTTAGCACTATGCATCCATTGATTATAAAAACCATCGTCATTTTGATACACCAAACGATGCATCATACCTAGAACTTGGCGTTCAAGTGGTGTAAATGCTTTTGATGTTTCAATTTTCACCAAGTTTTGATTTAAACCCACCATCAATTTAGAAAGCGGTAAAATAAAATAAGGCAAAGCTGAGGTCATATGACCAATGAAACTAGGGCTTGATGTATGCACTGATTGTGCAACAACTTTATTTAAAATATGGTGTGTATGGTCTGAAACAAAACTGGGGTCTTCTGGTATGGCCGAACAGGCGAAGTCTTTTTCTATTTCACTTAAAGCTCGCTCTTTAGCGGCAATATGATTACCTAGAAAACCAGCAAGGTTTTCTGATATTTCTTTTTCGATCAGCCCTAATGTAGAATCGGGTGCTTCTGGAATGGTGAAAATACTATGTAAAGACTCTTGAGTCGCTTTTGCTGTGCGCTTATTCGTCGTCATACCTTGCCGTTGTAACCATGTTGGTAAGTAAACATAAAACGGCACTTTAATAAAAATTGACTGAAATGTCTTGTACTTTATTCCTATTTAAAAGAGATATTATTCACAACTTAGCGTATTAAATGACGGTTGCGGCATAAACTAATGCTAATTCCACTAATGCTAATGTGCTTAGCGCCATCATTAATACATTCTTTCTGATTAAATTATTCATGATTGTTATCCTTTTCGGTTTTAATTAATACTTAATGCTGAAAAGATATTCAAGATACAAGCCAAAATCGCAACCATATGTTTTTGTTGGTCTTTGCTGAAGATGTGAGAATATTCATTATAATAGTGCTTTAAAAAGTTAGTGAATCTCACTAACTTTTTGTGAAATTTACTAACCAATAGAGTAATAGTATTAATTAAATAAAAGGTAAATATTCTCGATTGAGTAAAAGTTGCCAGCACTGTTGTCCACTCGAACGATATTTCGCTTCAAATGGTGTTAAAGGCTCATCATTACTCACTTCACTAATATCACCTAAAATACCGGCAACATCAGCAGCAAACTGAAATTCTTCTAAATATAGTCGCCAATTACTTCGTAAAATAATTTGCTCACCTATATTTATAATTTGTGGGAAGACCGCACTACCATGCCAACGCCTTTGTATATGCTTTGATTTAGGCCAAGGATTTGGATACAAAATATAGTGTTTTTTTACTGGCCAGTTTGCTTGGTCAACTAAACGGTAAAAGTCATTCAAGTTTGCTCGAACCAGACGGTAATTTTTAATTGCCGATCCGTCATCATTCAACACTTCATCAACATTACGATTAATACGATGTGCCGACTTATCAACGCCAATCACTAAAGCCTGTGGATTTTGTTTTGCTAAAATACGGGTACTTTGCCCAACACCACAGCATGAGTCTAAAATAATATCACCAGTATGCGATTTGACTAATGCATCCATTTCAGCAAACGCTTGTTCGGTGTGTGCTTGATAAGGTTTTTGAGAACGATGAGTTAAATGCTTTTCAACGATTTCTTCAAGCTTTTCATGAATACCTGGCTGATTGGTAACAATAACTCTTGAATCACCTAAACCTTCAGGTTCATTTTCTTGATTATCTATTAACTTAGTCATTAACTACGTAGCCCTATTCCTTTGGTGATAAGTGTCATGGCAATAGCAAACAAAGTAAGTATAAACACACCTAAGACTGAAAATGCTAACGTTAAACTCACATCGCTAATACCTAAAAACCCGTATCGGAATGCGTTTACCATATATACAATCGGGTTTATTTGCGAAACACTTTGCCAGAACTCTGGTAGTAGACTGAGAGAATAAAACACACCGCCAAGGTAAGTTAATGGCGTTAAAATAAACGTTGGTATGATTGATATATCGTCAAAACTGCCGGCAAAAATAGCATTTATTAAACCACCTAAAGCAAAAGTGGCTGATGTTAAGCTCACCGTTGCAATAATAACCCAAATATTATGAATTTGAATATCAACAAATAACAAAGAAACTAAAGTGACAATCGCGCCCACTAAGATTCCGCGTGCCATACCGCCCCCCACATAACCGGCGACAATCACCCAGTTTGGTACCGGAGCAACAAGCATTTCTTCAACATTGCGTTGCCATTTAGCACTGAAAAATGATGAAGCAACATTAGAGTATGAATTGGTGATAACACTCATCATGATCAAACCTGGCACAATAAACGACATATAATCAAAACCGCCCATTTGTCCGATACGTGAACCAATGAGTTCGCCAAAAATAACAAAATACAAACTAATGGTGATAGCGGGTGGCACCAATGTTTGCACCCAGATACGCATGAACCGATTTATTTCTTTGTATAGAATACTTTTTAGGGCAATCATATTTCTTTTTGAAGACATACTATTTACTCTCCTGATTAACATTTTGCCCACTACCGACAAGACTAACAAATAGCTCTTCTAAGCGATTACTTTTGTTACGCATACTATGTACTTTAATACTCTGTTCACTCAATTGGCTAAATAGATGATTAATGAGTTGCGACTTTTTCACATCAACTTCTAGGGTGTGATCATCAATTAAGCGGGTGGTAAATTCATCTAGTTTTGGTGCCTCGGGAATTTTGTCAATATCCAAAACAATCGTTTCTTGATCTAACTTTGATAATAGCGATTTCATATCGGTATCTTCAACAATAACGCCTGAGTCAATAATGGCAATATTGCGACACAGCATTTCAGCTTCTTCTAAATAATGAGTAGTTAAGATAATCGTAATACCCTGCTCGTTCAACTCACGTAAAAATTCCCACATAGAACGGCGTAATTCAATATCTACACCCGCTGTTGGTTCATCAAGTATCAACATTTGAGGCTCGTGCATTAGAGCACGCGCTATCATTAGCCTACGTTTCATCCCACCCGAAAGCATGCGGCCAGCGTCATTACGCTTTTCCCATAAATCGAGTTGCTTCAAATATTTTTCAGCTCGCTGAAAAGCTAGCGGTCGTTCAACGCCGTAATAACCCGCTTGATTAACTAAAATAGTTAGCAAAGTTTCGAATTGATTGAAGTTAAATTCTTGTGGTACTAAACCCAAAAAACTTTTAGCTTTTTCAAGTTCTTTATCAATATCATGACCAAAGACTTTAACCGTACCTACTGATTTGTTAACTAAAGAAGTGATGACGCCAATAGTGGTGGATTTTCCGGCACCATTTGGTCCAAGTAATGCAAAAAAGTCACCTTGTTTAACAGTAAGGTCGATACCCTTGAGTGCAGTAAATCCACCTTTATAAACTTTTTTTAAGCCAGTAATTTCTAATGCATTATCCATGGTTCAACCTTTTGTTTTTTGATGTCCTAAATGTGAGGTCAAATTTAATTTTTTCAACCATTAAGCTATTATTTAAATACGGTAAATGTCACAAAATAATCGACCAACAGCATTGCCAATTAATTGTATACAATTTAAAGTGACTGCGCCCTAATTAAGGAAATATTATGCCGCAAATAAAAATAACCCGTTGGCTGAACACAACCGTATTGACTACTGCTATTGCAGTTTCACTCATGGCTTGCCAAAGCACTTCAATAGAAAATATGACAAAAACTGAAATGAACGCCGATATATCAGCCCCATTAACGGTTGAACGTATATATAAAAATCATGAGTTTAGCTCTGATTATATTTCTCGACTTCGTTGGTTAGCTGACGGTAGCGGCTATACTGTTGTTGAAAAATCAGCAACAATGAAAAAGAATGATAAAGATGAGGACGTGAGTATTGGTCGAGATATCGTTGTTTATGATCCTGAAACATTAGAAAGAACGGTATTAATTTCTGCAGAACAATTAACCCCTAAGGGAGCTGATAAACCTCTAGCCATTCATAATTACACTTGGTCTGATGACCGTCAAAAGTTACTGGTTTATACCAATAGTAAAAAAGTTTGGCGATCTAACAGCCGTGGGGATTATTGGTTATTGGATATTAAAGCCAATAAACTCTCTCAACTTGGCGGTAATAAGCCAGCAGAAAGCTCATTAATGTTTGCTAAATTCTCTCCTGATGCGAATAAAGTTGCCTATGTTGTAGCAGACAATATCTATGTAGAAAATTTATCTGATAATAAAGTCAGCCAGTTAACCTTTGATGCGGGTAATGGCAAAATCAACGGCTTATTTGATTGGGTTTACGAAGAAGAATTCACCATTAAAGACGGTTTTCGCTGGAGTCCAGACGGTAAAAAAATTGCTTACTGGCAATTAGATACCAGTGGCAGTAAAGACTTCATCATGATCAATAACACTGATGAACTTTACCCGACGATAACTAAATTTCCTTACCCAAAAGTAGGTGAAACCAATGCATTGCCAAAAGTTGGCGTGGTAAATTTAGCGACAACAAAAACCACTTGGGCAAACTTACCTAATAATTCACGCAATATGTACATTCCACGCATGAATTGGTCAGGCAACAGCCAGCAAATATTGGTTCAGCATGTCAATCGTAAGCAAGACACCAACATATTGTATTTAGCGAACGTTAAAACGGGTAGTGTAAAATCTGTGATGACTGAGAAAGAAGCTACCTTTCTTGATTTTTTTGACGATGCACGTTGGTTAAATCAAGGTAGTAGCTTTTTATGGACCAGTGAACGTAGCGGTTGGCGCCATGTTTTTAACATTTCTCGTGACGGAAAAACGGCTTTAAACTTAACGGAAGGTGATTTTGATGTTGTCAGCATCCAAACCATTGATGAAGAAAATGGTTGGTTGTACTACATAGCTTCACCTAAAAATGTCGCGCAACGTTATTTATACCGCAGTAAACTTGATGGAAGCTTGAGTAATCAACGCGTAACGCCGGAAGAATTTGCAGGTACAAACCGTTATCAAATGTCAGCAGACGGACAATGGGCCATTCATTCACACTCTACTTTTACTCAACCAACACAAAAGCGTTTAGTAAAAATTGAAGGTCATCAAACTAAGCACATGATGATGGACAACAAGGTGTTAATGAATAAATTAGCCAAGTTACCAAAAACTGACCACGAGTTCTTTCAAGTAAAGGCTCAAGACGGTGTGGTACTCGACGGCTATATTATTCGTCCTGCAGATTTTGACCCGAAGAAAAAATATCCGATTATTTTTTATGTTTACGGAGAATCTTGGGGACAAACGGTTACTGATAGCTGGCGTGGCAGTGCCGCGATGTGGGATCAAATGTTAACTGAGCAAGGTTACATTATTGCTTCTATTGATAACCGTGGTACACGCACGCCAAAAGGCAGAGAATGGCGCAAATCAATTTATGGTGCTGTCGGTGTGCTTTCTTCACGTGACCAATCTGACGCCTTAAAAGCTATGTCAAATCGTTGGGATTATATTGATACTGATAAAGTGGCTATTTGGGGACATTCTGGTGGTGGTTCAATGACTTTGAATATGTTGTTCCGTTACCCTGACCAATATCAAGTGGGTATTTCACTTGCCCCAGTGCCTGATCAACGTTTATACGATTCTATTTATCAAGAGCGTTATTCTGGATTATTAGAAGACTTTGCTGAAGGTTACAAGCAAGGATCTCCGATTACCCACGCGAAAAACTTGAAAGGTAAATTATTACTTGTTCATGGTACAGGCGACGACAACGTACATTATCAAGGTTCTGAGCGTTTAATTAATGAATTAGTTAAGCACAATCGTCAGTTTGATTTTATGTCTTATCCTAATCGTAGCCATGGTTTATACGAAGGTAAAGGCACTACGTTACATCTTAAAACAATGATGACAAACTACTTTAATACGCATTTGAAGCTTTAGCGCCGACTAATACCATTTTCATTAAGTTTGTGATCAGGTTGTGCGTAGAGAAAATAAATCAGAGCAACGCCGCTATGGGGAATTTTAACCAGCACAAGTGAGCAATAACTTAGTGGAATTGGTATAAACACTTCAATAAAAATAAAGCCTTCTTAGTTATATACTAAGAAGGCTTTTTAATAACTAGAGATATTATTTTGACGCTAATTACCGCCTTTATATTCACAAATAGAATATGTAATAACCAAAAGTTATTTACTCCGCAGCTTATTCTTGCTTTTTTGACCAGCTCATTCTTTTTCCATGATGCATTATTATCCATACAAACCCTTGCAAAATAACAACTACGCCAAGTTATTACCTTAAGTTTTTCTCTTCTGAATATCTTACTTGAATGAATAAAATCACTAAGTTTAGCCATTTTATTTATTTATAAAAAGCAGCTCAATACACTGCATTTTAAAGGCTTTATCAATGATCATCATCTTTTTTAACATTCTGCTCAAAAGTTGCACAATGTTAATATTGTGTTACTTTCGTGTTCTGGTAACAAATATTTAACATTAATCTGGTATGGGGAAGAAGATGAATAATAAAATAAAACTAAAAACCGCCATGAGTATCAGTGTCTCAACACTGCTGCTAATGGTGAGTTCAGCACAGTCGGCAACGATTGATTGTAGTGCCTTCGAACAGTGGTCAGCCGAAGCTACATATAACGCGGGTGAAAAAGTAATAACTCAAGGTCAAGGCTTTGAAGCTAAATGGTGGAATCAATCAGATCCCACTAAAAAGTCAGGACCATGGCAAGAATGGAAAAACCTCGGAAAATGTCAAGGGGACACAAATACCAATAAGCCACCAATGGTAAGCTGGATTTCACCCGAAAATAATTCTTCTTTTGTTAAAAATGACAGCGTTGTCATTGTGTTTTCCGCAGAAGACAGCGATGGTAGTATTGACCGTAGTGAAGTTTTTCTTGACGGTAATTTACTGTCGACTTTGCCAGCTTCGACTTCACAATTTACGTGGAC
>Ga0209291_1001780_pt1 | contig 18536 bp, 16 predicted proteins | sample GOMGulsemesocosm_FD_184633 | JGI IMG/M metagenome (GOLD analysis project Ga0209291, IMG submission 184633) | Methane-oxidizing microbial communities from mesocosms in the Gulf of Mexico - GOM9B Gulf of Mexico (SPAdes) (version 2) | ecosystem: Environmental > Aquatic > Marine > Cold seeps...
TGATATTTGCCCTAGCAAAACCTATATAAGTGAGTACACTATGCAAGCTTAATAATACTTGACTAGTTTACTAGGTTTTAGATAAAAGCAAACAACTTCTTTATTTTTGCGCAAAAATAAATTTGTATAACCCATTTCTGGAGAAAATAATGGCTATTGAATTACCCGCATTACCCTACGCACAAGATGCACTTGTACCACATATTTCAGCTGAAACACTTAGCTTTCACTACGGTAAGCATCACAACACTTATGTTGTAAAACTTAACGGATTAATTGAAGGTACTGAGTTTGAAGGTAAGTCTTTAGAAGACATCGTTAAAACTTCATCTGCTGGTGTTTTCAACAACGCAGCACAAATTTGGAATCATACGTTTTACTGGAACAGCTTAAGCCCTAACGGCGGCGGTGAACCAACGGGTGCTTTAGCTGACGCAATTAATGCAAGCTTCGGTTCTTTTGCTGAATTTAAAGCAAAATTTACTGACAGTGCAATCAACAACTTTGGTTCAAGTTGGACATGGTTAGTGAAGAAAGCTGATGGTAGCCTTGCTATTGTAAATACTTCAAACGCTGCAACTCCATTAACTGATGACAGCGTTACACCAGTACTAACTGTAGATTTATGGGAACATGCATACTACATTGATTACCGAAACCTTCGTCCAAGCTACATGGAAGGTTTCTGGGCATTAGCAAACTGGGATTTTGCATCTGCAAACTTCGCATAAATGCTAATAAGTTAACGAATTAAGTGAGTTAACTTATGCTCTAAAAAACCAGGGTTTTTACTCTGGTTTTTTTATCTTTATAATTTATGACAAAGGTACAAACTTCTTTATTTTTCAATACGCTGATCACAATAACTTCTTCACTCCCGTTACAAAATAATTCATAAAATATTCTCCTACCTCAATAAATAACGTCTACGCTTAAAATAGACATACTGGTTTCAATGAAATAAATAAAGCTTTATTGGAACAAGTATCGATAGTTTCTCGGTCTTATTATTTGAGTGGGTTAATCTAAATTCAGTGTAATCAGCAATAGATTTACTCAATCTGCAAATATTTTCTCTCATGGAGGCGGTTATGAGTATATTTCAGCATTATCAGTCACGTTACGACGAAGCTCAAGAAGAGAGCTTTAGTATTCAAGAATTTCTAAGTATTTGTCAAAAAGACAAACTTGCCTATGCCACGGCTTCAGAGCGGCTGTTAATGGCAATTGGCGATCCTGAGATGATAGATACGTCAACTGAGCCAACATTAAGTCGAATATTTTCTAATCGCGTTATTGCTCGTTACCCTGCTTTTAAGGACTTCTATGGCATGGAGGAAGCTGTAGAACAAATAATTGCCTACCTTAAACATGCATCTCAAGGACTAGAAGAGCAGAAACAAATTCTCTATTTATTAGGCCCGGTCGGTGGTGGTAAATCATCGCTTGCTGAAAAATTAAAAGCCCTAATGCAGCAAGAGCCCATTTATGTGCTTAGTGCTAACGGTGAAAGAAGCCCGGTAAACGATCATCCTTTTTGCTTATTTGACGCAAATGCCGACGGGAAAATACTGAAAAAAGAATACAAGATCCCAGAACGTTATTTAAACACCATCATGTCACCTTGGGTGGCCAAACGATTACATGAGTTTGAAGGTGACATTGCTAAATTTGAAGTGGTTAAATTGTACCCGTCAATTCTAGATCAAATTGCTATAGCGAAAACAGAGCCTGGTGATGATAATAACCAAGATATCTCAGCCTTAGTGGGTAAAGTTGATATTCGACAGTTAGAGCACTTCGCGCAAAATGATCCTGATGCTTATAGCTACTCAGGTGCATTGTGTCGGGCTAATCAAGGCATGATGGAATTTGTGGAAATGTTCAAAGCGCCCATTAAAGTGCTGCATCCATTATTAACAGCTACGCAAGAAGGTAACTACAATCCAACAGAAGGTTTGTCAGCCCTGCCCTTCAATGGAATTTTGCTTGCCCATTCTAATGAATCAGAATGGCAAACCTTTAGAAATAACAAAAATAATGAAGCATTTCTTGACCGTGTTTATATTGTCAAAGTTCCTTATTGTATGCGTGTTTCGGAAGAAGTTAAAATTTACGAAAAATTATTAGAAAACAGTGAATTAAAAAGTGCGCATTGTGCACCCGATACATTAGAAACTTTAGCTCAGTTTTCTGTACTATCACGATTAAAGGATCCCGAAAATTCTAGCATATATTCTAAAATGCGAGTTTATGATGGCGAAAGTTTAAAAGACACCGACCCTAAAGCAAAATCGTACCAAGAGTATCGAGATTATGCAGGTATAGACGAAGGTATGTCAGGGCTTTCAACTCGGTTTGCCTTTAAAATATTATCACGAGTATTTAATTTCGATCACTTGGAAGTTGCCGCAAACCCCGTACATTTATTTTACGTGCTTGAACAACAAATTGAGCGTGAGCAATTACCTAAAGAAATGGCAGAGCGCTATTTAGAATTCATTAAGGGCTATTTATCTTCCCAGTATATTGAGTTTATTGGTAAAGAAATTCAAACCGCTTATTTAGAGTCGTATTCTGAGTATGGACAGAATATTTTCGACCGTTATGTCACCTATGCTGATTTTTGGATACAAGACCAAGAATATCGAGATGCTGAAACGGGGCAGTTATTTGATCGAGAAGCGTTGAATAATGAATTAGAAAAAATTGAAAAACCAGCTGGAATCAGTAACCCAAAAGATTTCAGAAATGAGATTGTTAACTTTGTATTGCGTGCTAAAGCTAATAATAATGGTAAAAATCCTGTTTGGACAAGTTACGAAAAATTACGCACGGTTATTGAGAAAAAAATGTTCTCCAACACCGAAGATTTATTACCGGTTATTTCTTTTAATACGAAAACATCAAACGACGATCAACAAAAACATGATGACTTTATCGAGCGTATGATGAGTAAAGGTTACACCAAAAAACAAGTACGCTTATTGTCAGAGTGGTATTTACGTGTAAGAAAATCTTCTTAAGTTTGTACTTTATTAACGTCGTAAGATAAACGAATAAAGTAAGGAGGATATATGGCTAATTTTATTGACCGAAGGTTAAATAGTAAAAATAAAAGCACGGTTAATCGCCAGCGTTTTATTAGGCGCTATAAAAGCCAGATTAAAAAATCGGTTGAGCAGGCGATTAATAAGCGTGGGGTTACTGATGTTGATCGAGGTGAAAATATCACCATCACTAAGAAAGACTTATCGGAGCCTGTTTTTCACCAAGGTAAAGGTGGTATTAAAGACCGAGTTCACCCCGGCAATGATCAATTTATTACCGGTGATCAAATAAAACGACCGCCTCAACAACAAGGGCAAGGCGGTGGTCAAGGAGATGCGAGTAATTCTGGCGAAGGCGATGATGATTTTGTCTTCTCTATATCCAAAGATGAATACTTAAACCTGTTGTTTGAAGACTTAGAGTTACCTAATTTAGAAAAAAATCAATTAGACAAATTAATTGATTATAAAACTGTGCGCTCTGGTTATTGCGCCGAAGGCGTAGCTTCAAACATAGATATTGTAAAGTCTTTACAAGGTTCTATCGCCAGACGTATTGCGATGACATCAAGTAAACGTAAGGAGTTGAAAGCCCTTGAGTTAGCATTATCTTCCTTGATTGATGATAAACACGATCACATTCAAGAAATTAAAAACCTAAAGAACAAAATAGAAATAATAAAGGAAAAAATAGCTAAAGTTCCTTTTATCGATACTTTCGATTTACGTTTTAGAAATTATACCAAACAAGCGGTACCTACTTCAAAAGCGGTGATGTTTTGTTTAATGGATGTTTCAGGCTCGATGGATCAAGCAACTAAAGATATCGCTAAACGATTTTATGTTTTGTTATATTTATTTCTTACTCGTACTTATAAAACTATCGAGGTTGTCTATATTCGCCATCATACGCAAGCAAAAGAAGTTGACGAACAGGAGTTTTTTTATTCCCAAGAAACTGGTGGCACGATAGCTTCAAGCGCCCTAGATTTAATGGCAAAAATAATGGACGAACGCTACAACGAAAATGAATGGAATATTTATGCCGCTCAAGCCTCTGACGGTGATAACTGGGCTGACGACTCTCCGCGATGTAAAAAGCTGTTAACCGAAAATATTTTGCCTAAATCACGTTACTTTAGCTACATTGAAATTACTCAGCGACCACACCAAACGTTGTGGCAACAATATAAAGAAGTAGAAGCGTCCACTGACCATTTTGCCATGCAGCATATCAAAACGGTTGAAGATATATACCCTGTTTTTAGAGAGCTTTTCAAGAAGAGTAATAACAAAGTAGCCTAACTTAAGATGGATAAAGTGGAGGTAGATGATGACCAAACGTACACCCTTAGATGATCAATGTGACTGGAATTTTGAGTTGCTTGCACAGTATCAAGTAGAAATTGAACGCGTTGCAAAGCATTACCGTCTCGATACATACACCAATCAGATCGAGGTGATCACAGCTGAACAAATGATGGACGCTTACGCAAGTGTCGGCATGCCTATTGGTTACAATCATTGGACATTTGGAAAAAAATTCATTCAAACAGAGCAAAATTATAAACGTGGACAAATGGGTTTAGCTTATGAAATTGTTATTAATTCAGACCCTTGTATCTCCTACTTAATGGAAGAAAACTCCATAACCATGCAAGCACTTGTTATGGCGCATGCTTGTTACGGACATAATTCGTTTTTTAAAGGCAACTATTTGTTCAAATCATGGACAGACGCTAGTTCAATTATCGATTACTTATTATTTGCTAAGAACTATATCAGTGAATGCGAACAAAAATTTGGCATTAGTGAGGTAGAGTCTTGTTTAGATGCTTGCCATGCCTTAATGAATCATGGTGTTGACAGATATAAAAGGCCACAAAAAATATCGTTAGAAGAAGAATTAAAACGCCAAAAAGACCGAGAAGCGTATTTGCAGTCTCAAGTGAACACCTTATGGCGAACGGTACCTAAAGGTGAAGATAGTACTGAATACAAAAAACCAAGGTTTCCAAGTGAACCTCAAGAAAATATTTTGTATTTCATTGAAAAAAATGCACCTTTGTTAAAACCATGGCAACGAGAAATTGTACGTATTGTCCGTAAAGTTTCACAATACTTTTATCCACAAAAACAAACCCAAGTAATGAACGAAGGTTGGGCGTGCTTTTGGCATTACACCATATTAACTCACTTATATGATGAAGGCTTAGTGACTGAAAAATTCATGCTGGAGTTTTTACATAACCATACGAATGTTGTTGCACAACCCGATTACAATAGCCCTTATTATTCTGGTATTAATCCCTATGCTTTAGGTTTTAATATGTTTATTGATATTAGAAGGATATGTGAACACCCCACCGAAGAAGATAAACTTTGGTTTCCAGAAATAGCCGACAGTAATTGGCTCGACACCCTCCACTTTGCGATGGAAAACTTTAAAGACGAAAGTTTTATTAGCCAGTTTTTATCACCAAAATTAATGCGAGACTTTAAGCTATTTTATCTACACGATGATGACAAAAGTAACTTTATTGATGTCGCTGCTATACACAACGAAAGTGGCTATAAAAAAGTACGTTCGGCGTTATCTGAACAATATAACCTCAGTAATATTGAAGTAAATATTCAAGTAATAAATGCTGATATCGATGGTGATAGGTCATTAACCTTAAAGTACACGCCACATCAAAGTGTGCCATTAGCAGATTCAAAAGATGAAGTAATTAAACATCTATATTCGTTGTGGCAATTTAACGTGAAACTCGTACAGGAAAACGAAAAAGGTGATGAAGAAGTTATTGCGCGGTGTCCAAGCGTTCAAGAAGGTTCAGACATAGAAAAGGCAAGCTAAGCTTGCCTTTCTTTTACTCTCTATTAAAGATGACTTATAAAAAAATTGGGGATTATTCCATTAACTCTTTTAAAACATCATCTTTAAGTTCCGACCAAAGTTTACCTGATTCAGCACCATATTTACGTACAGCAAATACAGATTCATCAAATTTATTGTCACTGGCTAATTCAATCAATTTTTTATAATAAGTGCGTGAAATTTCACGTCCTTTAGGGTGAGAAAAATATAACGAACCAAGACGAGAATATAGGCCTTTAAAACCATTTAAAATTAATAAATAAATAGAATTTCCAGAAGCAACTACAAGCTCTTTATTTAAGCGGTAGTCAAATTCAGCAAACGCTTCGCCATTATCTTCAATATCTTCATATGCTTTGATTAGTTCAATCGCTTTTTCAGGATTGTTTTTAATCGCACCACGAACATAAATAGCACTGATATTCGTACGAGCTGACATAAGGTTATCGACTAAGTCAGGAATACCTTCTTGGTCGAGTTGCGCTAATGTTTCCAAAATATTTAAACTAGAGGTTTCCCAAAAGTTATTCACTTTGGTTGGTTTACCATGTTTAATGGTCAGCCAACCGTCTCGTGCTAAACGTTGTAAGACTTCACGCAATGTTGTACGAGTTACTCCGATAAGTTCAGATAACTCACGTTCTGCAGGTAATATTGAGCCCGGTGGAAAACCACCATTCCAAATTGACTCAACTATATATTGTTCTGCAAACCCTGCTGGGCTATGTGCTTTAATAACCATACTATTCCACACGACATCTTAAATTTAGATTATGAACTGATTGTACCAGAACATATATTTGACACAAGCCCAGAAACAGTAACTATATGTGGCTAGCGCCACTTACATCGAGAATTGGGACAACCTCAGGATTTACTTTATCTAACTTCCAATAATATTAAATCGATAAAGAAGTTCGTTAGTTTAAAGCCTTGTATAATAAGTAAGGTATCTAGAAGAAATGATATAAACAAGCTGTGCATTATTACTTTACATGTTGTGAGAATAAGTTTTTCTTAAACTTAAATACCTTTATTGTGTTTTTAGTACACAAACCTCGATAAATCATAATATTTATAAAATTAATTTAGGCGACAACAATCCTGTTAGCTCACTAAAATAGTTGAACGAAGCGAAACACTGCAAGCTGTTATGTGACCGTTCTTTATGCAATTGTTAGGTATTTAATTCTTAAATGGTGCTGACATCAATTTTTCAGCCGAAACATTACCACCAAACCTTTTAGCCAATTTTTCATGGTTTTTCTCAAAAAATCCTTTTTGGATGCCAAATTCAAAACAATCTCTTCGCTTCGATCTCAACGGTGTTAGTTTCATATGACAATTATAGAACTCATATTTTTTCCATTTTATGAGTTCTATATCAAAAGATTGAATTTCATTTAAGAATATTTCAGGTTCATTAACATCGTTACTATTTACGTCATACCTATAAATGCAAGTATCTTGTACTTCAACTTGCGTAGTAATGAAATCAAATTTCGAATTGAACCACGCATAAATATGAATACCGAAAAACCCTAATACTCCAAGCCCCACAAACATCTCCAAAGCATGAATGTTATTTTCAAACCGGTATTCAAATGAAAATGAAATGTAACTAGCCACACACATTGCCAGTAACACTAAAGCTACAATAATTTTTGATAGGCTGGGTGAACCACCTCTTTTATTATATCTCCAGTCCGCATAACCTGAAGGCTCATACCACTTCATACTTGATACTCCTTAAATACCTAACGACTACTAAGAGGCTGATAATAGTTGGTTTAAATAAGCGACGAATGAGAAAAACCAACTGTCCTGCTTGAGTGCCTTGTTAGCTGTACATTTAACCTAACTCTCCACGAACTGGTTTGTTTTTTATACCTAAATATTTTTCAATTTCTTGCTCAATGTATAAAGCCTGCTCGCTACTCGCTAAACCACTAAGTAACTTGGTGTCATTTCCACTATTCATAATCACATGTACTTCATAAGTGACTGATGAGCTATTATTACTTCTTGAAATTTTTTCTTTTCCATACAATTGCTTTATATCATTAGAATCAATTTTTTTATTGCCCATCCACGGCAGTGGTTTATGACTAATATCAATGTATTGCTTTGTGACTTTTATGTCCGTTTTATTAAACCAACCTGTTATTGCATAATACGAGACAGCAACCCCAGCCATTATATGTATCCAAGGTAAACTTTCAGAACCCTCGATATTTGAATAGTTTTTAATAATAATGCCATTCCAAATTACCGCGAATAATGTGATAAAAGTAACTTCCCAACCAAACCAACTACGGATGATTGTCATTGAATCAAATTCACGTGTAATGCTAATTTTGTCTGGCAGACCTATATCAACAAAATTGTTCACAATTTACTCCCTTAATGAATATTTGATTTATATGGTACAGCCCTGTTAACAGGCTAAATATAGATAATTGTACTAAAATAAGCGATGAAGGAACAAAAGCCAACTGTATTTTGTCCTTGTTTAACAGCTTGTTAAATGAATATTTACACCAGCGAATGATTAATTTTGTTTGCGCCAACCAAATGCAAGTAACCAAACCATCAATACAAGTTCTCCTAGCGCAAGGATAATTAACCAGCCCAAATCGACATTTGGAGCAAAGTACTTGCCTAAATACATACCAATATAAGAAGTGCCAGCTAGGCCAACAGGAATACTAAGCCAACTAGGAACGACGGTAGAACGCCATAACAATATACTGAGTATCCCTAAGTGAACCCCAAACAACATCAGTGCCATCGACTCCATCGATTTAGCTGCTGACAAGTGGGAAAAAACCATCGTTTGGATTTCTGACTCGCTAAATAAGTTTGAAGTCGACAGGTTCACTGCTAGGTCGTAGGCCATAATACTCGAAGAGAGGCCAACGAAAGCAAGCGCAGTGTAAACAAGACGAAACCAAGCAACCAACTGTGAAAGCGCTTTTTGATCTTTACGTAAATACCAAAATAAAGCCCATGCAACAATAACATCCATCACATAGGTAACAAATAACAAAAATGTGCCAATTAGAAACGGCGTTCCATTGGATTGCAAGCTATTGACTGTTGCTGCAATATCACCGTGGATAACATTTTGTGACATGAAATAGAAGTATGCTACGGGTGCAGTGAAAACCATTACCAGTAGACCTAAGCCAGCGATTAATGCTGAGTTTTTTTGCGTTAGGCCATTATCCGAACCCGGTGTAGAATTATTATCCATCAAGTGAATCCTTAAACATATTGAAAAGAGTATGCCATGACGGCTTCAAATCAAAATATACTATACATTTAATGCCCTATTAAGAGGCTAAAAAATAGTGAACTAAAATGGAGCGAAGAGAACAGCCCGCTTTTTTAGTCCTGCTTTAATGACTTATTATATTCCAATACACTCTATCTGTTTTGCAATGTTTACTGTATTACCGAATGCATGATTTAACCATTTAGTGTGATTGTATATATGCTCACCCGAAGTAGATAAAACATGGATCCCTTGAATAATGACTGAATGTAAACCTGTTTGATCTACCCTAAGGTCTTCTTTAGCAATACCGTTAAGCGAATTGCTAATAAAAATAAGATAAACACCTACACTTCTTAAAAAGACGCTAGCTTTTAAATGTTTCTTGATAGAGCATCTAGCCTCTTCAATTTGTAAGTTTATTGGTATATTTTCCTTTAACTCAAAAGCACAAAGACAATATCTGGCTAAGAATTTTGACTTAACTAAACAAAGCTTTATATCGGAAGTTGAATTTAGCGACTTGGTGTAAATAGTTGGGAAAAATTCCTTTTCTATATTAGTTACGATATCCACATAACCTCCCTTGTAATGTAAAACCCTATTAAGCGCCAACTATTAGCCATCCGACTTGATTTGCTTATTATATTATTAACCACCACTAAGAATATCAAGCCCTATATCTGTAACTTCACTTAGGAGGTCAGGTTTTGATGAACCGTTCGATAAGTTTAATAATGATTCAAAGTTAAAACGAGGCCAACCATCAAAACACTTATCTGCAACTTTAATGCGTAATTTGGAATAGGAAGAACTAAGAACCATTATTTGAGCTAATTCAGCAAAGTCTTTGGGAGAACAAAAACTAGCATAAGCGTATTGGATATTGGTGTCACTATCTAACACTTCTAAGAAAACAGATTTAACTTCCTCAGGCGAGTAAAATTCCTTTTTATCAAAGTTTCTTAAAAGCCTCTTGGGTAATGAGGTAGCAATCATTCTAATTGAATTTTCATCTCGGAAAGTATCAAACACGTTGGCTTACTCCTTTGCCATATAACGGCCCAATAAGAGGCAAATAATAGTTGGCAAAATCAAAGACGAAGAAGCAAATAGCCAACTGTTATTTGCCCTTTTTGAATGTCTTGTTATAAGTACGTTAACCTACTTATTTTTTTTATCGTGCCATGAGAAAGCATATTATCCACTCTGGGATACCCTGAACTTAATGCTCTATTTATTCATACCTCAGTATAAAGATCCCTCATTGTTGCCATACATATTGATATAACACCGCTTATCATAAATAACTAATTCACTCATTATTTTCATTTAAACTAGCCTCAATCTGTCATTCCAGTGAAACAATCTGATTTACCCAAATATCTTTGAAGCTATGATTTAACCTTAGTTATTTAGTTTACTGCTTATCTTTCATCTCACTCACTTTAGTGGGTAATCAATTGAAAAAAATAATGTTTCCATAAATAAATAAAAGTAGCAAGCGTAAATATATAAACATTTTGACCAAAATTTAAGTATCACTATTATCATTACATAAAGGAAAAATATGAAAATCACGCTAATAACATCATTAATTCTTACCTCTTCATTCACTTTTTCAAATATTGCAGAAGCTAATGAAGAGCGCCAAAAAACGACACAATTATCCGTTGGCGTTGGGTCATATGCCTTAGTCATAGATCACGATAATTTAGGTGAAGATGACTTTTTAGGTCACTCGTTATCAGTGACTTATGCATTTAGCGATAGTATGTCAATAAATATTCAGTCCTATACTTTAGAGCATGATGATCATTCAGATATAGAAGTATCAGGTTTTGATACGTCAGTATTCTATGGCACTGGTCTAGCTTCTAAAGGCTTTAAAGCATACATAGGAGTAGGTTTATACAGCGAAACACGTGAATTTGAAAATGTCGAAAAAGATTTCTCTGGTGCTCAGCTAAGCGGAGGATTCGGCTATAGCTGGAACAAAATATCTTTAGGATTACTTATTGGAATTCGCTCTACAGAGGATTACCATGATCTAACTAATGATGGTGACGACATTACCGCAGTATCAAGCTCTTTAGTGCTGGAATACAAATTTTAACCTTACACAAAAATGCGTTCCTGTTTAAAGACCATAATGTTAAATATAGCCTGCACACGCAATACGAAAAATAAGCGAACAGGGCTGACTAAATAGTTGCCCTTAACCTCCTACCCTTTTAAATACCTTAACGATTAACTTTCGCATCGCTTAATATATTTGCTGATCATTATTTTATCTTGCTTCAACTGACGGAGATGTGTCATCTTTAGTTAATAATAACTATCAACTTCTTGTTTATATTGTGGATCTGAAATGCCAATCTTTGAATATTTAGAATTAACGCTAACCAATAATGTAATGCACCTACAACTCGCTCGCCCGAGTAAAGCAAATGCGATGAATAAAAAAATGTGGTTTGAAATTGGTGAGGCGTATCATTGGATTAACGAACAAAGCAATATTCATGTTGTGGTATTAAGTGGTAAAGGCAAACAATTTTCGTCGGGTGCAGATATCAATTTTTTACTGCAAGTTATGGAATCGACAGTGGATTGCGCGAATGATAAAACCGAGCACTTGCAATCTGAAATTTTAAAAATGCAAAGAGCATTTTCAGCAATTGTCGATTGCTCTGTTCCGACCATTGCAGCTATTCATGGTGTCTGTATTGGCGGCGCTATTGATTTAATTTCAGCGTGCGATATCCGTTTGGCGTCTAGCCGTTCTTACTTCAGCATTATGGAAACACAATTAGGTATTCCCGCAGATATGGGAACGTTGCAACGTTTGCATTTTAATTTACCTGACGGACGCCTTCGTGAACTTGCATACACTTCAGCAATTTTTTCAGGCAGGAAAGCAAAAAAATGGGGCATGGTTAATGATACATATTTTACACGTAAGGGATTAATGAAAGCCGCTTTCGTTTTAGCTAATCGAATTGCTTCACATCCTAATTATGCCGTAAGAGCGACAAAAAGGAGCCTGAATTTAAACAGCGACTCTATTGTAAGTAGTGGCTTGAATGCTATCGCGAAGGTGAATTCCGAGCTATTACAATCAGTAGCAGCTAAAGCAACAATGAACGAGCTAAAAGCTAAGATGAAAAAATAACATAAGTCAGATCTATTTATAAAATTGTTTGCTGTTACTGAATAAGTTTAAATTTTTGTACATACCTGTATAGCCATGCATGGGCTTAATTAACTCAAGGCTTGCCAACTGACATCAATTTAACCACTACTCACGGTCATTCAAGCCAAAGAAGAATTGTGGACGATTATAGTGATCAGCCATACATAGATACCCTTGCTGTTTCACATTCATACTTTATCATCGCTATCATTTTTTCTTTTAACCAATACAGCATCTTGTCATTATCATGACGAGCATGCCATGCAATACAAAGTGATATATCTTCAAAATCAATGGGGGGAGCTTTAAGAACTATTTCCCCATTTTTAAATTCTTCAGCAAACACTAATTCGTCTATAACGGTAATTAAATTAGTCTCTTTTATTAGCTTAGGAATAATAGAATAGTGATTAGTTGTCATAGAAATACGACGAGAGTGTCCTTTATTATTTAGTATTTCATCTACATAACTCCAATCATCTCCACCACTGGTGACTAATAGATGTTCTGCCGCTAGAAAGTTTTTTAAAGTGAGCTTCTTTTGAGAGAGTGGATGATCTTTTCTCATCGCGCAAACGAACAAAGGGTTATTAATCACGCTTTTTCTATCAACCCTATTAAGGTATCGCCCAGCACTGATCACTAAGTCTGCTTTTCCATCTATAAGTATTCTCTCACGTCCTTGCAAGTTCAAGGGCACGGCTAATATATCGAGTCCCGGAGCTTCTTTTTCGATTAACTTTCTTAAAGGTAACCAAACCAAATCTACAAGTATATCGGGAATTGCAATGCGAAAACGTCTCTTGTTATTAGCGGGTGAAAACGCGACAGGGTCAATCGAATTCTTTAAAATGTTAATGGGCTCGTGAATTTTAGACCATAAATTAAGAGCGTAAGCAGTAGGCTCTATTCCTCTACCCTTCTTTACAAATAACGGATTATTATATGTCAGCCTCATCCGCATAACCGCATTAGAGACTGCAGGTTGTGTCATTGAGAGTCGTTTAGCGGCACCTATAATTGAATTCTCGATCATAATGGCATCGAAAATAGCGAGTAAATTGAAATCAGTTTTTTTCATAGCTCAGCCTTTAACATAATAATTTTATTCATCGATACAACCACACTATACATCAATAAATCTGATGATACATATACGAAGCACCTATTAGACGTTATCAATGAGAACTGGATAATAGGACCATACATCTGCTTTTGTTAATAAACAAACGTTATTAATAAAATCTAAAAATATAGTGTGATTAGATAATTTACTTATGAAAAATAAAGAAGTGACAAGCCGACAATGTATTGATTTTATTGCGAGTTATTATCGATCCATATTCTAAAAATTCTAACCTAACCTTGGTAAATAATATGAATAGCACGAGTCAAACTTTTACAGGCAGTGAAGCAAGTCTTCGAAAAGCAAAAAGATGGGAAAATAGCATCATAGAAAATGGCTTTTACCGCGAGCATTTTTTTCAACAAATTGTAAAAGAAATGTCTATTTTAAGTGATGAACCTCTATCTATATTGGAGGTAGGCTCAGGCCCGGGTCATTTAGCAGAAAGAGTGATGAAATCAATTAAGGTGGAAAAATATGCATTATTTGATTTAAGCGAATCAATGAATTATATCGCTTCACAACGTTTGAAAAACTATCAAGATGTTTTAGAGGTAAATATTGGCAGTTTTCTTAATAGCAAAGATTATGACAATTTTACCAATGTTGATGTTGTTGTTTGTATGCAAACGATTCATGAGGCAGGTGATAAAAAATTAGCCGCAGATATTTATGAATGTATCAGTAAAACACTAAAGCCTGGTGGATGTTTTCTGGTTTGTGATTTCATCTACGACGAAACAAATATGAATAACAGTACAATGTATATGACAGCCAGCGAGCAAAAAGAAATGTTACTTAGCAGTGGTTTTAAATCTCCTGCTCTAGTCTCTCTAGATAATGGTTTGACCCTTTACAAAGCTTATAATTAAACCATATTTCCCATTCAGCATTGTATTTATTGCAATCAGCCAAGTCTAATTGATTTATATAACGAGGAATATCTAGGTTATATATTTGAAAATAATCGTTTTGTGAACGCTAGTTTTGCAAGTATATGTACCTAAATATTCCAAGATCTGTTTATAATCATGCGTCATTCTCAATAAAAGAATAAAAATATGAAAAAAACAACAGGTTTAACCTTTCTTGCCTTCGCCATGTTAAGTGGTTGTGGCACTCCAGATGTTGTAAAAACGAATACAACAAAAGACGTTACTGCTAGCTATAACAGCATTAATAAAGAACAACTTATTGAACATATAAAAGTGCTTGCGTCAGATGAATTTGAAGGGCGAGCGCCATCAAGCAAAGGCGAAGAGCTTACGCTTGACTACTTAACCAAACAATTAACTGCCGTTGGTTTTAAGCCAGGCAACGGCGACAGTTTTTTACAAGCCGTGCCTATGGTTTCTATTGAAGCATCACCCGACATGACACTTTCCATTGGTGGTAAAGACTATAAATACGGACCAGAAATGGTAATGGGCTCTAGCCGCATTAGTGACTTTGAACAACTTAATGATTCTGAGTTAGTTTTTGTTGGTTATGGCGTTAATGCCCCAGAGTACAACTGGAACGATTACGAAGGCATTGACGTTAAAGGTAAAACGGTTGTTATCTTGGTTAATGATCCAGGTTTTGCGACTCAAGATCCTGCGTTATTCAATGGCAATGCGATGACTTATTACGGTCGTTGGACTTATAAATATGAAGAAGCTAGCCGTCAGGGCGCTGAAGGTGCCATTATTATTCATGAAACTGCGCCTGCATCATACAACTGGTCGGTGGTTGAGCACTCTTGGACCGGGCCTCAGTTTGGCTTTGTTCGTGAAGATCTCAATAAAGGCCGTGTTGCCGTTGAAGGTTGGGTAAATAACGAGGTTGCAACAGAGCTATTTGCTAATGCTGGTTTGAACTTCGAACAAGCTAAAATTGAGGCAGCAAAAGGTAGTTATAATGTTGACATGGGCGATTTAAATGCATCGATTACCGTAAAAAACACCGTAAAAGAGTCAATATCTTATAACTTTATCGCTACTTTACCCGGTACCACTAAGCCAGATGAGCATATTCTTTATACGGCGCATTGGGATCACTTAGGTAAAGATACTAGCCTAACTGGCGACCAAGTTTATAATGGTGCCGTAGATAATGCATCGGGAACTGGCGCACTTATCGAAGTCGCTGAAGCATTTTCGAAACTGCCTGTTGCCCCACAACGGTCAATCACTATTATGGCCGTCACAGCAGAAGAGCAAGGGCTATTAGGTTCTAAGTTCTATGCGGCGAATCCTATTATTCCAGCAGCTAAAACAGTCGCTAATATTAATATGGATGCTTTAGGTGTTACAGGTCGCAGTACTGACGTTTCTGTCTATGGATTAGGTCAGTCAGAACTAGATAACTACCTTACAGCTGCTGCGAAGAAGCAAAGTCGTGTTATTGCAGGGGATCCTCGTCCTGCCGCTGGTATTTACTACCGCTCTGATCATTTCGCTTTTGCTAACATTGGTATTCCTGCACTATATGCTAAGAGCGGAAAAACGCCTGTTGATGAAGCAACTAAAGCCTTACGTGCTGAGCTTAAAGAAAGTTTAGGCAAGTGTTACCACAACTTATGTGATGAATATAATGACACTTGGGATATGTCTGGTGCAGTTGAAGATATACAAGCCTTTTATGAAATTGGCTATGAGCTGTCTAAAGAAAATGTTTGGCCTAAGTGGAGTAAAACATCTGAGTTTAAACGCTAAAGCGGATACTTGATTAAGCGAACAATAATACCTTGTTCGTTTAGTTTACTGCCCGCTTTTAACATTATGTGTAGAGCCTATGTAACTACACATAATGTTTAATCATATTTACCTACGCAGTATCACTGTAGTTAATAACAATACCCTTCAATACATTTAGCTACATTCTGAAACCCTTACTATCAAATAAAACTCCTAGCATTAAACTTTTTATCCAAGGTCACGTAAATTAACTAGCAGTTTGAAGGCCAAACTTACTATTGAATTTAATCTACAAAATCCTTCTTTGTTAATGTTAGCGTATTAACGTTAGCGACTTTGATATTTACATAACTTTACTATGCTAGCTATTTCAAAAAAAAGTTGAAAAGCCTAGAGTATTATTACTTCCCTATAAAGTCGCAATTAATTGGGTAATTAACAATTCACTTTATAAGAATAATTAATTTAGGATATTGTATGCATATATTAAAGATTACGGGTAGTTATCACATTTATTTAAAGGCGCTTATTATTTCTTTGGTATGTATTAATTTAACGGCTTGTGGTGGGGGTGGAGATAAAGATGCTGAAGTTATTGTGCCTATTCCTGAACCAGAGCCGACTTCAGGCGAGTATATCGCCAATCCTGATTTAAATGAAACGACCAATGGCATGTTAAATGCTGTGTTAACGAATAGAAATCCAGATTGTCGGACCTATGTTACCGATGATAACGATGGTGATTATGGCTCTGCAGGTATTAATGACAGATCAAACTTTGCCGCTGATGCTCCGTATTTTCCGGGAACGAATAAAGAGAGCATTGTGATTATCGATTTAGTCATTGTTAGTGGTGGTTATGTTCAAGACCCCGCTAAAGCTAATATAGCGGGTGGTTGGAATTATAAGTCTGTCATTGAAACCAGTGATCCTGACCTAGCTACGCATTGTCGCATGCGTCACAACATGATCCCAAATCATGATTTGGGTTGGGATGTTGGCTCACCTAATGAAGATAATGTTTGGGTAACAGAAATAGATCACGATGACATGCAGTTAACCTACCTTCCTATCAAGCCGATAATGTCGAGCCCTAGAGTTGCAGATGACACTGACCGTAACCCGACTAATTTTATGGATTACGATGGTATTTTATTAAATGGTGTTGGTATAGCGATGGACTCTGGCTTTTGTTATAACCCTGAACACGCAAGAGTCAATGAGGCTGGAAACTCTACGGGTTGTGGCGATGGCTCTGTCTGGTTTGAAATACCCGCTTATGCTTTACAAGAGCCAACAGCCGAAAATATGGCAGCAATTTTTGATGAATACTACGGCCACGGTTTTGAAGGTACTTATCATTACCACGCGATGACACATCCGCTGCAAAGTAATGACGAAGCAACGTTAGCACCTGCTGTTAATGGCTCACCACTGATAGGTTTTGCTAAAGATGGCTTTCCTTTATTTGGTATGTGGTTTGTTAATCAAGAAGGTGTTTTAGTTAAAGCAAAATCCGGTTATACCTTAAAAAACTGGCAATTGAACCCTGATGAAAATGGTATTGGACAATCGCGTGAGCCCTATACAGATACACCGGCATTTAAAGAACATGGTACACCGCCGACCCCATGGGATGTTATCAATCGCTCTCAAGATTTTGATTTTAGTTTTACCAACGAGCCCTTTGGCGTACCTTTGGGTCGATACATAGATGACTGGGTTTATGATAATGGCAATACCGGTAATTTAGATGAATGTAATGGCGCAACCGATATTAACGGTGTTTATGGTTATTATATTACGCAAGAGTATCCCTATGGACCCATCTGCACCTTCGGCATTCATGAACCATCTTTTGGTAAAGTACCTCCTCTGCGTTGGGATGATGAACTGGCTGACCCATCAGCGACCATTGATGAATTTGGTGATAAAATTAACGGCCATTAAAAACTGAGCTATAAGGTAAACGTGGCAGTATTAAACGTCGGTTTGACTAATAAAATGTATTTTACTTATCATTAACTTTTAAAGTAATTAGCTTAATTGTGCGAACGAAGGTAACTCAGCTGTATTAGAATATGTAGTTTTAGCATGGCACAAAGTGATCATGAATAAGATAGCTTTATCCTTTCGAAATGGGATCATAGCTATCATTTTCTGCTCAGTCGTCAGTGTCAAATTATAGCAAGTAGTTCAAGAGACATAATTACAAATCATTGCTAAACTAGCTCATTGCTTCTGAGGAATGAAATTATGTGTGGTAGGTTCAACACCACCTTTGATAGTGGTGTTAAAAAGCTTTATACCAGCTTGAAAATTCACAAAGTT
>Ga0209291_1001786_pt1 | contig 18492 bp, 16 predicted proteins | sample GOMGulsemesocosm_FD_184633 | JGI IMG/M metagenome (GOLD analysis project Ga0209291, IMG submission 184633) | Methane-oxidizing microbial communities from mesocosms in the Gulf of Mexico - GOM9B Gulf of Mexico (SPAdes) (version 2) | ecosystem: Environmental > Aquatic > Marine > Cold seeps...
TCATCACATCGGGCTTCATCGATACCCATGTGCATTACCCACAAACGGGCATGATCGCGTCGTATGGTGAACAATTACTGGATTGGTTAAATAATTATACTTTTCCTGCTGAGGGGAAGTTTGATGATCCCGAGCATGCGACTAAAGTTGCTGAAATCTTCTTACAAGAGTTAATGAGTAACGGTACAACGACCGCGTTAGTATTCGGTACTGTACACAAACAATCGGTTGATAGCTTCTTCACCCAAGCACAGTTGCGTAATCTACGTATTATCTGCGGTAAGGTCATGATGGATCGTAATGCGCCTGATTTCTTAACTGATACCCTTGAAAGTTGCTATGAAGACAGTAAAGAGCTCATCGAGCGCTGGCATCAAAAAGGGCGTTTACACTATGCGGTTACGCCTCGGTTTGCACCGACAAGTACCCCTGAGCAGCTTGATGTAGCGGCGCGTTTGTTAAGTGAATATCCAGACCTGTATATGCACACGCACTTATCAGAAAACTTAAAAGAGATTGAGTGGGTTAAAGAGTTATTCCCTGAACGCGCTAATTATTTAGACGTTTACGACCATCATGGCCTGCTAAGTGAACGTTCGGTATTTGCCCACAGTATTCATTTGTGTGACAGCGAATGTCAGCGTTTAGCGGATACGGGATCTGCGGTTGCATTTTGTCCAACGTCAAACTTATTCTTGGGTTCAGGTTTATTAGATTTACCACGTCTAGAAGCGTTTGGTATTAATGTGGGCGTGGGTACGGATGTAGGCGCGGGTACGTGTTTCTCATTATTATCAACAATGAACGAAGCGTATAAAGTATTACAGCTGCAGGGCAAGGCGTTAAGTCCGTTTAAATCATTATATTTAGCGACATTAGGCGGTGCGAAGGCATTACGCTTAGAAGATAAAATTGGTAACTTGGCAGTCGGTAAAGAAGCTGATTTTGTGGTATTAGACTTGGCGGCTACGCCGTTACTTAAGTTCCGTATGGAAAACTCGACGTCATTAGAAGAAACCTTGTTTGCATTAATGCTAATGGGTGATGATCGTGTTGTGTGCGAAACTTATGTGTATGGTGAGAATCGTTATAGCAGCCTTTAGTCGCTAAGCATTCATATTTAAAAATGAAGGTACAAGCGTATACTGGAAGGTGTGCGCTTGTATCTTATCTTCAGGTTATCTTACACAGTTTTCAATCCAATGTGACAGGCTTTTTGCTTGATTCAATGCATCAAAATTATTTTCTATATTTAATCGTGCCAAGCGTCCCATATCTTGACGTTTTTCTGCTGGGTAGTTGATAAATTCGGTGATCGCTTTACTCAGCGCTTGGGGATTTTTTTGTTTTACGATTATCCCTGTACCTGGTGCGACAATTTCTTTGCAGCCCATTAGGTCTGTTGTTATTACTGGAATACCAACTGCCATCGCTTCTTTAAGCACGAGAGGTCCTGTATCGACACAACCAGATCGTGAAATACAAAATGGCGCAACTAAACAATCAAACCTAGAGAGATTATGACTAACCCAGCGCGGTGATTTAGAACCAAGGAAATGTACAAATTTTGATAAGCCTAAGTGTTCGACTTGTTGTTTTAAATTTGATAATTGATCCCCATCACCAATAATATCCAATGTGACTAAGTAATTATGATGTAATTCGTGCAGGCTTTGAATCAGGTAATTAATCCCTTTTTGCTCTACCAATCGGCCTAGAAAAACCAGTCGTAGTGGTACTGGTTTATGCTGTTTTTCTGGGGTTAATAAGGACGGTTTAAATTCATTTATTTTTACGCCGCAATGCAATAGCTTTATTTTATCGTGGTTGATTTTTTTTAGATCTTCTTCCATGTCTTTGCAAACGGCTACGACAAAGTTACTGTTATGTATTTTTAAATTTACATCATAAGGCGTTTCGTAAATATCGTGACCATGGGCAACAAAAGAGCAGGTGATATTCATCATTTTTGCTGCCACTATTGCGTGGGCGCAGGTGTGCTGAGCAAAGTGTGCATGAGCATGACTGACGCCTTCTTTACGCATTTGGAGCGCGAGTCTTAAGCTGTATCGAAATAAGGATAATTTGGGCATTGCACGTTGCTTTGCAATAAAGTGTAGGGCTCTCATTATACCGATTGGACTGAGTGTGGAGATTAATGAGAAATAAGCTTTTGCACCGATAACATGAATATCATATCCAAACTCGCCGCAGTCGTGGTATTTGGTAAATGTCATGACGCAAACTTCATGGCCATATGCACTTACCGAGTCAACTTCGGTACGAATAAATGTTTCTGTGAGCACTGGGTATGAAGGGGCTAAAAATGCCACTTTTTTCATTCTAATACCCCTACCTTTTGCATTTAAACGTCCTTACTTTTATTCCAATGAATGTAATACTGCTGTTTTGCATTCAAAAATAAATTTCTTAACTACTCTTAATTTGATCGTCAAAGTAAAGCCTATACCGAATGATAGTCTATATAAATGCGATTGTTTCTTTAGTGAACTGAAAATAAGGTGTTGCTAAATAGCATAAGGAGTGGTGTTATGGTTTATACAGTCTCTGTAATTATTCCTAGCTATAACTGTTTGGAATACTTGCCGAAAGCGATAAGTAGTATTTTTCAGCAAAATAGAACCGATATTGAAATTATCATTGTTAATGATAATAGTAGCGATGGTAGTGCAGAATATCTTGCTGCGTTAAGTCAGAAAGAGCCTTGCGTTAATGTGATTACGGCTAATGGTGTGGGTGCGGCTGGGGCGCGTAATCTTGCAATAGAAGAAGCGAGTGGTGAGTACATCGCTTTTTTAGATGCTGATGATTATTGGTACCCTAATAAGCTATTAGCCCAGCTGGCATTGCATGCGGAAAATCCGAACGTTGCGATGTCGTTTACTAACTATGATCATGTTAATGAGCAATATCAATATACTGTTGATTGTTTTGGTTATTGGAGTCAATTCACTAACATTAGCACGCCGACTCATCATATCAATCAACCGTTAGCGCAAGTATTAGGCCATAATGTCGTAGGTACATCGACTGTGATGGTTAAAGCTTCTGTATTTGAGACTGTTGGTTTGTTTGATACCAGCATGAGTTATTGTGAAGATTGGCAATTGTGGCTAAAAATATGTGAGAACTTTGAAGTCGCGGTATTAACGAAAAGCTACACTGGTTATCTTGTGCGTAGAAACTCTATTACTCAGACAGATAGTAAACGTTTACAGCACCTTGAATGTATTGAGCATATTATTACAGGCTATAAGCAACGTGATGTCGGGTTAAGTCGACATACATTTGCATTGGCCGATGCAAAATTAAAAGAAGGTTATGCCGACTATTATCGTACGCAAAATAAATTCATTAATGCGCTGTGTTATGAGGGTTATGCTTTTTTGCTTAACCCTCAAATTAGACGCTTTAAAAATGGTTTGGGAGACATTAAAAAACTAATTCTGAGCCCAATTACTTAGTGTTACTCAGTCTGTGCCGTTACTTCGTCACAAGACTTCACATTGCAGCCTTTTAGGACAAGTTGACTAATCAGCTGTGCAGCGTCGTCATAGTCACTTGCTGCCAGTGATGTTTTTCCCATTACAGCATTGATCTGCCAACTAAAGTCAGCATAAGTTTGGGTCGAAGACCAGATCATGAATAACAGATGATGCGGTGATACATTGTCCATTTGACCAGCTTCAATCCACTGCGTAAATTTATCAAGTAAAAACGTACTTTGATTCATTAAACGCTGCCTTATTTCAGGAGAAAGTAATGGCGAACCACGCATGATTTCATTCGCGAATACTTTGGAAGCATAAGGATAATCTCGAGAGATGATTAGCTTTGTTTTAATATATTCGGTTAATGCGACTGCGGGGTTATTGATGGTTTCGATAGGGTGGGTTGCACTGAGTAATGGTTCGATGATTGTTTCCAGCACTGCTGAGTATAAAGTCTCTTTATTCCCAAAATAATAATAGACGTTGGCCTTAGGCACACCGGCAAGTTTCGCGATATCAATGGTTTTTGTTGCTGCATAACCTTCACTGGCAAACACTTGACTGGCAGCCTTTAAAATCTTTCCTTCGTTTTTCTTCCGTATGGTAGACATTCTTATATTCATCCCTTCGCAGTTATTTTATAGAAAGTTATAAAAATTAACGTCACAAACAACTTGACCCTGGGGTCGCTTTTTGTTTAATAGTTTTGGCTCTAATACTCAAGCTTTACATGGGCTTTGAGTATTATATTTACTTATTTGGCAACGATATTTCATTCCTTTCTACCTATTGCCTAGCTATCGCTCTTTGAATTTTTTATCAAAGAAGTAAGTATACTTTATCCTGTAATTTCCAGCTAGCTTGGATATATAGCGGGCGTAATATTAGAGGGGTAAAGTATATCTATTGATTTTATCGTATTTTATTTACCGATTAATTGGCTACTATCCCACTGCTGGCTGAACTCGATAAACGCTGTAATTAATTCGCTTTTGAATTTTTGTTTATGCATAATGATTTTGTATTGGCGTTCTAGTTTCGTATCAAGTGGTAATATTTGCACCCGGTTGTTTGCTAAAGCGTGCGTCGCACTGAATTTAGATACACAGGCAAGCCCGAGTCCTGCTGCGACAAAGTTGAGTTGTGCTTCGATTGAATTTAACTGGTACGCGAGTTGCCACTGTTGAATCTCGGAGACGATATTATTATCGAAAAATGCACGACTGCCTGAGCCAGGTTCACGCAATACCCAAGTATTATCGGCTAAGTCTGTTAACTGTAATGCTGATTTTTTTAGTAGTGGATGATTAGCTGCCACAATTATACACATTTCGTCTTTTAACCAAGGGGTAGTTTCGATGTCATTATGCCTAACATCACCCTCGATAAGTCCTATATCTAATTGATAACTTAATATCATTTCCGCAATTTTTTCACTGTTACGGATATGTAACGTTTGCTGAGTGTGTTCTGTTTGTTGTCTAAATTGTGCGATCAACCAAGGACATATTTGGTTGCCAATCGTCTCGCTTGCACCAATGGCGAGATCGCCAATTAGCTGTCCTGATTGCTGAAACAAGGTATCAATACTGGCCGCGCGGTGCAGTAACTCATCGGCGATAGGTAATAAACGTTGACCATATGGATTGAGGTGTAAGCGGTTATTAGTACGATCAAATAACTGCTGATCTAATTGATTTTCAAGCTCGCTTAATGCCATGCTTACGGCGGCTTTGGTTAAGAATAAGCTTTTTGCAGCGTGGGTGATACTTTGCTGCTGGCTGACAGCAACAAATACACGTAATTGTTTTAATGATAAATTCATATGCGTTCAACTTTTATTAACTATAGGTTAAAAATATACAGGTTTAATTAACGTATGGCTATGTTTATAATGTCTGCATCAACGAGAGAGGTGCATTATGTTAAATCAAATTAGAATTAACTTTAAGTTATTACCAACGCCAGCAGCAGGTCTTGCCCTAGGAATATCATCATTGGGTGCATTGTGGGAGTCGGTTTATGATTTTAATGGTTATATTCAGACTGCTACGGCGGTGGTTGCAGCTGCGATCCTATTTTCCTTGTTGTTGCGTTTTATTATCTATCCAAAAACGTTGTTGAATGATCTTTCTCATCATGTTGTAGGGAGTGTTGTTCCAACATTTGCAATGGCGACTATGGTGGTATCAAATTCGTTAATTACCTCATCACCAGCGCTATCTACAACTATATGGCTGGCTGCTATCGTGGCACATTTGGTATTTTTAGTCGTGTTTCTTTATCATCGTGTTAAAGATATGCAATTACAACATATGGTTCCGAGTTGGTTTGTGCCACCAATTGGTTTGATTGTTGCTGTATTTACCTGTCCTCAACCAGAAAAATTTGAATCTCTTTGTTATGCAATTTTGGTTTTTGGTATAGTTAATTATGCACTGTTATTGCCAGTGATGCTTAATCGCCTTATTTTTGGTGAAAAAATTCAGGCTGGTGCAAAACCGTCAATTGCCATATTAGCGGCGCCAGCGAGTTTATGTCTAACTGGATATTTAGCCTTTGTTTCTGAGCCATCACCAATTATTGTTGCTGTTTTATTAGGTATAGCAGTGTTGATGACTATGGTTATCTATATGGCGCTTCTACATTTATCTCGCTTAACTTTTCACCCTGGTTTTGCAGCCTTTACATTTCCGTTAGTGATTAGTGCTAAGGCTTTATATAGCATTGGTGATTGGCTTGAAAAAGTCGGTATTTCTGAGCATTACATCTCTCAATTACATGTTGTTGCTTTATTTGAATTAGGGGGAGCAACCGTAGTCGTTGCTTGGGTTAGTGCATGCTACATAAAATGTTTAGTCGTTAAATTGCAAAATATGTATATCGCGCATAAAACGCAGATAGCAGTAACTGTATAAAGTCAGTGGTTTGTTATTTGGTATATTTACACGTTATATGGTGATAGAGTAGCTTTTGCTAAAACGTTCCCTTTCTTGAGTTACATATAATGCTTATAGAACAAGATATTACCTGTATTACTATTGGTGCTTACATCGAAAAAATAACCCTTCAAACAGGTAGTTTCAGACTTACTCAACCTGAATGGGTGAAAAACGAGGTAGTGCTTAATAAGCTTATTGAGCTGGGAATCAAGCGCGTATTAGTTAATACTGACAAATTTGATGCGAAAATGGCGGCTACAGCTGCCTCTGAGACGTCAATCACGACAAAGCGAAAGCAAGCGTTTAATGTAAAAATGATGCACGCTAAGGCGCTAGTTTTAACGTCTAAAGATATACAGAGAAAGATATTTCAGCATATTGAAGAGGGGTCTCAAATTGACCTTTGTTCAGTAAGAAACCTCACAACAGAACTAATCGACACCCTATTTACCAATTCTGATGCGCTAATGTGCGCGATAAACATTCGTAATAAAGATGAATATTTATTAGAACACTCCTTTGCTGTTTCTATGTTAATGGCGCTATTTTCTCGTTATCTTGGTATTGAAAAAACAGTGATCAGAGAGTTGGCTATCGGTGCTTTTTTACATGATATTGGTAAGATCCGAACGCCTGATTATATTCTTAATAAACCGGGTAAATTGACACCCGATGAGTTTGGAATTATGAAATTACATGTAAATCATTCCATCGATATTATTAAATCAATTCCTGGTATTTCTAAAATCAGCTTGGATGTTGCGGCCATACACCATGAAAAGTTAAATGGTGAAGGCTATCCATATGGTTTGATGGGACAACAAGTATCTCGATTTGGTCGTATGCTTTCTATCTGTGATATCTATGATGCACTAACTGCAAACCGCTGTTATAAAAAAGGTTTAACCCAGCTAAAATCATTCGGTATTCTGCGTAGTCTGGCTCAAGACGGGCAATTGGATTTGGACTTAGTTCATGCTTTTATTAAATGCATGGGAATCTATCCCGTTGGCTCACTGGTTAAGCTAAATTCTAATCGTTTAGCGATTGTCGAAGGTTATAACAAAGCAGATCCGATTAGACCTAAAGTGAATTCGTTTTATAGCTTAGATAAACGGGATTTTGAGCTAACGAATCAGATTGATTTGTCTATGGTTGATGATGAAATTTCAGCGTCGGTGAGAGCAGATGATTTTGATTTAGATATGGAAGAGATCATGCGATTTTTAGTCAGCGAAGCGTAATAACCAGCAACCGCAACGTGCTGCTGGTTTCATTATTCGCTTCTTATTTATAGAATTCGCCCTGCTAAACGATCACTAATGGAAATAATAACGTTATAACAGCTGGCTAATTTATGTCGAATAGAATGTACCATCATTGCTGAGAGTGCACCGATAATAGCTGCCCCAGCAATGTCGAAAGGGAAATGAACGCCAATATACACACGAGATAGCCCACCAACAACGGCCAGTGCTGTTAACCCGAATGCCAATTTTCTTGTTGCCCGATGAAACAATAAACTAAATGCAATGCAAAACATAAATGTGGTGTGATCAGAGGGAAACGACGAATTTGCAGCGTGTTCAACAAGTGTTGTCCCCAAATTATCCATAAAAGGGCGAGGGTGGAAATAAACCTGAGCAATAAGTGTATTAATCGTGATGCCAACAACAGAAGTCAGCGTCGCCCCAATAAGATAACGCTTCGATTGCTCTTTACTGCGAAACCATAAGATCACGACCAATGCGATAAAGACATAAGGCATTGCTTCTGCGAATAAAATGAAAAGGTAGTCCAAGAGTTGGTTTTGGCCTGCAAATTGATTAATTGCGGAAAAGAGTAAATTGTTTAATTGTTGCATGAAATGGTCTTACCTAAATGAATATCAACGATAAGACCATTATTCTGAAGTAATGTTCATTCTAAACATAAATATCTATATGAAAGGGAGTACTCAGTTCATTCATCATCAACTGAGCACTCATCCTATTATTGGTTAGTGCTTATATTTTTGCGCCTTGGTTTATCCAGTTAATCACGACGGTACGTTCATCATCGGTCATTTTGGTTATATTACCTTGGGGCATAACGCGGTTACGCACTGCAGATAACACTCTGTCTGAATTAAGTTTTATGTTTTCAGCTGTATCAAGGTGTACGCCAGCCATAGGCGCAACACCTGCGGTCGCGTGACATACAGCGCAACGTTCTGCGACAATACTTTGCACTTCACTAAACGCGACTTGTGGTGCGCTGTTATCTACTGTTGGCTTAGTGATAAACGCTAAGGTGATCATCGCAAAAGCGGCAAACGGTAATGTCCATGCGTATTTCTGATGCTGGTGACGCGTATTGAAATAATGGCGCACTAACACACTGATAATTGACACTGCGGCTAATATTAACCAATTGTACTCACTCCCATAGGTACTTGGGAAGTGATTACTGATCATGATAAATAACACTGGTAATGTCAGGTAGTTATTATGCCGCGAGCGTAGTAGTGCTTTTGCAGGATCTTTCGGATCGGGTTGTTCACCTTTCGATACTGCCGCAACCATTTTTCGTTGACCCGGCATAATCACAAAAAACACGTTGCCAACCATGATCGAACCGATCATAGCGCCAACATGGATATAGGCTGCACGGCCTGTGAATACCAGTGATAGACCATATGCCACGGCAATGATCATGAGCATCAGTACTGCGCCCATTAATGCGGGTCTCTGCGCTAATGGTGACTCACATAATAAATGATAAACAATCCAACCAACCACAATTGTCGCGATTCCAATCGCAATACCTTGCCATTCAGTTAAGCCTGAACCGGGTGCGATAAGCATCGATTGCGCATTAAAGTAATATACGACGGTTAACAGTGAGATACCGCTAAGGAAAGTTGTGTACGCTTCCCATTTAAACCAATGTAGTGTTTCAGGCATTTTTTCTGGTGCAAGTTTGTACTTTTCTAAGTGATAAATACCACCGCCATGAATAGCCCAAAGGTCACCAGCTAAACCCGTTTTTGGGTTGGTGCGATTAAGATGGTTTTCTAGCCATACAAAATAGAATGAGGCACCGATCCAAGCGATACCAAAAATCATATGCATCCATCGAATCGCAAGATTCAGCCATTCCGTAATATGCGGATCCATAAATACTCCCTGTTATTATAGTTGCGTACTGAGTACGTCTTTATTAAATATACGTGTTTCAGCATCGGTAAAATGTACTTCTTCGCAGTTATTACCCGGTCCAGCGCGATCGACGATCAAAAACTTATCTTGGTTTGTTAACGCGAGGATAGGGTGGTGCCAAACACCTTTGTGATAATTAATACCCTGTGAACCATCGCTGATAAAGCCACGAATGGTTTGGCTATCTAACCGTTCTTGCTTTAAATCACCAGTTGGTGCGGCTACTAAAATTAAATACGCATTGCCAAATAAAGGAATAAACGCCTGTGAACCTAGCGGGTGACGCTCCATCATGCTTACCGATAATGGATAAGTTAATGGTGTTGCCTGAAAGATACTGATGATCGTACGGCCACCCTCCATTTCGGTGTCGACATCGGCAAGCTGATGGTAGCGACGCGTAGAACCATTGTTGATCATGAAATAATCACGATCCGTCGTTGCGATCACATCCCCGTAAGGCTTAAACGCTTCAGCAGTTAATGGTTCAAGTGTAATAATGTTAGTCATCAGCAAGTCCTTTATATTGATAATATAGTCGTGATTATTTAGATACACTACCGAACAGTCGTACCCGGCTAATACCACCGTCTGGATAAATATTTACACGAATGTGAGTAATATCACCAAGCGAGTTCACTTGTTTTTCAAAGTGATGAATATTATCTGCAGATAGTTTTTGTGCTGGTAACAGCTCGCGCCAGAATAAGCTTTGTGCTTGGATTTGTTCTTCGGTACCGCCTGTCACACAAGCTGCTTGAATGTTGACTGAATCTGGAAAATTACCTTTAAAGTGCGCAGTATCGATTTCGATACGATTAATAGTGCCTTTATTACCTAATGCGATAATTACCCAATCATTACCGGGTGTACGACGACGTGCAGTTTCCCAGCCATCACCCATGTTTACACCACGACCTGGATTCAATAAATTACCCATCACACCAAAGTGTTCATCGTTACAAGCAATCGCACGACCGCCGTTTACGGTTGCGGCTAAATCAATTTCTTGATCGGCGCTGATACTATCCCAGTTAATACTTGGCTTTCCGTAAACACGTAAACGTGCAACACCTCCGTCAGGATAAATGTTAAGACGTACGTGGGTATAAGCAGCATCGCTTGTTAGGCTAAAGAAATGCTCACTATCACCTTGTAATGATTCTGAACCGAGAATTTCTGTCCATACTGTTTCTGCTTGTGGATCTTGACCATCAGCGACAAAGCAGGCGTCAACAGAGGCTGAAGGTGCATAGTTACCAGTAAAGTTTGATGTATCAATGTTCAAACCTTCAATTGAACCGGGTAAACCCAAACGGACGATACAGTAATCATAACCTTCATGGCGCTTACGGCGAGACTCCCAACCGTCCATCCATTTACCATTTTCATCATATAAGTCGGGTATAAATACCGCGGCTTCTGTTTTTAGCATTCGTTGCTTATCAGCAAAAAAATCATCTGTCGCAAAAATAGCTTCTGCACCGAGCTTTTCATCTGCAAGGTTAATATGGCGGTCAAAGCTTAATTCAGTAGTCATTGTAGTCGTCCTTGTTATAAATCGTTTAAACGAAATGCGGCTATTTTGTTTATTTCTAATAATGCTTGTTTAAACTCGGTGTCGATATTATTTTGAATTCGACGTTTAAAGTCGGCTAGGATTAAAAAACGGTTAGCACCGCGCACAGCTTTGATGAAAGGGAAATTAAATTTCGCTTTATAGGCATCATTGAGTTGTGTGAAATGGGTAAACTCTTCGGCTGTACATTGATCTATTCCTGCACCAGCTTGTTCAGAGGTTGATGCGGAAGTAAGTTCCCCATTAACTGCTGCGCTGCCTGCTAAATCAGGGTGGGCATTGATTAATGCAAGTTGTTGATCAGGAGCCGCCGCAAGTAAAATGTCCGCCATGCATTGCTGTAATGTGGCAATGTTATTGATATCGCCATCAATACCTTGCTGTTGGTATTGTTGATAGGCTTCTTCTGCTACCCAAGGGCTGTGTTCATAGATATCAGCAAACACCGCCACAAAATCGGATTGCGATAGTTGACTTGGGATGCAGGTATTAAAACGTGTCATGTTACGCGTCCTCATATGGGTGATGTTTGATCCAGTGATTTGCTATTTGCTCTCGGGTACATAGCCATACATCATCATGCTGTTGTACGTAATCTAAGAAGCGCTTCAGTGATGCCACGCGACCTGGACGGCCGATTAAGCGGCAATGCAGTCCCACTGACATCATTTTTGGTGATGTTTCGCCTTCAGCATAGAGGGTATCGAAGCTGTCTTTTAAGTATTGAAAGAATTGCTCGCCACTATTAAAACCTTGCGGAGTTGCAAAGCGCATATCATTCACATCTAGGGTATAAGGGATCACTAAGTGCGGTTGATTACTGGCTTTAACCCAATACGGTAGATCATCATCATAGGCGTCCGAGTCATACAAAAAACCACCTTCTTCAGCGACTAAACGTCGGGTGTTAGGACCCAATCTGCCTGTATACCAACCCGTCGGACGTTTCCCTGTTAGCGTTTTGATAATGTCGATAGCTTTATGTAAGTGTTCGCGCTCTTCGGTTTCATCGGTATATTGATAATCAAGCCAGCGATAACCATGGCTGCAAATCTCGTGGTTCGCGGCAACAAATGCTTTGGCGACATCAGGGTGTCTTTCTAATGCCATTGCGACGGCAAATATAGTGAGCGGTATTTGGTAGTCTGAGAATAAGCTTAATAAGCGCCAAACACCCGCACGGCTGCCATACTCATAGCAAGACTCCATACTGAGATTACGCACACCTTGTAGGGGCACTGCGCCGGGCATTTCGGATAGAAAAGCTTCTGATTCACTATCGCCATGTAATACGCAACGCTCGCCACCCTCTTCATAGTTAAGCACAAATGAGATCGCTAAGCGTGCTTTGTTAGGCCAGTTGGCATTTGGCACATTTTGGCCATAACCAATAAGATCTCTGGGATAGGCAACAGTCATCATGACTCCTTATTATGCGTATATTTCGCTAATCACTCTTTAAATTATAGATAAGTAATCACGTTGTTATACAATTATTACAAGTATTGTATACAAGATCTACATAAATGTGTAACAAGTTTGTAAAGGTTGTTCTTGTACCTAAAACGGGGTGGGGTGTTAGTGTATTCTTGGTTTTTTCTATTTATTAATGATTGTTATGGGGTTAATTAGGTATTTTTTTTGTGTTTTTAAAACAAAAACCAGATTAATAATTTAACTTTCGAGTGTTTTTCTGTAATCATGTGAAACATAAACTTAACATATTGTATTAATCTATGTATTGAATTTGTAGTTTAGACGATATTTAAGCTGTGATAGTTAATGGCGACAGTAAGGTATTTTTGATTATGAGTGGACTCAGTACACATGTACTTGATACAGCCAATGGTGTTCCAGGTGTTGGTATCAGTATTAAATTATTTAAGGTAGAAGCAGATCAATTAGAGTTAGTCGCTTCAGCTGTTACTAACAGTGATGGGCGAACGGATTCTTTATTATTAACCTGTGATGAACTGCGTGTTGGTAAGTATCAACTACAATTTGATACGGCTGATTATTTCCGTGCTCGTGGAGCGATTGTACCAGAGACTGCTTTCTTAGATGACATTGTGATCCGCTTTGGTATTAGCGATACACAAGCGCATTACCATGTCCCCTTGTTGGTGTCCCCATTCAGCTATTCGACTTATCGTGGTAGCTAGCTGTTAAATCTAAATATTATAAAAACGTAAAATCGGTAAAACCGAATACAATAAGGGAAGTATGATGGATAAAACACAACAAGGATCTGAGTTGCAAGGATCACCTAAAGATGGCTTATTGGAGCGGTTATTTAAACTCTCTAAGCATGGCACTACGGTGAAAACTGAACTTATGGCAGGTTTAACAACCTTCGTTACTATGGCTTACATTATTTTTGTAAACCCAGACATTATGGCCAAGACCGGTATGGATAAGGATGCATTGGTTGTTGCTACCTGTATTGGTGCTGCAATTGGCTGTATGTTGATGGGTCTATATGCAAACTGGCCAGTGGGACTTGCGCCGGGTATGGGGCTTAATGCTTTCTTTACTTATACTGTCGTATTTGACATGGGTTACACTTGGCAGGTTGCGATGGCGGCTGTATTTGTTTCGGGTGTACTCTTTGCGTTAATGAGTTTTTACAAGATCCGAGAATGGATATTGGACAGCATACCGCAGAGTTTGCGCTATGCGATGACAGCTGGTGTAGGTCTCTTTTTAGGTATCATTGGTTTTAAAAATGCGGGAATCGTTGTTGCTTTTGAACCGACTCTGACTACATTAGGTAATTTTAAAGAGCCGAGTGTATTACTTGCCGCATTAACTTTCCTCATTATAGGTTCATTATTCCGTCGAAATCTATTTGGTGCGGTATTAATCGGTATGTTAGTGACAACGCTTGCAGGTATTCCTCTGGGGCTAGTTTCTGCTCCCGCGTCAATTATTTCTACACCACCAAGCATTGCGCCATTATTCATGGCAATGGATTTTGAACACTTGTTTTATAGTGCTGAAGGGCTGTTTAATGTTGGTATGGTAAGTGTCATTATTTCGTTTCTATTTGTGAATATGTTTGATACGGCTGGCACACTAATGGGGGTCGCGGATAAAGCGAATTTAGTTAATGAAAAAGGTGAAATTGAGAACCTGAAAAAATCACTGAAAGCGGATTCTGTATCAAGCGTATTGGGTGCATGTGTGGGTTGTCCGCCAGTAACGTCTTATGTTGAAAGTGCGTCTGGTGTTGCAGCTGGTGGTCGAACGGGTTTAACAGCTGTGACGGTCGGTGTGTTATTCTTAGCGGCGACCTTCTTTACTGATATTGCGTTAATTATTCCAAGTTATGCGACTGCGGGCGCTCTTATTTTCGTTTCTTTCTTGATGATGAGTGGCCTGAGTAAAGTGAATTGGGATGAGTTTACCGATTATGTACCAGCATGTATTACTGCAATTATGATGGCATTTACATTTTCTATTGCTAACGGTATTGCACTTGGTTTTATTGCTTATACTTTCTTGAAATTAGGATCGGGTAAAGCGAGCGAAATTTCAATTAGTATCTGGGTACTAACTGCAGTGTTTGTAGCTAAGTTAGCATTTATGTAAACACGGATTTAAACTAAATAAGAAAGCCACTGATGTTGTCCAATAAATAGGAAACTTATCAGTGGCTTCTTTGTTTGTACGGTTTAGGTATACCGTACAGCTATATCACGTTATCACTATTTTGCGTTGTAAATCGTGGTATCTAATTCTTTTTCTGATTTAGCAATGATCACCGAAGCTGCGATATCACCAGAAATATTAACGGTAGTACGTGCCATATCCAGGATACGGTCGATACCGGCAATCAGTGCGACACCTTCAACAGGTAGACCAACAGTAGTAAGTACTAACGTTAGCATGATAAGACCCGCACCTGGTACACCGGCAGTACCAATCGATGCTAATGTCGCTGTTAAGATAATTGTGATGTATTCAGGCATGCCTAAATCAATACCAAATGCTTGTGCAACAAATAATGTAGTTACACCTTGATAAAGCGCCGTGCCATCCATGTTGATTGTGGTACCCAGTGGTAATACAAAGCTTGATACGCCTTTTGATACACCGAGCTTCTCACGTGCACACTTCATTGATACTGGTAATGTTCCTGCACTTGATGTCGTGGTGAAAGCAACAATTTGCGCATCAACAATACCGCGAAAATATTGTACTGGACTTAGTTTTGCAATGAATACAATCAGTGCGCTATAAACACCTAACACATGCAAGATGCTACCAAGGTAAACCGCGCCAATGACTTTCATTAGTGGTAATAGTAGCGCTAAACCAAATTTACCAGCCACCCATGCCATTAACGCAAATACACCGTACGGTGCGAGTTTCATCACGAGATCCGTTAGCTTGTACATTGCTTCTGCAAGGCTTTCGAAAACCGCGATCGCTGGTTTTCCTTTTTCACCAATCAGGGTCAGTGATATACCAAGTGCCACGGCAAACACGATGATTTGTAGGATATGACCTTGAGCTAGTGCACCTACAGGGTTAGTTGGTACTAGTGCGACCAGTGTATCAGCTAATGACGTTGTTTCTTTTACTGTTTCAACTTGTTGAGCGACTAAGCCTAGACCTGTGCCAGGTTGTAACACATTACCCAATAATAGGCCGATGGAGATCGCAACAGCAGTAGAAAGGAGATAGAACATCACAGCTTTAAAACCAATGCGTCCCATTTTACTGGTATCTTGCATTGAAGTTATACCAACAATGATCGAGCAGAAAACCAGTGGCACGATTAGCATCTTAATGGTGTTAACAAATAATGACCCGATTGGTTTTAGAATGACAGCATCTTCACCAAAGGTAATACCCACGGTAATACCGAGGATCATACCGATAACAATTTTCTGCCAAAGGGGTAAGTTAAACCATAATTTTTGGCTTAAAGTTGGGGTACCTACTGATTCAGTATTACTCAAAATTGACGTCCTCTACTTTTTCTATCGTAATGTGGAGCATAACCTGCTGTGAATTCATTCAGCACAGTTGAGAGCGGTCAGTTTATCGGTCATGTTGTAAATGTAAAGCCATTCATGCTTTCCCTTTGGTAATATTTAGTTATGTGTGCTGTATCATGCATTTTTATTGGTTTTCTTGTTGCTAAAGTGAACTTTACATAACCAAAATGAGTTACTGTTGACGATTCTATTGTTACTGTGTAATTATTTCATTATCTTTTTAACATCAGTAATCAGTGATTTATAACCATCGGTAATTAACATAACTATCGTATCTTTTGAGTTTGGCTTGAGTGCTTTTTGCTTAATGTAAACAACCAAGGTAACACCAATAAAGAAAGAAATAAGCATAATTAGAAAGCCCTATATAGAGTGTGAGTTAGGTTATTGATAATAACATAATCAGATAACCACGAAATACTCGAGTGGTACTATAAACATTATAAAGGAATGTAATGTATAAATTTTTAATAACTAAGACAGCCCAAAAGATTTACTTTGTGCTGGCTACCATGCTGATTATTGGTACGTTCATCGTATCTTTACAGCCAAATACAGTGGTAAGTTCAAATCCTACGATCAGTATCGAACCTGCTATTCAGTCTATTGTCACTAACAATTCTTCTATAGTGGCAACCAACGATGTGATTCCTGATGTCGATATTGTACCCATTCCACCAGTCGCTGTGTCAATTCAGAAGGTATTACGTGTGTTAACGTGGGCGGGCGGTGAAATTATTTTCCCTCGTCGCGGGCACCCACAAAATATTGAATTAGAGTATCTGCAACGATTTGCTGACGAAAACAATTTAAAGATTGAAAAAATTCGTGTTAAAAAGTTTGTTGATCTTATTCCTATGCTGCTAGGAGGCAAAGGCGATCTTATTGCTGCAAATCTAACGAAGACACGTGGTCGAGCTAAATTGGTTAATTTTACAGAACCTTATTTACTTACTAAAGAATATTTGGTGATGGGTAGCCAAAGTAAAAGTTTAAACTCAGCTAAAGACTTGAATGGTCGTGAAATCGTTATTCAAAAGGGGAAGAGTTACGAGTCGACTGCGTTAGGATTACAAAAAATATATCCTAAGCTTAAAGTTCGTTTAGTTGATAGCGCTATTAGCCACGAAGCCTTATACGATAAGCTAGCCAGTGGTGAGTACGATATTACCATCCAAGATAAAAACTTAATTAAGTCAGCAATTGCTTATCGTGATGACATTAAAATGAGCTTGCAGGCAAGTGTGACGCGTCAACTTGGTTGGGGCGTTGATCCAAATAACAAGACGTTGTTAAAACAACTAAATCAATTTTTAAAAGAACAAAATTTGATTGCTAACGTTAAGCGAAAATCAAAACATAGTAATAAAACCCAATGGCAGAAAATTCAAGAATCTAGAACAGTCCGCTTTGTATTACGTAATAACCTTTCTTCTTATTATATTTGGCGTGGTGAGTTACTTGGTTTCCATTATGAATTAGCAAAACGCTTTGCTAAAGAGCATAAGCTGCGCTATGAAATTATTGTCGCACCGAACAATGTCGCTTTACTTGATTATTTGCTTGAGGATAAAGCAGATATCGCATTGGGATTTTTAACTCCGACGGTACAGCGACGAGATAAGGGGATCGCTTTCTCTCGCCCGTATCATTACGCTTCTGAGTTAGTAGTCGCCCATAAAGATCATCCTGAAATTAGTTCTACCGTCGAACTCGCTAATAGTAATATTTATATTAGACCATCGAGCTCGTATTGGGAGAGTGCTGTGGAATTGAAAAAAACGGTCAAAAATATTAATTTGATTGGCGTACCAGAAAGTCAGGAAACAGAATCAATCATTGAAAAAGTGGGGGATAAAGAATACGAGATGACGATCGCAGATAGTCATATTGTTGATATTGAAATGACATTTCGTGATGATATTCAGTCGTTAATGGCATTAGGTGCACCTAAATCCCAAAGCTGGGCGGTTACATCGGGAAATAATAAGCTATTAGAAAAATCGAATGCCTTTATTAAGAAGCATTACAAGGGGCTATTTTATAACGTTATTTACAATAAATACTTTAAGAATCAAAGACGTTTAGATACCCACTATAAAGATTACGTTCGTCAAAATAATTCCGGCGTATTATCACCTTATGATGACATTGTGAAAGAATACGCGAGCCAATATGATTTTGATTGGCGTTTGTTAGTATCACAAATGCATCAAGAAAGTCGTTTCAATCCTAACGCTAAATCAATGGCGG
>Ga0209291_1001791_pt1 | contig 18468 bp, 12 predicted proteins | sample GOMGulsemesocosm_FD_184633 | JGI IMG/M metagenome (GOLD analysis project Ga0209291, IMG submission 184633) | Methane-oxidizing microbial communities from mesocosms in the Gulf of Mexico - GOM9B Gulf of Mexico (SPAdes) (version 2) | ecosystem: Environmental > Aquatic > Marine > Cold seeps...
TTAAGTTTGTTGTTGAGCTAATTTGCCCAATCGCAATGGACGAAGGTCTACGCTTTGCAATCCGTGAAGGCGGTCGTACCGTTGGCGCTGGTGTTGTAGCTAAAATCATCAAGTAATTTTAACTTTATAGTTAAAATTGATGATTGAAAAAAGGTCGCTTAGGCGGCCTTTTTTATGTTCACGACTAAATGGAATTAGGAGTTAGAGCGAAGCATGGATGCCAGAGCCGAGGATGAACGGTATGTCGCGGTGTCAAGGCAGGTTTTCTGCTCCTGCAAAACCTAAGTACCTACATCCTTGCAGGCAATGACAAAGAGCGATGATTGCCTGTAGAAAAGTGAAAACAAATAAATTTGTCGACTTTCAGTGTAGATATGCATAGATGTAGCTAGGCGGTCGTACTGTTGACGCTGGTGTTGTAGGCACCTTGTTAGGTAAAGTCATCAAGTAATTTTAACTTAATAGTTAAAATTGATGATTGAAAAAAGGTCGCTTAGGCGGCCTTTTTTAATGCCTGTAGAAAAGTGATACTCAAAGTAACTTGTCGACTTTGAGTGTAGATATGAATAGCGTGTAGCTAGGCGGTCGTACTGTTGACGCTGGTGTTGTAGGCACCTTGTTAGGTAAAGTCATCAAGTAATTTTAACTTTATAGTTAAAATTGATGATTGAAAAAAGGTCGCGCAAGCGGCCTTTTTTAATGCCTGTAAAAAAGTGAAAACAAATAAACTTGTCGACTTTCAGTGTAGATATGCATAGATGTAGCTAGGCGGTCGTACTGTTGACGCTGGTGTTGTAGGCACCTTGTTAGGTAAAGTCATCAAGTGATTTTAACTTTATAGTTAAAATTGATGATTGAAAAAAGGTCGCTTAGGCGGCCTTTTTTATGTTCACGACTAAATGGAATTAGGAGTTAGAGTGAAGCATGGATGCCAGAGCCGAGGATGAAGGGTATGTCGCGGTGTCAAGGCAGGTTTTCTGCTCCTGCAAAACCTAAGTACCTACATCCTTGCAGGCAATGACAAAGAGCGATTATTGCCTGTAAAAAAGTAAATTGTCGACTTTTCACTATAGATAGCTGACGTTAGTCACGTTGCGCTAAATCGGCACCAATGCGTAATATCGCTTGCAAGAAACCATCAAGCTGAGAATGATTCGATCGTGCGCCAACGTAGCAAGGCCGCAGTGCTAATACTCCATTAACCTTAGTTGTACTTGGCATATAAATATTTTCGCGAATTAGTTGCCGATGAAGTTGCTGATTAAGTAAATCGAGATCATTAATATTATCAGCGATATACCTAAAGCAGCAGATAGATAAAACTGGCTGCGCTAGCAATTCTAAATGCGGATGCGCCGCTGCAAATTTTGCAAGGTAATTAGCCATGTCGTTATGACGCATCACCCGAGCGCGCATACCACTAACCCCTATTTCCTTGATCAAAGCCCACACTGCGACCCCGCGTGCAGGGGAGCTAAGTTCTACTCCGTAGTCAAAGTAGGGCACGCCAAAGTCATCTAACGAATGCTCAAATACTGGCGACTCTTGACCACCTTGATCGGTCGAGCCTTCGAGATAATCAGCGGGTTCTTGGGTGAAAGCTCGCAGTAAAACATCGCGGTCGCGAACAAAGGTTGCGGCTACTCCTACCGACGCGCCAAGCCACTTATGGGGATCGACAATAATCGAGTCTGCCAATGCTAGCCCTTGATACAAATGGCTAATTCTCGGATCTAAAATTCCAGGCAGGCCATAAGCGCCATCAACGTGGTACCAAATGTTATGTTGCTTGGCTATTTCCCCTAAGGCATTAATAGGGTCAATCACCCCGGTATTGGTGGTGCCAGCATTAGCAACAATGGCTATGGGTAGGAGAGCATTCGCTGAATCTTGTGCTAAGGCTTTTTTTAGTGCATCAGGCAACATACGGCCTTGCTGATCGCAGGGTATTAATTTTACGGCATTACGACCCATGCCTAATACGGCTGAGGCACGAGCAATAGTGTGGTGACTTTGTGTGCTGGCATATATACGGCAAGGGCGATCAATACCTTGGGCAGCAACATCTAGACCTAGCTGTTCGAACGCAAATTGTCGCGCAGCGCCTAAAGCGACCAAATTAGCCACTGAGCCGCCGCTGCTATAAAGCCCTTTCATTTGTCCAAGGCCAAGCATTTGGGCTAGCCAAGTTAATGACAATTCTTCTAAATAATTAAAGGCGTTTAAATGATAGCGTTGAGGCGAGGCAATATTGGCCGCGGTGGTTGCCAAGGTCGAGGCCGTAGTCGCGCCAGTAGTAATGTAGGAACTAAAACCAGGATTTGGAATTGCGGAGCCATAAGCGATAACCTGATCGAGTAATTCATCGGTGATAGCATCAATGCCAATGCCTTGTTCCGGCAGTGGCGTATTAAGCTTGCTTTGCCACTGCTGAACCGACCTGTAGGCATCATCGTGCTTAAATTTCAGGTAGTTATCAAGCGAGGCACCAACTCGGGCTAGCAATCTTTCCAATTTACCCGTTTCAGCGATATCAATCATAATTCCATTCCTATTCGGTTATCAATCATAGCCAGTTTAGTCGATATAATAAGCAAGAGCGGGTTTGAATAAAAGCACTGTACTTAGGGTTAAAAATTAAAGCGGTAACTTAACCAGTTTATGCTTAGAATAGGCGTAGATTTAGTAGGATGTTAGGAATAAAAATGAATAGTTCTTTAAATGCAATGGCAGATAGTTTGGTTATTTTAGATTTCGAAACCACTGGGCTGTCGCCAACTCAGGGGGATCGGGCGATTGAAATTGGTGCTGTGCGGATCGTTAATGGTCAAATCACCGATCGCTTTCAAGAGCTTATGAACCCCGGACGGCGCATTAGTGGCTTTATTGAAGATTACACCGGCATTAGCAATGACATGTTAACTGATGCAGCGCCTTGTCATGAGGTAATGGCACGCTTTGCTGACTTTATCGGACAAGATAATTTAGTTGCTCATAACGCCTCGTTTGATAAGCGATTTTTAGATGCTGAATTGGCATTAATTAATCGTGATTATCCCGGAGACTTCACGTGCTCATTACTGCTAGCACGTCGCTTATATCAACAGGCACCGAATCATAAACTCGGCGGTTTAATTAGCTATAAAAATATTGCCAGCGATGGGGCGTTTCACAGAGCGTTATTTGATGCTGAAATGACCGTGAAACTGTGGCTGGTAATGCTTGACGATATTAACGCTGATTATGGCATTAGCAAGGTGCCATTTAGTTTGATTAAAAAAGTGACAAAAACGCCGAAGAAATCTGTTAATGATTTACTGAGCAATTGGTCACCGCTTTAAGTTAAGTCGAGTGGTATTAGACTAAAGATTACTATGCATAAATGGTTTCAATGATAAATTATCGGCATTAAATATTATGGGAACCAAGTATGACTGAATTTAAAGACGTAACCGCTATTGCTCAATCGAATGTTTATTTTGATGGTAAGGTAGTGTCGCATCAAATTATTTTAGCTGACGGCACGAAGAAAACGCTGGGCGTAATGATGGCTGGCGAGTACACCTTTGATACCGCAGTTGCAGAGATAATGGCCGTGACATCAGGAGAAATGAATGTCTTGCTGCCAGGCGCTAACGAATGGCAAGTATTTAAAGCGGGTGAGTCGTATCAAATAGCCGCTAACTCGCAGTTTAGCCTGAAAATTAGCGGTGTTTGTGATTATGTTTGTTCTTACTTACCGTAACTTTTGCAGTTGCAAACTAAGATAATACTTCAGTGGTCGTCATTACCATATTACGGCCATTACTTTTCGCCAAGTGCAATGCTTTGTCTGCCATCGCGACCAGTAGTTGCGAGTTAGGCTTTTCGAGTTGTGACGGGCTGCTAACCCCGATACTAACTGTAATACTGATTGTATTGGCTTGATAGCTCATGACCATTCCATTGACATGAGAGATTAACTTTTCGGCAAACCTAACCGCGGAATCAAGCTGTGAGCTTGTGGTAATTATCGCGAACTCTTCCCCACCATATCGCACAAAAATGTCACTTTGCCTTAATGTTTGACTGATCGTTTTTGCGAATTGCTGTAATACATAATCGCCGCAATCGTGGCCATGCATATCGTTGACCTGCGAAAAGTGATCAATATCGAGCAGTAGAATTGAAAAGTGACTTTGATAACGTTGGTAGCGATTAAGCTCTTTGTCTAAACTTTCAATAAAGTGACGTCGATTACGCAACCCAGTTAAAGGATCGTGAGTCGCTAATCGTTGCAATTCATTGCGGGCGATTTTGTGCTGTTTAATTTCCTGTTTTAGACTTTTTGTTTTTTTCGCCATCGTTTCATCACGCAGTTTCTTTTGTGCCGCAACGGAGATCAGCAGTTGCTCTATCCGCCATAGTGCAATGGTACTGATTAAGCTTAACAGGATAAAGATCGAGATATGGGTGATGATGTTTTGTCGTTGTAAGGCCTTGAGCGCTAACAGTTGTGCAGTGGAGGGAGTGATTGGTGCCGACTGTTCGGTGGAGTCGCTAACTTTTTGCTCGGTAGCAAGAGGCGTAACAGCCTGCTCAATCAAATAATTATTCCACTTATATGACGCGCTGCTAAGGCCAAGCCAAGCAATAATAAGGAGAAAAATAAGCGTCGAATTACGTGATAAATTCGCAGTTAGTTTATGCCCCATATTCCTCAGTTTCCTGCCTGAAAATAATTAATGAATAATGCTATTAATCACGATTCTACGTTGAATTTTTATAAAACGGTAGCGATTTATAATGCAAACCAATTGATGAAAACAGAAGTTACTATAACAAAAACCGAGAATTGGTTTAAATTCACCCAAGTTTTGTAAACGGCCTTGCTATATTTACTGGTTAGATTTACAATAACCCGCTAATTTTGAGCCCTGTTTTAACAGGGCTTAATTTATGGGGTTTGGAATATCGGCTCAGGCTGGGATTAAACTCCATTGTTAAATCGCACCGAGATTATTTATCATCAGATAGCAATACAAGATTGGGATTGTAGTTAATGAACGCAACAAATACTGAAGAGCAAAGCGGGTCTATGGATCTAGTGAAATGGATACTTGTTATCGCACTACTGGCTAGTGCCGTAGTTGGAAACTATATCTATGGTGAAGAAATATCGCTGTTAATTCGTGTTATTGGTGTCTTGGCTGCCATCGGTATTGCTGGTGCAATTGCGACACAAACAGAAAAAGGTCGTACAGCGGTCGGTTTTGCTAAGGAATCTCGCTTAGAAATACGTAAAGTTGTATGGCCAACACGTAAAGAAGCTACTAACACCACATTGATTGTATTAGCTGCAACAGCATTTATGGCATTGGTCCTTTGGGGTCTCGATGGCATTTTAGTGCGCGTTGTTGGTTTTATTACAGGCATCAGGATTTAATACTATGTCAGACGAACAGCCAAAATCTAGATGGTACGTGGTTCAAGCCTTTTCAGGTTATGAGCAGCGCGTCCAAAAGACTCTTATCGAGCATATCGCTATTCACGAAATGGAAGATCTTTTCGAAGAAATTCTAGTACCAACCGAAGAAGTGGTTGAAATGCGCGGCGGTCAAAAGCGTAAGTCAACGCGTAAATTTTTCCCAGGTTACGTGTTAGTTAAAATGGTGATGAACGAGGACAGCTGGCACTTAGTCAAAAATGTTCCTCGCGTGATGGGTTTCATTGGTGGTACCAGTGATCGTCCGGCACCTATTTCTCAAAAAGAAGCCGATAATATTTTACAACGCTTACAAGATTCTATTGATTCGCCTAAGCCGCGTACTTTATATGAAGTGGGCGAAAGTGTTCGCGTTAATGATGGTCCTTTTGCTGACTTTAATGCGACAGTTGAAGAAATCGATTATGAGAAGAGCCGCGTTAAGGTTTCTGTGCTTATTTTCGGTCGTTCAACACCAGTTGATCTTGAATTCGGTCAAATCGAAAAAGACGATCACTAATTGTAAAAATTTGATGAATTGCTCAATTTTTGATTGAAACTTGAGTAATTCACTTGGCAGGGCGGCGAGTTGTGGTTTATAATTCGCCGCCCTTAAATTTAGCTTTGCGTTGTGCAAAGTTAAATCTAGTAACGGGAAGCTAATTGTTAATGTAACAAATTGGCGTTATACCCACATAATAGGAATACTATCATGGCTAAGAAAGTCACAGCTTATATTAAGCTACAGGTTGCCGCTGGTAAAGCGAATCCGTCACCACCAGTTGGTCCTGCACTAGGTCAACACGGTGTGAACATCATGGAATTTTGTAAAGCGTTTAACGCAAAAACAGATTCTATGGAAAAGGGCGCTCCAGTACCTGTAATCATCACTGTATACGCAGATCGTTCTTTCACGTTCGAAACTAAAACTCCACCTGCTTCTTACCTTCTTAAGAAAGCTGCAGGTCTAAAGAGTGGTTCAGCTCGTCCTAACACGGACAAAGTTGGTACCGTTACTCGCGCTCAGTTAGAAGAAATCGTTGCTACTAAAGCCGCTGATCTTTCTGGTGCCGATTTAGAAGCGAACATTAAATCTATTGCCGGCTCAGCTCGTGCAATGGGTCTGAACGTAGAAGGATAAGATAATGGCTAAATTAAGCAAGCGTATGAAAAACATCCGTGAAAAAACGGACGTTTTAAAGTCGTATGACATCAATGAAGCTGTTGCTCTTCTTAAAGAACTAGCTACTGCTAAGTTCACAGAAAGCGTAGATGTTGCGATCAACCTTGGTGTTGATCCACGTCGCTCAGATCAAAACGTTCGTGGCGCTACTGTATTACCACACGGTACTGGTCGTAACGTTCGTGTTGCTGTGTTCACACAGGGCGCAAACGCTGAGAAAGCTAAAGAAGCTGGTGCTGATTTAGTAGGTATGGACGATCTAGCTGCATTAGTTAAGAAAGGCGAAATGAACTTTGATGTTGTTATCGCTTCTCCTGACGCAATGCGCGTAGTTGGTCAGTTAGGTACTATCTTAGGCCCACGTGGTCTAATGCCTAACCCTAAAGTTGGTACTGTAACTCCAGACGTAGCGACAGCAGTTAAAAACGCTAAGTCAGGTCAGGTTCGTTACCGTAACGACAAGAATGGTATTATCCATTCTACAATTGGTAACGTTACTTTTGATGACGTTAAGCTTAAAGAAAACCTTGAGTCTTTATTAGTAGCTCTTAATAAAGCTAAGCCATCTGGCGCTAAAGGTACTTTCTTTAAGAACATTACTTTATCTACAACTATGGGTGCTGGTCTTAAGATCGACATCAACACTGTTGAGACAAAAGCAATCTAATTACTAGGGCGTGTGAATTCAACAGTTGTTATTTGTAACAATTGCTGTATAATTTTGCGCCCTAATGGGTTGGGATTTGGTGTAATAGTTTACTATTTTAACCAAACTCCCGTCCAAGACCGTAGGAGCTAAGTTATTTTAAATAGCGAAGCTTAATCCTATATTCAAACGAATCTACTTCGGTGGTAACGCAAGAATATAATCCTACGCAGACGGTGTGAATCCAAACATTCCTATGTTTCGGCTTTTACCGTGTTCACGCTCTAAGTTATTTTAATTTAGGGTTATTATTACTTCCGGATTTTATCCGGAGTGAACCAGGAGTTATGCCAATGGCATTAAGACTTGAAGACAAAAAAGCAATCGTTGCTGAAGTCAATGAGGTCGCCAAAAGTGCTCTGTCTGCAGTAGTTGCTGACTCTCGTGGTGTTACACTAGGTGCTATGACGGCAATGCGTAAGCAAGCTCGTGAAGCAGGCGTTGTAGTAAGAGTTGTTCGTAACACTCTAGCTAAACGTGCTCTAGAAGGTACTGATTTTGAATGTCTTGCTGATTCATTCAAAGGTCCTACTCTAGTTGCATTCTCTAGTGAACACCCAGGTGCTGCTGCTCGTATCTTTAAAGACTTCGCGAAAGCTGAAGCAAACTTTGAAGTACTTTCAGCTGCATTTGAAGGCACTATATGTGACCCAGAAGTTCTAGCTACGCTTCCGACTTACGACGAAGCAATCGCAAGACTGATGAACGCTATGAAAGAAGCCTCTGCTGGCAAACTTGTTCGCACTATTGCGGCAGTTCGCGATCAGAAAGAGCAAGACGCAGCTTAATTCTTATTCTGTTTTTCAGAAAAGAATCTGTGTGTTGGTTAATTATTTTTTTAGAACGAAGACTCAAAATGAGCTTTGTTCAATATATTAGGAATGTATAAAATGTCTGTATCTAAAGACGATATCCTAAACGCTGTTGCTGAAATGTCAGTAATGGACGTTGTAGAACTAATCGAAGCAATGGAAGAAAAGTTTGGCGTATCTGCAGCAGCTGCTGTAGCTGTTGCTGGTGGCGCTGGTGAAGCTGCTGCTGAACAAACTGAATTCGACGTAATTCTTAAGTCTTTCGGCGCTAACAAAGTACAAGCTATCAAAGCTGTACGTGCTGCTACAGGTCTTGGCCTTAAAGAAGCAAAGACTATGGTTGAATCTGCACCTATCGCTGTTAAAGAAGGTCTGGACAAAGCTGAAGCTGACGCTCTTAAGACTACTCTTGAAGAAGTTGGTATGGAAATTGAACTTAAATAAGGTTACCCCTTATTTAAGAGCAGCTTAGTTGCTCGTAGCAATACGGCAGCTAAGTCGGGCTGGTGATTAATTAATCACCAGCCTTTTTGCGCTGTTGGAGTTGGTAGTTTTTTACACTGTTTATACCTTCTTCATTTGATACTTATTTTGTGAATGTCATACTTTAATTAATTGTTTATTAAAGTTTTTTACTTAATTTAGTATTCAGTCCCTACCAGAGATTACTGGGTAGGTTCTTACCAATAGTGTTTTTTATTATTTTCGCGGTTGTTTGATCCCCACTGGGTCGTATCGAGCAGCAGTTGTCAATCGTCAGCTAATTGAGGAAACCAATGGGTTACTCTCATATCGAAAAAAAACGTATCCGTAAGGACTTTGGTAAGCGTCCGCAAGTGGTTAAAATTCCACAGCTTTTGGATATCCAAAAGGACTCTTTCGCCAGATTTATTACAATGGATCCGACCGGTGAACTAGGTTTAGAAGCCGCGTTCCGATCTATTTTCCCAATCAAAAGCTTTTCTGGTTACGCAGAATTGCAATATGTCAGCTATAAGCTAGGCACTCCAGTATTTGACGTTAAAGAATGTCAAATCCGTGGCATCACGTATAGTGCGCCATTACGAGTGAAATTGCGTTTAGTATTGATGGATCGCGATGCTCCAAAGGGCACGATCAAAGATATTAAAGAGCAAGAAGTCTACATGGGTGAAATCCCATTAATGACTGACAATGCAACTTTTGTTATCAATGGTACTGAGCGTGTTATCGTATCTCAGTTACACCGTTCTCCTGGTGTATTCTTTGATCATGATAAAGGTAAAACACACTCTTCAGGTAAGATTTTACATAACGCTCGCGTTATTCCTTACCGTGGCTCATGGTTAGATTTCGAATTCGATCCAAAAGATGCAGTCTTTGTACGTATCGATCGTCGTCGTAAACTACCTGCGTCAATCATTTTGCGTGCCATGGGCATGGAAACTGAAGAAATTCTTGAGTTGTTCTTCGATACTACCGGCATTGCAATAAAGCGCGGCAAGATGGTTATGGATTTAGTTCCAGAGCGTCTACGTGGCGAAACAGCAATGTTCGAGATTAAAGATAACGAAGACAACGTTATTGTCGAAATTGGCCGTCGTGTAACAGCGCGCCACGTTCGTCAAATGAACAAAGCTAAGTTAGGTACTATTGAAGTACCAACTGAATACGTTATCGGTAAGATCATCAATAAGACCTATGTCAATAAAGACACAGGCGAAGTGATCATTAATGCCAATGATGAAATCACCCTTGAAGCACTTGCAGCGCTATCAGAAGCAGGGATCAAGCAGTTCGACGTTATCTACTTCAATGATTTAGACAACGGCCCGTTCATGTCAGATACGCTTCGTGTTGATTCAACAAGTAACCGCTTAGAAGCGTTGGTTGAAATCTACCGCATGATGCGCCCTGGTGAGCCACCAACTAAAGATGCTGCTGAAGGTCTGTTCGAGAACTTGTTCTTTAACGGCGAGCGTTATGACTTATCTAAAGTCGGCCGAATGAAGTTCAATGCCCGTGTTGGCAGTGAAGTTGATCTTGGTGTTGGTGTTTTATCAAAAGAAGACATCATCTCAGTGATGAAGACTTTAATCGCTATCCGTAATGGTAACGGCGAAGTTGATGATATCGATCACCTTGGTAACCGTCGTATTCGCTCTGTGGGCGAAATGGCAGAAAACCAATTCCGTGTTGGTCTAGTTCGTGTTGAGCGTGCAGTTAAAGAGCGTCTATCATTAGGCGACCTTGCTGAAATCATGCCACAAGATCTTATTAACGCTAAGCCTATTTCGGCTGCCGTTAAAGAGTTCTTCGGTTCTTCACAGTTATCTCAGTTTATGGATCAAAATAATCCATTATCTGAAGTAACTCACAAGCGTCGTATCTCTGCGCTTGGGCCTGGCGGTCTAACGCGTGAACGTGCTGGTTTTGAAGTTCGAGATGTACACCCGACTCACTACGGTCGTTTATGTCCAATCGAAACTCCAGAGGGACCGAACATCGGTCTAATCAACTCATTGGCTTCATATGCTAAATCTAACGATTACGGTTTCTTAGAAACACCTTACCGTAAAGTTGTTGATGGCGTAGTGACTGATGAAGTGTCTTACTTGAGCGCAATCGAAGAAACTAACTTCGTAGTAGCACAAGCCTCGGCAATTATTGATAAAGATAACCGTCTAGCTGAAGACATGATCGCTTGTCGTACTAAAGGTGAATCAACCTTTATGACTGCTGATCAAATTCACTATATGGATGTATCACCACAACAGATAATTTCTGTTGCTGCATCAATCATCCCGTTCCTAGAACACGATGATGCTAACCGTGCCTTGATGGGCGCGAACATGCAGCGTCAGGCCGTACCTACTCTAAAGGCTGATAAGCCATTAGTTGGTACTGGCATGGAAAAAGTTATCGCGACTGACTCTGGTGTTACCATTGTTGCATTGCGTGGCGGTGTGGTTGATTATGCTGACTCTGGTCGTATCGTCGTTAAGGTTAACGAAGATGAATTGATTGCTGGCGAAGCCGGTATCGATATCTACAACTTAACTAAATACACACGCTCTAACCAAAATACTTGTATTAATCAACGTCCGCTAGTTTCTGCTGGTGAGCCGGTGATTAAAGGCGATGTAATGGCAGATGGTCCTTCAACGGACATGGGTGATTTGGCTCTTGGTCAAAACATGCGCATCGCATTCATGCCTTGGAACGGTTACAACTTCGAAGATTCAATCTTGGTCTCTGAGCGCGTAGTTCAGCAAGACCGTTTCACTACTATTCACATTCAGGAACTAACGTGTATCGCTCGTGATACTAAGTTAGGCAGCGAAGATATTACCGCTGATATTCCTAATGTTGGTGAAGCTGCCCTAGGCAAGCTTGATGAGTCTGGTGTTGTATACATTGGTGCTGAAGTTAAAGGCGGCGACATCCTAGTAGGTAAAGTTACTCCTAAGGGTGAAACGCAACTGACTCCTGAAGAAAAGCTATTAAGAGCTATCTTTGGTGAGAAAGCGTCTGACGTTAAAGACAGCTCTCTTCGTGTTCCTAACAGTGTTAGCGGTACGATTATCGACGTTCACGTATTTACTCGTGACGGCGTTGAGAAAGACAAGCGTGCACTTGAAATCGAATCAATGCAGCTTAAAGAAGCGAAGAAAGATTTAACTGACGTCTTCACTATTCTTGAAGATGCAATCTTCGAACGTGCTGAAAAGTTATTGGTCGCTAATGGTTTCGATGCAGCAGAGCTAGCAGCTATGCCACGTCGTTTATGGTTAGAGCAAACACTTTCTGATGAAGCTAGCCAGACTATGCTTGAGCAGATTGCTAACCAACACGTAGAAACTAAAGCTGATTTCGACAAGCAATTTGAAAACAAACGTCTTAAGATCACTCAGGGTGCTGATTTAGCGCCGGGCGTACTTAAGATTGTTAAAGTTTATCTTGCGGTTAAGCGTCGTATTCAGCCTGGTGATAAAATGGCTGGTCGTCACGGTAACAAAGGTGTTATTTCACTTATTTGTCCTATCGAAGATATGCCACACGATGAAAATGGTCGTACTGTAGATATCGTACTTAACCCGTTGGGTGTACCGTCTCGTATGAACATCGGTCAGATCTTAGAAACTCACTTGGGTCTTGCAGCTCGCGGTATTGGTGATCAAATCACTGAAATGCTGGCACAGCAACGTCAAGTTAGTGAGCTTCGTGACTACATTCAGCGTGCTTATGATTTAGGTAACTGTAATCAGGTCGTTGATCTGAAGACTTTCTCTGATGAAGAAGTTATCCGTCTTGCTAAGAACTTGCAGGGTGGCCTACCAATGGCTACTCCAGCGTTTGATGGCGCGGTTGAAGGCGAAATCAAAGAAATGCTTAAACTGGCTAAGTTGCCAGAGTCAGGTCAAATGAACTTGTATGATGGCCGTACTGGTGATCAGTTTGAACGTCCAGTAACCGTTGGTTACATGTACATGCTTAAACTTAACCACTTGGTTGACGACAAGATGCACGCCCGTTCTACTGGTTCTTACTCACTGGTTACTCAGCAGCCACTTGGTGGTAAAGCTCAGTTCGGTGGTCAGCGTTTCGGTGAGATGGAAGTATGGGCACTAGAAGCATACGGTGCCGCTTATACTCTTCAAGAAATGCTAACTGTTAAGTCTGATGATGTTAACGGTCGTACCGAGATGTATAAGAACATTGTTGACGGTAAGCACGAGATGAATCCTGGAATGCCGGAATCATTCAACGTATTGTTGAAAGAAATCCGCTCTCTAGCGATTAACATCGAGCTTGTAGAAAAGTAGACCCAACCACGGCGCTTAGTTAACCTTAGGCGCCTCGGGTTGAAATTCGAGATTGTGGTGGCTAGCAGTAGCCGCCCTAACTCCTCCAGGAGATAAAAGTGAAAGACTTACTGAAGTTTCTTAAGCAGCAAAATAAGACCGAAGAATTTGATGCAATCCAAATCGGTCTAGCGTCACCAGAAATGATCCGTTCATGGTCATTTGGTGAAGTTAAAAAGCCAGAAACCATTAACTACCGTACGTTTAAACCTGAACGTGAAGGTTTGTTCTGTGCTCGTATCTTTGGTCCAATCAAAGATTACGAATGTTTGTGTGGTAAATACAAGCGTTTGAAGCACCGTGGTGTTATCTGTGAAAAATGTGGCGTTGAAGTAACGCAGTCTAAAGTTCGTCGTGACCGTATGGGTCATATCGACTTAGCTAGCCCAGTGGCTCACATCTGGTTCTTAAAATCTTTACCGTCACGTATTGGTCTATTACTAGATCTTACGTTGCGTGATATTGAACGTGTTCTTTACTTCGAATCTTTCGTAGTAACAGAACCAGGTATGACTGATCTTGAGCAATCTCAGATCCTTACCGAAGAAGAATATCTAGATGCCTTAGAAGAGCATGGCGATGAATTCGAAGCGAAAATGGGTGCAGAAGCAGTTCTAGCACTTCTTGGCGCACTTGAATTGCCACGTGAAATTGAAGAGATGCGTGAAGAATTACCTTCAATCAACTCTGAAACTAAGCGTAAGAAGATCACTAAGCGTCTTAAGTTAATGGAAGCTTTCCACGAATCAGGTAACAACCCTGAGTGGATGATCATGACAATTCTTCCGGTTCTACCGCCAGATTTACGTCCACTAGTTCCACTAGACGGCGGTCGTTTTGCGACTTCTGATCTAAACGATCTATACCGTCGTGTTATCAACCGTAACAACCGCCTAAAGCGTTTGTTAGATCTAGCTGCTCCCGACATCATCGTACGTAACGAAAAGCGTATGTTGCAAGAGTCTGTTGATGCGCTATTAGATAACGGTCGTCGTGGTCGTGCTATTACGGGTTCTAACAAGCGTCCGCTTAAATCTCTTGCTGATATGATCAAGGGTAAGCAAGGTCGTTTCCGTCAGAATCTACTTGGTAAGCGTGTTGATTACTCGGGTCGTTCGGTTATCACCGTTGGTCCTACTCTGCGTCTTCATCAATGTGGTTTACCTAAGAAGATGGCCCTTGAATTATTCAAGCCATTTATCTACGGTAAATTAGAACTGCTTGGCATGGCTACCACCATCAAAGCAGCGAAGAAGATGGTTGAGCGTGAAGTACCTGAAGTTTGGGATATCTTAGAAGATGTTATCCGCGAACATCCGGTTATGCTTAACCGTGCACCTACTCTTCACAGACTAGGTATCCAGGCATTTGAACCTGTACTAATCGAAGGTAAAGCGATTCAGCTTCACCCATTGGTTTGTGCGGCATACAACGCCGATTTCGATGGTGACCAAATGGCGGTACACGTACCGTTAACTATCGAAGCACAGCTAGAAGCTCGTGCGCTAATGATGTCTACTAATAACATCCTTTCTCCTGCGAACGGTGAGCCAATCATCGTACCTTCTCAGGATGTTGTATTAGGTCTTTATTACCTAACACGTGATCGTGTTAATGGTAAAGGCGAAGGCATGGCATTTACTGGTATTGATGAAGTTGAAAAAGCTTATCGCACTGGTTTTGTTGAGTTACACGCCCGCATTAAAGTTCGTATTGCACATTATACGCGTGATGAAAATGGCGAGTTGGTTGAAGAAATCAAGCTAACTGACACGACTGTTGGTCGTACCTTGTTTTCTCGCATTATGCCTAAAGGTTTGTCATACAGCTTGTTAGACAAGCCACTTGGCAAGAAGCAAATCTCTACGCTACTTAACGTGTGTTACCGTGAACTTGGCCTAAAAGATACTGTTATCTTCGCTGACCAAATCATGTACACAGGTTTCTCTTACGCGACGGTTTCTGGTTGTTCTGTTTGTCTTGATGACATGGTTATCCCAGACGAGAAAGCAATTCTTGTTGCCGATGCTGAAGCTGAAGTTTCAGAAATTCATGAGCAGTTTACTTCTGGTCTTGTTACTGCCGGTGAGCGTTACAACAAAGTAATCGATATCTGGTCTGCGGCGAACGAAAAAGTGTCTAAAGCAATGATGGACAATCTTTCAACTGAAACGGTTATTAACCGTGACGGCGAAGAAGAAACTCAACCATCATTCAACTCAATCTTCATGATGGCCGACTCAGGCGCTCGTGGTAGTGCGGCACAGATTCGTCAGCTAGCTGGTATGCGTGGTCTGATGGCTAAGCCTGATGGCTCAATCATCGAAACGCCAATCATCGCTAACTTCCGTGAAGGTTTGAACGTAAACCAATACTTTATCTCTACTCACGGTGCTCGTAAAGGTTTGGCCGATACGGCACTTAAGACAGCGAACTCGGGTTACCTAACTCGTCGTCTAGTAGATGTTGCACAAGATTTGGTTATCTCGGCACAAGATTGTGGGACCGAAAACGGTCTTATGATGACGCCGTTAATCGAAGGCGGTGACGTTGTTGAACCACTACGCGAACGTGTTCTTGGTCGTGTTGTTGCAGAAGACATCATTAAGCCAGGCACTGACGAAGTACTAGTTAAGCGTAACGTAATGCTTGACGAAGGCTTAGTTGACATGATTGAAGCTAATTCTGTTGACCAAGTTAAAGTACGTTCAATCATCACGTGTGATTCAGATTTCGGTGTATGTGCTAACTGTTACGGTCGTGACTTGGCTCGTGGTCACTTGATCAACATGGGTGAAGCGGTTGGTGTTGTTGCAGCACAGTCAATCGGTGAACCTGGTACTCAGCTTACCATGCGTACGTTCCACATCGGTGGTGCGGCTTCTCGTGCTTCTGCTGAGAACAACGTACAGGTTAAGAACAACGGTACGATTAAGCTACATAACTCGAAGTTCGTTAAGAACCACGCTGGCAAGCTAGTAATCGTTTCTCGTTCATCTGAATTAACTATCATCGATGAGATGGGTCGTGAGAAAGAGCGCTATAAAGTGCCTTACGGTACTATCTTAGAGAAAGGCGACGACTCAGTTGTTGTTCCTGGCGAAATTATCGCTAACTGGGATCCGCACACTCACCCAATTATTACCGAAGTACAAGGTAAGATCGAGTTTGTTGACCTTATCGATGGTATCACCATGGATAAGAAGACTGATGATCTAACTGGTCTTTCTAGTGTAGTTATTATCGAAGCTGCTCAACGTACTACTGCTGGTAAAGAAATGCGCCCTGCAGTAAAACTTGTTGATGCTAAAGGTAATGACGTACTAATCGCTGGTACTGATGTTCCTGCTATCTACTTCTTACCAGGTAATGCAATCATTAACCTCGAAGATGGCGTGACAGTAAACGTTGGTGATGCACTAGCGCGTATTCCACAGGAAAGCTCGAAGACTCGTGATATCACGGGTGGTCTACCTCGCGTAGCCGATCTGTTTGAAGCTCGTAAGCCAAAAGAACCGGCTATCCTTGCAGAAATCAGTGGTACTATCTCGTTCGGTAAGGAAACTAAAGGTAAGCGTCGTCTAATGATTACGCCGGCTGATGGTTCTGAGCATTACGAAGAGATGATCCCTAAATGGCGTAACCTGAACGCGTTTGAAGGTGAAAAAGTTGAAAAAGGCGAAGTAATCGCTGATGGACCTGAATCACCGCATGATATTTTACGTTTACGTGGTATTACTCACGTAGCGAACTATATCGTAAACGAAGTTCAAGACGTTTACCGTCTACAGGGCGTAAAGATTAACGATAAGCACTGTGAATCAATCATTCGTCAAATGCTACGTAAGTGTACTATCAGTTTCTCTGGTGACAGTACCTTCCTAGTTGGCGAAACGCTTGAGTACTCAAAAGTTAAAGTTGCTAACCGTGAGCTAGAAGCTGCAGGCAAAGAGCCAGCACGCTACCAGCGTAACCTAATGGGTATCACTAAAGCATCGCTAGCGACTGAGTCATTCATTTCGGCAGCATCGTTCCAGGAAACTACGCGAGTACTTACTGAAGCAGCTGTTGGCGGTAAATCTGATGATTTACGTGGTCTGAAAGAAAACGTAATCGTTGGTCGTCTGATCCCTGCTGGTACTGGTTTTGCTTACCACCAGAAGCGTCGCGCCGCTGCGAACGCTCCTGCTGTGACTAAGATCGATACTGATGAAGCAGAAGCTAACCTAGCTGACCTTCTTGGTTCGCTTGGTGGTGATGACTAGTTCTAGTCATAACACCATGAGCGAGGGCTAGCCTCTCGCTTATTAGTAAAAAAGCACCTTAGGGTGCTTTTTTTGTATCTAAAATTTGGTAAATAGATGGGAATAAGTTTGGGGATACTCGGTGTTTAATCAAGCTGTATCGCAATGTGTATCAACTATGCATTGTTGATTGATATATTGAATACAGCTGTCATAAGTTATTTATCGTTAGCAGCAAAAAGCCAGTCGTTAAATCGACTGGCTTTTATTGGCTAGCTTTATTTTAGCTGGAGAGCTGCAATAGCTCAGTTACCTAAGTTTATGGCAAAATTAGATCAAACACATTGGCCCAAATTTCACCTTGATGCTCGTCACCTAAGCCCTGCCATTCGCTAGATCGTGAGAACAGCTTAATGCTTAACTCAGTTTCGCTACTGTCAACGATGGTCATTAAATCAACTACTGACTGCTCGGTACTATCGTCATCGGTATAAATAAATTCAACCTGCAGTACACCTTCACCGGTAATAGACCAAGTTAAGTTTGTTGCTGAACCGTCTTCTGTTGTTAGGGTACCAGTACCGTTGCTAGTGCCAGCAGTTGGTGCATTGAGTACGAAATGTTCAAAATACTCGACCTCACCATTGTTGAGTTCTTCTGCTCTCAACTCTAGCCCTTGTGCCAACATTGCTTGAGTAAATACTGTCGCATTGCCAGACTCGCTTAAGCAACTAGCGACTGCAGTATTATATTCTTGCAAGGTTTTAAAGACTATTGGTTGATCAGTTTCATCATTCCAGCCAGAATCATCGATTTCACAACTAGTTAATGGTGCTGCATAGGCTTGCTCAGTGAGTATGGTGGACCAGACGTCGCTCGTTGAAATCCACTCTCCTGAGCCATCAGGATAAGAGTTCTGTTCAAAAAATATCAACGCCCATGTATCTTCATGTTGCTGGGTTAATGCCCAAGTCAAGCTGTACGACTGCTGATCGGTATCAACGGATATTTCGAGCTTACCATCATCGGTAATATCCCATTGCATGGTCCCGCGATCAACTGAATCTTGATAAAAGGTCATTGTGCCATCGGTGTTAAACGAATAATCACGGGTTTCACCGTTTGATTTTTCCCGATGAAAGTTTTTATCACTGACCATTTCGCTGGTGATTGCAATAGCGCCACCGCAATCACTGATTGTTGCCGCAAAATCGT
>Ga0209291_1001796_pt1 | contig 18403 bp, 20 predicted proteins | sample GOMGulsemesocosm_FD_184633 | JGI IMG/M metagenome (GOLD analysis project Ga0209291, IMG submission 184633) | Methane-oxidizing microbial communities from mesocosms in the Gulf of Mexico - GOM9B Gulf of Mexico (SPAdes) (version 2) | ecosystem: Environmental > Aquatic > Marine > Cold seeps...
ATAAAAACAAAAAACCCGTCTGATTACTCAGACGGGTTTTGAAAAATATAGTTAAATTACATATATCAAATCCTGCTCGCCTGAATGCAAGTATGGAAATGATGATGATGTAATTGATTAAAATTCATTTGTTGTTATTTGATAGTGCAATATTATGAAGTTATTTTTGTTTGAACTAATATAATTTTAACAAATTGTAGGCGTAATTTATTTTCGCGCTTTAATTATTGTGGCTAATTCGTTACCGTAAATGGTGTTTTTTGCTTTCTTAGAAAGTCCGTTATAAATGGAATCTAAGTATTTTACATTCGCTTCTGAAATCTCCCTAGCGCCTATATAAGCTGCGACTGATGTTCTTTTGTGGTTTAATGCAAACTGAATAGCTCTTAGGTATTTAGAACGCATTAACTTACTCACTTTTTTGTCTAAAGAAACAATGTCTTCTTGGTTGTTTTTTAGTTGCGCTTGAATGAATTCTACATTTGCTTGTGATAGCTTTGTATTGATGTTTTTTAAAGCGCCTTGATATTCAGTAAATATTCTATGGTTTTTACTACCTGTAATACTAACCTCAGAATTTATCTTATTTAAATGGGTATATAGTTTCAATTCTCCTTTTTCTCCAAAGAAAGTAATGCGGTCATTGTACTCTGTACCATCTACTTTATCAACATAAATATAAAATAATTCCGGTGCAGTTACAATAGTACTTAATGTAAAAGAATCATGTCCGTCCACAACAATAGAATCAAGGTTCACTAAAGCGCTATCTGTTATTTTTTGCAAATAAACAGTTCCTTTTTTTAAACCTGTTATTGTTGCTTCAATATTCATTTCATTTTCTTTTTTACAAGAAACTAAGCTTATGATTAATGCTAATAGGAATACTATTTTTCTCATTTGTTTTTCTTTTTTGCTCTACAAAGATGCAATTCTTTAGGTGTTATACCAATTATATTTTGACTCTATTTAACCCGATACAGCAACAATTTCCATCAAAATAGTACAGGCAATAGCCGCAATGGTACCAATAGCATATCCAAAAACAGCTAATAATACTCCTACGGTTGCTAATGATGGGTGAAAAGCAGCGGCTACAATAGGTGCAGAAGCAGCTCCTCCAACATTTGCCTGACTTCCAACGGCTAAAAAGAAATATGGCGCTTTTATAAGTTTTGCTATTATGATAAGTAATATGGCATGGATACTCATCCAAATTACTCCAACTAATATTAGCATTTTATTATCAAGGATTAATGCTAAATCCATTTTCATTCCAATGGAAGCAACTAAGATGTAGATGAATACACTTCCAAATTTACTTGCTCCAGCACCTTCATAGCTTTTAGCTTTTGTGAAGGAAAGTAAAATGGCCACAACAGTTGATAAGGATATCATCCAAAAGAAACTAGAGCCAAGGAAAGTGAAGATGTTTCGCGTAGTAGGAGATTCAATAGTTGAAACAAATTCTTTGCATAATGGAGCTAAATAACCAGATCCAAAATGTGCAAAACTTACTGTTCCAAATGCAATGGCCAGCATAATCATTATATCTGTTAAAGAAGGATTTCGTTTAATACCTTCTGTAAAGGTTGACATTTTATTTTTTAAGGCTTCAATAGATGAGGTGTCAGCATTCAGCCATTTGTTAATTTTTTTTGATTTCCCAATTCCTATTAATAATATAGCCATCCATATGTTGGCAACTACAATATCAACAAATACCATACTTCCATATTTAGCTTGGTTAAATCCATATATTTCTAACATAGCTGTTTGGTTTGCACCTCCACCAATCCAACTTCCTGCTAATGTAGATAGACCTCTCCATACAGCGTCTGGTCCAGCGCCACCAACAGTTTCAGGTGAAATCATTGATACAATTAAAATAGCAATTGGTCCTCCAATAACGATACCCACAGTACCTGTAAAGAACATAACCAAAGCTCGCCAACCTAAGCTAAATACTGCTTTTAAATCAATACTTAAAGTCATTAATACCAAAGCTGCAGGTAATAAAAACCTACTGGATACATAGTATAAATTAGAATGGTGTTCCGTTATTTTTCCTGCTGCATCTGTAGTTTCCCATTCTGGAGAAATTACTCCTAAAGTAGTGAACAGTGCTGGAATCATATACGCCATAAATAGTCCTGGTACTATTTTATAGAATTTTTTCCAGAAGCCAGATTCTTTAGCTTCTGTATAGAATATGAATCCTAGAGAGAGTATTAATACTCCAAATACGATTGTATCATTTGTAAAAATTGGTGGGTTGTCCATTTTAAATTATTTAGTTTTTCCGCAAAGTACAAAAATAAAAAGCAGCTGAAAGAGCTGCTTAATAAATATATGATTATGTATGTGTTATTTTATAAACGCAATAATATTTTCTGCTAATTCATGACTGTTTTTCAACAGAGGCATATTATATGTTTTAGTGTTTTCTTGAGTGTCTTTGCTAACTACAGTTTTTAATACATGGTTCATGTTTTTAATAATTACTAGTTTAGAATTATCATTAGCTTTTTTAAGTAATTCTGCTTCAGTTGTAGAAACTTGAATGTCATTTGTACCGTTAATAATAAGTGTAGGTATAGTCAATTTTGCTAATTCTTCAGTAGGAGAATACGATATCCAATTCATGATAAAAGGTTGAACATCTAAATTAAAAATATTAGCCAATCCTGGGTTGAAGTTTTTATCAACCTTTCCAGTTTTCATAATTTCAAATGTTTTTTTAGCACTTTCTACTAAATCATTAGCGCCCATCATTCCTATCTGTTCTATGATAATCTGATCAAATGGTTTTCCTGGCCCAGCAATTGAAATGAATCCATCGACATTTTCAGTAGCGGCTAACATCCCTACTAATGAGCCTTGACTATGACCAATAATATAAATTTTATCATAACGTTTTCTATTTTTAAAGTAACTAACTGCTTTTTGAGCATCGGCTACGAAATCATCAAAACGAACTTTTTTAATTTGTTTTTCGCTCGCTCCTTTTTTTAACATAGTTAAGGCTCGCTTGTCATACCTGAAAGTTGCAATTCCATTATTAGATAAATCTTGCGATAAGAATTTCAAGGAATTATTTTTCATAAAATTCTGGTTTCCATTACGATCTGTAGGTCCAGAACCTGGAATGATAATAGCAAGTGTATTTGTTTTACTATTTGGCGTAAGTAATGTTCCTTCTACATAATCGCTGATAATTAAATCCTGAGCAATAGTGTCTTGCGCTAATGATACTGAACTTAATAGTACTACTAAAATTAATAATAAACTTTTCATAAGTTATTTTTTAAATGATATTCAAATTAGATGCCAAACAATAAAGATACAATGTAAAATAATAGTGTATGATTATTAGATTTTATATTTATCAGAGTTAGATGTTACTAGTAAATATGGTATTCCAACTAGTATAGCCCCAAAGAATGCAATGTTCTCTATCATTTGTATTTCGAGTGCTTTAGAAACAAAGTAGCCAAGGATAATTAGTAATGCCATTCCGAAGAATACATTTTTTAATAAGTTAGCTAATTTTTCAATATCAATTTCTGACTTGTTTTCGGTTGACATCGTATTGTATCCGGCAATTAAAGCATACATTTTTCTATATTTTATTAAATAGCCGAGGATGATAAATATTAATGCTGTTAGCAACATAATGATAGTTTTTATAAAGATTTTTGTTTGTATGTTTTGTTGCAGTTTTGGTTAATTCAAATAATGGATTAGAACTCTTGAAACTATATCTGCTAAAATTAATGCGATACCAAAAACAACCATTGCTTTTGTCCCCTTTGCATTGGATGCTGTTTTAAATCCGTTATATGATAACGTAATAAACCATATTATTATAAGAATTGTGAATAAACCAAATAATATTAATGGAGTAAGATTCTCTAATGGTATTTGGTTTGCTAATTCAGGTGATGAATATTTTAAAATATTTTCTGTCGCAATTTTAATTGTATCGTTTATATTGAATATCGGTAAGGTGTATAGTGGTATAAAGCCAACTAAAGCAGTTACAATAATATCTATTAAGCGCGTGTTTTTATATATGTATTTTGCAGCAAAAAATAAAAATAAACTCAAGCAACTTAGTATGATGATACTATCTAATATTGATTGACCAATAGAAGTGTAGTCTACAAAAGTCATTTTTAATACGCCAATGAATTTACAATTTAATAAGTAGGTTATTAATGCCCCAATAAGTGTAGCAATCACTCCTGTGATTAAAAGTTTTTGTTCAGAATATTTTTCGAAAGGTTTGAATAATAATGTTTTCATGTTGGTTAGTTTTTTAAGTTATTAATTTTTTCTAGAATATCGTCTAATTTATTTCTTACGGTCGGGTAGCTTTTCTCCATTTTAGCAGCCATTTTTTTTAAACTTCCGCTAGTTAAAATGAATTCGAAAATAAAGTCTTGGTCTTCTTTTGATAATTGTAACAATACAGGTAAAGAATAGCTTCCTGAAATTACAGTTTCACACTCAGAACAAGATAATTGACTTACTACAAGCGGGTTTTCACAACTCGGACAGTTTACTGGTAATTTTTTCATCTGATGTAACAAATTAGTGATTCGATGCAATAAAGATACAATTGATTTTAATTAAAATGATAATAAATTAAATAAAGTTAACACAAGGCTTGATTAAATTGAAAAAAAACTTAATTATTTTGTTAACTTGAGTGTTTTGTGAAACGTTTGTGTTCACGAATTAAATAGCTATTGAATTTATTAGGTATTGCTGTAGAAATAATTGTAGGTTCTTGAGTATTGGGATGGAGGAGTAGAATATTAGTTGCAGCTAAAAATAATCCTTTGTGTATCATTACGTTTTTTGGAGCATATAGCTTGTCACCTACAATAGGAAATCCTAATTCTGATAAGTGAATTCTTAACTGATGTGTTCTACCGGTTTTAGGGTATAGTTTTATTAAGGATAAGTATTCGTTTTGTAAAGCAGGTACTTGAGTGATAGTTTTAAATTCAGTAAGTGCTTTTTGGTTGTTAATGTCAAAATTTATTATACCAGATTCAGCTATTTTCCCTGCTACAACTGCGTGATATTCTTTTTGAATGGTTTTAGTTTCAAACTGATTGTGTAAGCTAATTTGTGCGGATTTTGTTTTAGATATTAGTAAAATACCACTTGTTGGATTGTCTAATCGATGTACTGGTTTAGGAAAGTTTAACGCATCACTTTTAGTAGAGGCTTTAAGGTTGAATGGTAAAGCATTCTCAATAGTTTTGTAATAGTTTCCGTTTGTAGGGAATCCAGCAGGTTTATTTACAGCGGCAAAGTCATCATCTTCAAAGAGGACTTCTAGTTGTAATTGAAACACTTTTTTAGGATTGTTGTTAGGGGCAATCAATTCAATTAACTGACCAGCTTTTATCCAATTACTAGTTTCAGCAATTTCACCATCTATTAGAATACATTTCTTAGCGATACATTTTTTTACAGCGCTACGGCTTTGTAGTTTTTCAAATACAGTACCTGCATATTCTTGTAAGCGAATACGGTATTCTCCTTTTGGAACGATATGTTTTTCTAAAATTATCATCTATATATGTGTGAAAAATATCTTATTTTTGAATACCCCTTTAATTATAATGATACCAGTTTATGAATAAAAAACATTTTCTTTACTTAATTGCATTTTCTTTTATATCCTCAGTAAATGCACAAATTACAACAAATAATACTACTTACTCTTCAGTACAGTTAATAGAAGAGGTTTTGAATGGCGGAGCTAGTTGTGTAACAATTACAAATGTACAATCCTATACAGGAACTAGTGTTAATGGAATTGCCTATTTTGAAAAAAATGGAACAAATTTCCCTTTTGAAAACGGAATAATATTAAGTACAGGAAATGCTATGGAAGCTCCTGGACCTAATGATGAAATATTAAGTGGGCAGGAAATTGGATGGATCGGAGATACAGACATAGAAAATGCTACTGGAGATGTCAATACAGGTAATGCTAGTTATATAGAATTTGATTTTGTTCCAACAGAAAATGAAATAAACTTTCGGTTTATTTTAGCCTCAGAACATTATAATATGGGTAATGAATGTTTGAATTCAGAGTCATTAGCTTTTATTTTGACAAATCTAGTTACTGGCGATACTTCTTATAATCTTGCAGTATTACCAATTTCTAATAATGGTAATGAACAAGTAAAAACTGATAATATTCACCTTACTATGATGTCATTATGTTATGAGGAGAATGAACAATATTTTTCACATTATAATTTTGATAATACTGATCTTTCAGTAGCACAAAATTCAGCTATCGAATATGGAGGTCAAACTGTACCTCTCACTGCTTTTGCTAATGTAGTCCCAGGGGATGTTTATCACTTAAAGCTTGTAATAGCAGATGTTAATTCATTAAATTTAGATTCTGCTGTTTTTATTGAAGGAGGTAATTTTAATTCTTGTCCAACTCCTGCACCACCAGTTAATAATAGTAATGTTAATCTCTATCCGACTTATGCTGATGAAAAGGTTGCTATTTCTGCAGACTTAAAAATGGAAGAAGTGGTAGTGGTTAATATGTTAGGATCTGTGGTTAGTTCTATAAATCCTAACTCAAGAGATTGTGTGCTTGATGTAAAAGACTTACAATCAGGGATATATTTTATTTCAATTAGTATGAATGGAGTTAAAAAAGTTTTGAGAATAGTAAGGAAATAGAAGAAACAAACATAGTATTGAACAATAAAAACGCTTCTCAATGAGAAGCGTTTTTATTATGAAATATGTTTTAAAATTACCTGTGAATTGTCTGAGTTCTATCAGGACCTACAGAAACAATTTTAATAGGAATTTCTAATTCAGCTTCTAAAAATGCGATGTACTCGTTTAATTCCTTAGGGAATTCACTAGCATCTGACATTTTTGTTAAGTCTTCCTTCCAACACGCAAACTTCGTATAAATTGGTTTGATGTTTTCTGGCTCAATGTTGTATGGTAAATGAGTGATTGTTTCTCCTTTGTAATTGTATGCAGTACATACTTCTAAACTATCAAATCCAGAAAGAACATCACCTTTCATCATCATTAATTGTGTAACACCATTTACTTGACAAGCATATTTTAATGCTACTAAATCCAACCATCCACAACGTCTTGGACGACCTGTTACTGCTCCAAATTCACGACCAACTTTTGCCATTTCAGCTCCAGTATCGTCAAATAATTCAGTAGGGAAAGGTCCAGAACCTACACGGGTAGTATACGCTTTAAATATTCCGTAAACATCTTTAATTTTATTTGGTGCAATACCTAAACCGGTACATGCTCCAGATGCAGTAGTGTTTGATGAAGTTACAAACGGATATGTTCCAAAGTCAATATCTAATAAAGATCCTTGAGCACCTTCAGCTAAAATAGTTTTACCAGCTTTTAAGGCTTGGTTTAAATATTCTTCACTATCAATAAACTGCAATTCTTTTAATGTTTCAACAGCAGCAAAAAACTCTGCTTCCATTTCTGCTAAGTCATACTGTACGTCAACATTATAAAAGCTAATCATAGCTTCATGTTTGTTAGCAAGACTTCTGTATTTTTCTTTCCAGTCTGACAATTCTAAGTCACCAATTCTAATACCGTTTCTACCGGTTTTATCCATGTAAGTTGGACCAATACCTTTTAGTGTAGAACCAATTTTGGCTTTACCCTTAGAAGCTTCAGAAGCTGCATCAAGTAAACGGTGTGTTGGTAAAATAACATGCGCTTTACGAGAGATGATTAATTTTGCTTTATAATCAATATCAAACTTGTCCAATCCTTGTAATTCTTGGACAAAAACAACAGGGTCTATTACCACTCCGTTACCAATTACATTAATTGATTTTTTATGAAAAATTCCAGAAGGAATTGTTCTTAATACGTGTTTTATTCCGTCAAATTCTAATGTGTGTCCAGCGTTTGGACCTCCTTGAAAACGAGCAATGATATCATAATCTGCGGTAAGGACGTCAACAATTTTTCCTTTACCTTCGTCTCCCCATTGTAAACCTAGTAGTAAATCTACTGCCATTGTGTGTTGTTTAGTGTGTTGTTATTTTGTTTTTTTTGTTCCGTAAAAATATAAAGAATGATTATGAATTTCAATGTCAAAAATATCTTCAATTGTTTTTTTAATTGATTGGATTCTTGGGTCACAAAACTCTAAAACTTCTCCAGTATCTGTTAATATGATATGATCGTGGTTTTTGTCAAAATACGACTTCTCATAATGTGCTTGATTGTCACCAAACTGATGCTTTCTAACCAAGCCACAATTTAACAGTAATTCAATGGTGTTATACAGTGTAGCACGGCTTACGCGATATTTTTTCATTTTCATCATTATGTATAATGACTCAATATCAAAATGATCATTACTGCTGTAAATTTCATTTAAAATCGCATATCGTTCTGGTGTTTTACGATGACCATTTTCTTCCAAATAGCCTGTAAAAACTGTTTTAACGATTTCTTGATTACTGTCTTTTCCCTCCATTATTTATAAAATTGGAACGCGCAAATTTACAACTATTTATACCATAATCAATGCTTTATTCCTGATAAAATTAGTCAAGGTTATTAACAGTTTGTGTAAAAGATTTTTTCAGTTGTCATATCTAATTTTTATTTGGTTAAGCACGTATCACGCGGTCAATTCCATTTATTTTTTTAATGTTCTCAATCAGTTTGTCAATGGTCTTTTTGTTTTTTACTGAAACGGTAATATGGCCTTTAAACAACCCGTCATCAGTCTCAAAGCTTATTTTTTTCATGTTCACATTCATGTTACTTGAAATTATTTTAGTAAGATTGTTTACTAATCCTAATTGATCAATACCTGTAATGGTTAAGTCAGAAAAATACTCTTCTTGTGAGGAGTCTATCCATTTTGCTTTTATAATTCTATATGCATAATTAGCTTGCATACTGACAGCATTTGGGCAATTGTTTTTATGAACTTTAATACCCTCACTTACGGTAACAAAGCCAAATACTTTATCGCCAGGAATAGGGTTGCAACAGCTAGATAGTTTGTAATTTAGCTTTTCTTCTTCTTTACCGAAAACTAATAAGTCATATTTTTGGGTAATCTCTTCTTTATTAATCTCATCTTGTGAATGTTGTTTTCGTGTTTTCTTTTTAAAGAAACTTATAAATGCATTACTACGTTCAGCTGCAAAATCCTTTAGTTTTTGATTGTCAATATTTCCTAAGCCAATACGGTAATATAAATCTAAACTTGTTTTCAGTTCTAAAAAAGATACTAGGTGATTTACACTTTTATCATTAAAAGTAATTTTTAATTGTTTGAGTTTACGTTTTAAAATTTCTTTTCCTTCAGCAGCAATTAGCTTTTTCTCATCATTTAATGACGATTTTATTTTTGATTTTGCCCTTGATGTAGTTACATAATCTAGCCAGTTTGCGCTAGGTCGTGTATTTTCGGAAGTAATAATTTCTACCTGATCACCACTTTTTAAAACATGACTTAACGGGACTAATTTTCCATTTACTTTGGTTCCACGAGTTTTAAAACCTATTTGTGTATGTACACTAAATGCGAAATCCAATGATGTTGCCCCTTTTGGAAGTGATTTTAAATCTCCTTTTGGGGTGAATACAAAAATTTCTTTTGCGTACAAATTCAATTTAAATTGCTCAATAAAATCTACGGCGTTTGCTTCTTGATTTTCTAAAGCTTCTTGTAGTTTTACAAGCCATTCGTCCAGTCCACCTTCATTTTTAGCGCCTTGCTTATACTTGTAATGAGCGGCATATCCTTTTTCTGCAATTTCATTCATTCGTTCAGAACGAATTTGTACTTCTACCCATTTACCTTCTGGTCCCATTACAGTTATGTGTAGCGCTTCATATCCAGTAGATTTTGGAGATGAAATCCAATCACGTAAACGTACTGGGTTAGGTCTATAATGATCTGTTACTATGGAGTATATTTTCCAAGCAATAAATTTTTCTTGATCTTGATCACATTTATATATAATCCTTACTGCAAATTTATCGTACACCTCTTCAAAAGTGACGTTTTGTTTGAGCATTTTTTTTCGAATTGAAAAAATAGATTTTGGACGCCCTTTAATTTCAAAGTTAATATGCTCTTTGTCTAAGCTATTTTGTAAGGAATCATTAAATACTTTTATGTATTCTTTTTGTTCATCTTTTGAATCAAGAGTTTTTTCAAGTATACTATTAAAAACTTCAGGTTCAGTATATTTTAATCCTAAATCCTCTAATTCGGTTTTAATATTATACAAACCCATTCTATGCGCAAGAGGGGCATATATATATAAAGTTTCGGAAGCAATCTTTACTTGTTTATGAGCAGGCATTGAGCCCATAGTTTGCATGTTGTGCAATCTATCGGCAATTTTAATGATAATTACACGTACATCATCGTGTAATGTCAATAGCATTTTTCTAAAATTCTCAGCTTGTAGCGATACATCTGCGTCACTCTGTAATTGAGAAATCTTAGTTAGCCCATCAACAATTCTTGCAACAGTTTCGCCAAACAAACGTTCCATGTCGTTTAGGGTGAAATCAGTATCTTCTACAACATCATGTAATAGTGCAGCAGCAATAGAAGTAGCGTCTAATCCAATTTCAGCAGCTACAATTTTTGCTACAGCAATTGGATGGAAAATGTATGCTTCGCCACTTTTTCTTCGTTGCTCCTTATGAGCATCTACGGCAGTATTAAATGCCAATCGTATTAACTTCTTGTCATCTTCTGTAAGTGTTTGGTAACTTATTTTTAATAAATTTCTATACTCAGCGGCAATAGCTGCATTTTCCTTTTCAATTTCTACTTCTGTCATAAATCTAAGATATAATAAGTACTGGAGTTTTGCAACGTTTTTTTATAGAACTATATAAACAACTAGCTATGATGAAAATTCAATGTATATTTGCGGTAGAAATGTTGATATTGCTAATACGAAAGAGTTATTAAGTAAGCGATCTTCATATAAATCACTGACAGATTATGATGTCAGAAAATCGATTAAAAATTAAATATGACATTTGAATCATTAGGATTGTCAAACGCTTTGGTAAAAGCCGTTGAAAAAAAAGGATATACTGAGCCTTCTCCAATTCAGGAAAAAGCAATTCCATTAATATTAGAAGGAAAAGATGTGTTGGCCTCAGCACAAACAGGTACAGGGAAAACAGCTGGTTTTACCTTGCCAATGTTACATAGGTTGTCGGCAGAAAACAAATGGAAAAGAAGGCCAATACGTGCATTGGTATTAACGCCAACACGTGAATTGGCTGCTCAGGTTTACGATAATGTAAGGGCATATAGTGAGTATTTGGATATTCAATCAATGGTTATTTTTGGTGGTGTAAACCAAAAACCACAAATACGTACTTTACGTAGTGGAGTAGATGTGTTGGTTGCTACACCTGGTAGATTATTAGATTTACATAGTCAAGGGGCATTATCATTAGGAAAAGTTGAGTTTCTAGTATTAGATGAAGCAGACCGTATGTTAGATATGGGATTCTTAAGAGATATTAAAAAAATATTAGAACTTGTGCCTAAAGAGAGACAAACGTTATTATTCTCTGCGACATTTTCAAGAGAAATAAAGTCATTTGCAAGTAGTATTTTAAGAAATCCAGTAGCTGTAGAGGCTGCTCCGGAAAACACTACAGCAGAAAAGGTTGATCAGAAAGTTTATAGGGTTGATAAAGGAAAGAAAACCGAGTTAGTTATTAAGTTGATTAATGATGGTCACTGGAAACAAGTATTAGTTTTTACGCGTACTAAGCATGGAGCGAATAAGCTGACAGAAAAAATGGGGAAAGCCGGTATTTCTGCTGCTGCTATTCATGGAAATAAAAGTCAGAACGCTAGGACTAAGGCTTTAGACGGTTTTAAAAAGAATAAAGTACGTGTTTTAGTGGCGACTGATATTGCTGCTAGAGGATTAGATATTCCGTTACTACCCCATGTAATTAACTTTGAATTGCCTAACATACCTGAGGATTATGTGCACCGTATTGGTAGAACAGGTAGAGCAGGAGCAAGTGGTGAGGCAATTTCATTAGTTTGTGGAGAAGAAAGAGAATACCTTAAGAGTATAGAGAAGTTATTAGGCGAAAAAATGTCAACAAGTTCTATAGAAGGGTATGAGCCTAGTAAAGAAGATTTAGAGAGTCAGCCGATAAAAGGAAAAGCTCAAAGAAATTCTGGTGGAGGTAGATCCGGAGGTGGAAAAAAGAAAACTGGTGGTAGTGGTAGAAGGAAAACTGGTGGACATCGTGGGAGTAATAGTAAAAATTCTGGTGGTGGAGATAAAAGTAGAAGTAGAAGACCTCGTAGAGATTAGTATATAATGGGAGAGCAAAAAAATAACCCGCTTCATGGAGTCAAGCTTGCTACAATAGTAGAGGAGCTAGTTGAATATTACGGATGGGAGCATTTAGGTACTCAGGTTAGTATTCGTTGTTTTAATGATAATCCATCTATAAAATCTAGTTTGAAGTTTTTAAGAAGAACACCTTGGGCTAGAGATAAAGTAGAGCATTTGTATTTGTATATGCTTCGAAAAAGTGGAAGAAATAAAAAATAAAGATTACGCATAAAAAAACCCTATCATAACTGATAGGGTTTTTGCATTTAAAATAATAAGTATATTAAAGTACGCTTACATTTATTGCGTTTAAACCTTTTCTACCTTCTTCAAGATCGAATTGTACTTCATCTCCTTCTTTAATTTCGTCTACTAATCCTGAGATGTGTACAAAATGTTCTTTGTTTGAACCTTCCTCTGTTATAAATCCGAATCCTTTTGAATCGTTGAAGAATTTTACTGTTCCTTTATTCATGTTATTGTATTAAATTATTAATTATAATATAGGTTGCAAAGATGATGCCATCTTTTCTATCTCCAAGCCAAAGTCGTACTGTAAGTCTTCATGAAGGAGTAGTACTTTCTTTTTTGCAGTAGCTAGTTCACGCTTGTAAATATTATGCAATACAGTGTTTTTGTGAATACTTGGTTTGAAGTTTTTTAATTTTTTGCAAAAATAGAGCAACAAGTTGATTTCTGTTTCTGGTAGTTTTGAATAACGGATATATTTTTTAATATTACGTAATATTTTACGCACACTCTTTTTAATAAAGTAATAGGTTTTGGTGTTGATGAGTTCAAACTGTTCGTCAATTTCTAGTTTTACACTATTTATGAAGTTTTCCTCGTTTTCAGACTCAAACAATAAATAAGTAAGTAGCTCTTTATTTTCTTTTTTGAATTTAGATAAGTGTAGGCATAGTTCCATGATTTCATCATGGGAACGGTGGTTTAATGCTGTTTTAATTTCTTTTACGCTTACTGCTTTCATAAAATGTGTTTTGAATAGGGTAAATGTACAGTCTTTTTTTGATTGATAAAGTTGCCTATAAAAATTAATGAACCGCCGATGATAAAAGAAAGGTCAAAACTTTCGTTGTAAAATAAAATACCAGCTAGAACTAAGATGGGAAGTCGCAAATAGTCTAAAGGAATCAGATTGCTAACGTCTTCTTTTATTAATGCCTTTGCCATACTAAAAAGAGCAGCTATTCCGGACAATCCTATTAGTGCTAGCGGAGTTTTAGCTTACTAATTTTTTTGTGGTAGTATGTGCAATTGCAAAGCAAATGGCTGATAATAGTACTAATATTGATTTTGTATTAATGAGTTCAGTGCCAGGTTTTATAATTATTAAAATGCCAATAAAGCCTAAAATAATACTCCCTGTTTTTAGGAGGGTTGTTTTTTCTTTTAAGAAGATGGCTGCTAGGATTAAAATCCAGATTGGAGTAGTAAATTCAATAGCGGTAACTTCAGCAAGTGATAAATAGACAATTCCTACAACCCAACCATATTGAGCAATGAGGTGAAAAAAGTTTCTGAATAAATGTTGTTTGATATTTGAGATGCTTCCGACGATAGTCTTTTTTGGTAATATTATTATAAGAGCTGTTAGGCAGATAAAAGCTCGGAAAAAGATGATTTGAAAAGGGCTAATGTTTGTGTTTACTTGTTTTACGCCAATAGCAACGAAACAGAAAGCGAATACACTGAGCAATATCCAAAGTTTTGAATTCATTTTATTTTGAATTCAGTTGTCTGAATTATTGAAATTAAGAGCGTATAAGTTCGGTTGTTAGATTTTGATGCTTGGGGAATTTAGCAATTAACTCATTACTTGTAGGAAGCTCAAAGTCACTAAAGTTAAAACCTGGTGATACAGTACATCCAACTAACGAATAATCATTTTTATTAATAACACTTGCTGTGAACTAGTGATTTCCAGGAACTATCAATTGCGGTATTTCTCCCTTGCTAAAATCACGCCCAATTGTATGTTTTATATGTTTTCCAGTTTCAGAAATGGTATGAAGTGTAATAGGTGATCCGCCATAAAAATGCCAAATTTCATCTTGTTTAATTTTATGAAAAGCAGAAAATGTATCAGAAGTTAATAAAAGTAAATACAAGTGGAGTGGTTTCTTTTTCCATTATAATCTGAGTGAAGACTATTCTTATTGATTTCGCCTAAACTCCTGTAAGTCTCTTTAAAATATCCTCCTTCAGGATGGGGTTTCAAATCTAGTTTCTCTATGATGTCTTTAACTTTATTCATGATGTGTTATGGTTAGCTAGTGAAATTAAGTACGTTAATTGTAGCTCTTTAAAATAGAAGAGATAAGTTTTTAACTCTTTTAGTCGAAGCTTAAACGAAATTAAGAGGTTTTTATTAATATATTCAAGGGTGCTATTGTATTAATAACTTTAGTTAAAACGCTGAATTCAAATTTGAATTTTTACATTTGTTTTGTGCAATATTTTATAGATGTCATATTACCTATTCCTTTAGTAAAACTATTTACGTATAGTATAAATTACGAGGAATTTAAGTTTCTAAAAACAGGGATGCGAGTGGCTGTTCCGTTTGGAAAAAGCAAGTTGTATACGGCTATTGTGTTTTCAGTGCATCAAAACGCGCCGGAAACATATGAAGCAAAGGAAATACATCAAATTTTAGATGAACATTCTATAGTTAATAGTTTTCAGTTGAAATTTTGGAAATGGATTTCTGAATATTATATGTGTAGTTTAGGTGATGTTATGCGTGCATCCTTGCCGAGCTCTTTTTTGTTAGAAAGTGAAACGCTAATTTCAAAAACCCTTGTAGAAGTGTCAGATGACGTGCAATTGACAGATGACGAATTTATTGTACTAGAGGCTTTAGAGCGACAATCGTCCTTGAAAATAGCTGAGGTATCGAGTTTGTTGAATAAAAAGAATGTATTGAAGCCAATAAAAGGATTGATATCAAGAGGTTTTATAAAATTACAGGAAGAAATATATGAGCAGTACAAGCCGAAATTAGTAAAATATGTCCGGTTGACTTCTGAATATGATTCAAATGAAGGTTTGCAGGAGTTATTAGAAAAATTATCGCGAGCTAAAAAGCAAAAAGATGCTGTAATGGCCTATTTTTCTTTGAAGGTGGGGACAGAAAAACCTATAAAAGCAAAACTGTTAGAAGAGAAAGCTTCTGTTTCGTCTGTGGTATTGAAAGGGTTGGTGGACAAGGGTATTCTAGAAATTTATTATACTCAAACAGACAGAAATCAATTTAATAACGATATTTCTTCGTCAAAAAAATTAAATAACCACCAAGTAAAGGCATTAGCTGAGGTTGAAAAGGTGTTTTCTGAAGATAAAGTTTGCATGTTACGTGGGGTGACAGCTTCTGGGAAAACAGAAATTTACGTAAAACTAATAGAACAAGTTTTTAAGGAAGGAAAACAAGTATTGTATTTGCTGCCGGAAATAGCCTTGACTACTCAGTTGATTTCACGACTAAAAGCATACTTCGGAAACAAGATTGTCGTATATCATTCCAAGTATTCAGTAAATGAACGAGTAGAGTCTTGGAATAAAGTCTTGCTGAATAATAAAGAAGCGCAATTAGTTATTGGTGCGCGCTCTTCTGTTTTACTTCCGTTTTCAAATTTAGGTTTAATTGTTGTAGATGAGGAGCATGAACAATCATTTAAGCAGTTTGATCCAGCTCCACGATACCATGCACGTGATGCTGCAATTGTATTGGCTAAGCTACAGCAAGCTAATATTGTATTAGGAAGTGCTACGCCTGCTATTGAAAGCTATTTTAATGCCAAAAGTGATAAGTATGGATTGGTGGAGATTCTCCACAGGCATAATGATGTGCAGATGCCAGAAATTGAATTAGTAGACTTAAAAGATAAGTATAAACGAAAGAAGATGAAAGGTCATTTTTCCGATAGGTTACTAGAGGAGATTAATTTGGCTATAGAAAATGAAGAGCAAGTAATTTTATTTCAGAATAGAAGAGGGTTCTCTCCAATTGTAGAATGTGGTACTTGTGGAGAATCAACACAATGTCCTAGTTGCGATGTAAGTTTAACGTATCATCAATATAAAAAACAATTACGATGTCATTACTGTGGTTATCAGATGGCTATGCAATATGCGTGTTTGTCATGCGGAAGTAATGATTTAGATACAAAAGGTTTTGGTACTGAACAGTTAGAAAAAGAATTGAATGTATTATATCCTGATTTGAAAATTGGGAGAATGGATTTAGATACAACTCGTGGAAAATACGGGTATCAGAAAATAATAACTGCTTTTGAGCAGCATGAAATTGATATTTTGGTTGGTACACAAATGCTTACTAAAGGTTTGGATTTTAAAAATGTGAGCTTAGTAGGGGTGTTAAGTGCTGATTCTATGTTGAATTTTCCTGACTTTAGAGCTCATGAACGTAGTTTTCAGTTAATGTCGCAAGTTGCTGGTAGGGCTGGAAGGTTTCAGAAGAAAGGAAAGGTAATTATTCAAACTTATAATCCGTTTCATAATATATTGCAACAGGTTTCAACACATGATTATGTAAGTATGTATGCCGAGCAATTAGAACAACGACATATTTATAAGTACCCTCCTATTAATAAGTTGATTAAAATAACATTTAAGCATCGAGATTATAACAAGGTAGAATCAGGGTCAGATTGGTTCGCAAAGTCGTTACGATTATCTTTTAGTAAAAATGTGCTTGGACCAGAGTTTCCAGCTGTGTCACGCGTAAGGAACGAATATATTAAGCATGTATTGTTAAAAGTACCAAACGGACAGTCGGCATCAAAAACAAAAAAAGCCATTCTTAAGGTTAAGAACAGCTTTATGTCTGTAAAAGATTTTAGACCAATTAAGGTTATCTTAAATGTAGATACTTATTAGAGAGGAGTATAAAATCTGTAGTTAATCCCACTGTTGGGTTACAGATTATCTAATGCTTCAATCAATATTTTCTTTTTATTTCTACTTAAAGGAAGATTTTCATTATTGATTTCAACAAACTTGCTATTGAATCGTTTGATTTTCTTTAAGTTAACAATGTATGATTTATGAATTCTTAAAAAAGAATATTCGTCAACTTCTTTTTCGAAAGCCTTCATGGTCGAAAGGATTACGTAGCTTTCTTCAGTAGTAACTAATTTAATATAGTCTCCTAAGGCTTCTATCCAAAGAATAGTATTGATGAATATTTTTCGCTTTTTTAAATTACTTTTAATGAAAATGTATTCATTTTCACTAGCCGTGTTTTCAAATTTTAATCTGTGGTACTCAAGTGCTTTTTCTACCCCTAAATTAAAACGTTCTTGGGTAATAGGTTTTTGCAAATAATCAGTAGCATCATAATCAAATGCTTTAAATGCATATTCCGTTTTTCCGGTAACAAAGATGATTTGTGGCTTGTTTTTTAAAACATCCAATAATTCAAATCCGTTAATAATTGGCATTTCAATATCTAGGAAAATTAAATCACACTCTGTGTCGTTTAATCCTTTTTTTGTATCTACGGCACTACTATATTCTGCAATTAATGTAAGTGCAGGGTGTTCCTTGACTAATTTGACGATTGACATTCTTTGTATTGAGGAGTCGTCAACAACTACACATCGTAAGTTCATTTATTGGATTTAGTTACGTTATTATTCTTTAAAGGTAAAGTTAATTATTAAGATTGGTTTAGTTTGGTTATACAATTTTACTCAAAAAATACAACTATACCAAATGTACGGCGCTAAAGTTACTTCGAAAATTAACTTGATTTGTTTTGAGAGTTCGTATAAAAAAGGTATTTTTGCACCCAATTTATTACAAATTAAATAATTTAAATTATGAATCAATACGAAACTGTTTTCATCTTGAATCCCGTTTTATCTGAAACTCAGATAAAGGAGACAGTAAAGAAATACGAAGATTTTCTTGTTTCTAAAGGAGCT
>Ga0209291_1001799_pt1 | contig 18390 bp, 13 predicted proteins | sample GOMGulsemesocosm_FD_184633 | JGI IMG/M metagenome (GOLD analysis project Ga0209291, IMG submission 184633) | Methane-oxidizing microbial communities from mesocosms in the Gulf of Mexico - GOM9B Gulf of Mexico (SPAdes) (version 2) | ecosystem: Environmental > Aquatic > Marine > Cold seeps...
TAAAATTTTCTTGCCGCTATAAAACCGTAGATTAATAAGCCCAGTATGGCTATAAATGTTAAATCCACTTTAAATACCCAATCAATTAGCAGGTTTATAATAAGTAATACAAATACAAATGATTGCAAGTGTAATGCAAATACCAAATGATCTACATAGAAGTACTTTCTTTTATAAAAAAACAAGAATAATAATGCTCCCAAAATAGGTATTAAAAAGAAAAATAAAATTGGCAGCTTGGACTTTAAAAAAAGAATAAATAATTTTAATTCTTTTTTGTCAGATAGAATCTTTTTTATTTTTCCTTCAAACAATTGTTTATCTATTTCTAAGAAACCTATATCTTCCTCATCATTCTTTACTGTTTTTGCCTTTTCAAATTCACTTTTAACCTCCTCAATCGTTATGGGGTTTCCATCATTAGCAAGATTAATTTCATTAGAAATACTATCACTTGAAGATACGCTATTAAGTAGAAAAAAAGCGAAACTGATAAAAATATATAACCTAATTGGTCGTAAATATGCTTCAATTTTACCGTTTAAATACTCCAGTGAAAGAAAACTAGGTTTGGTTAATAAATATTTTAATGATACAAATAATTTCGAATCAAAGGTAAAATATGTTGAAGAAAAATCTGACGCTAGCATTTTTATGGAAACCCTTTTAATATTGTTTTCTTGCCCACAATTTGGGCAAAAATTCATATCTTCTTTTAGCCGATTACCACAATTTGGACAACTAATTCTTTTTCTTCTTTTTCTTCCCATTTTTAATACTCTTTAGCATATGCTTTTACTCCAGCTTTAATAGCAATTTTTAAATGATTCTCCTTTGGAGGAATAGGACATGAATATCTACTTGAATAGGAACAATATGGATTGTAAGCTTTGTTAAAATCTAAGGTCACTATATTTGAAGTAGGTATTTTAAAATCAATATATCTTCCTCCTCCATAACTACTATCTCCATTGGTTTCATCAGTAAAAGGAATAAACAAATAATTTTTATATTCAGGATTTTCAATCAGTTTTATATTTTGATACACATTTAACTGTAACTTTTTATTATTTAAATCAAAATGCAATTCTCCATATTTCACATACTCAGGGAGCCTATCTGTGGAAGTCGCCATTTTAAATGAAGACTCATTTTCTATTCTAACAAAGGTAGCTTGTACCCTATAATTTAAATCAATACCAAAAAACTCAAGTCCTTTAAAATGTTTTCTATCTGTTTCCGTTAATGGTGACTCACCTTTAGTCATAAACTGAGTATTGAGTTCTTTCTGAAATATCTTTATTTCCTTTATTGCTTTAGTATTTTGAGCGTAAACACCTGACACTACAAATAAAAATATCACTACTAATTTCTTCATTTTAAAAATATTTATTTCAAAAATAAGTTTTTATATTCAAAAATTATATAGCTTTGTATTTCATTTACTATAAAATATGAATTACAAACAAATAAATAGGGTCTGTTGGTCTTCTCAAAAGAGGAGTTCGGGCTATTGTATTTATTTGTTATGTCAATAACGGTATAAATTAATACAATATATAAACGCCCAACTTTTCAGTTGGGCGTTTTATTTTTATACCATCTTTCAAAAAACACCTTTTTAAACTAACTCAAGTCATCAATTAAAATGACTTACTAAATTAAATACATATGAAAAAATTATATTTTAATTATATTGATTCTTTTAAAGGACTCTCTAAAGAAGTTTGGTGGTTAGCATTAATTACGCTAATTAACCGAGCAGGAACTATGGTTATTCCATTCCTATCATTATATCTTACTGAGAGCTTAGACTTCTCACTTAGTAGCGTAGGATGGATTATGTCTGCTTTTGGCTTAGGTTCTGTTGCTGGTTCATGGCTAGGAGGTAAACTTACAGATAAAGTTGGTTATTATAAAGTAATGTTATTCAGCTTATTTACTACAGGATTTTTATTTATTGCCTTGCAATACCTAACAACATTATACACCTTTAGTTTAGGGATTTTCTTAGTAATGTTAGTTGCTGACACCTTTAGACCTGCAATTTTTGTTGCATTAAGTGCCTATAGTAAGGCTGAAAACAAAACACGTTCAGTTACCTTAATTCGTTTGGCTATCAATTTGGGCTTTTCTGCAGGACCAGCAATCGGAGGATTAATCATTACCTATTTAAGCTATAACGGTTTATTTTGGATAGATGGTATTACTTGTATTTTAGCAAGTATACTGTTGCTAAATGTATTAAATCCAAAAACAGCAAATATTATTGATGAAATTGAAGTTATTAATCCAAAATCAGCATATACTGATAAAACTTTTTGGATTTTTCTTATAGCAATGTCATTGTTTGGAATTGTATTCTTACAGTTCTTCTCTACTATTCCTTTATACTACAAAGAGGTACATGCTTTAAGTGAATTTGAAATTGGACTATTACTAGGGATGAATGGGTTTATTATTTTTGCGTTAGAGATGCCTCTAGTAAAATGGTTAGAAAATAGTAATCGAACAAAATCTGGGCTTATGTTTATTGGAGCTACACTTACTGGCTTAAGTTTTATCATATTAACAAGCACTACTTGGGTGGGAATTTTAGTTGTTAGTATGCTATTGGTTACTATTGGAGAAATGATAGCTTTTCCTTTTTCAAATGCCTTTGCCATGGAAAAATCTAAGCAAGGAAATAAAGGAGAATACATGGCCTTGTATAGTATATCATTTTCGGTTGCCCACATATTTAGTCATAATGGTGGAATGCATTTGATAGAAAGTATTGGATATAACAATACGTGGTTTGTGATTTCTGTACTTGCGCTACTTTGTATGCTCCTATTATTTGTTTTAAGACAAAAATTAAAAGTTAAAAAAGTTACAATATGAATTTAAATCAGATTACAATTTCCGCTACCGATGTTTCTGCATCGGTGGCTTTTTATAAAAAAATAGGTTTGCAATTAATTGTGAATGCATTACCAAAATATGCTAGATTTAAATGTCCAAATGGGAATAGTACTTTCTCAATTCATTTAGCTAATAAAATTCCCAAAGGAAATAGAATTACTATTTATTTTGAGGATGATAATTTAGATAGTACAGTGAAAAATTTACAACAAAAAGGAATTGTATTCCATACACAGCCAGAAGATCAACCCTGGTTATGGCGTGAAGCCAGTTTATTTGATCCAGACAAACATAAGATTATTATTTATTTTGCGGGAGAAAACAGATTAACTCCTCCTTGGAGGATTGATTAGCTGCAAACCTTACAACCATCCTTACCTTTAGTTTCTCCTACTAGAAATCCTTTATTGTTTACAGTATAATCACAACAATCTATATAACCTTTGGCTATTAATTTTCTAGCACGTTGAATTTGTGATTTTATTGTTGCTAGTGGTAAATTTAATTGTGTTGCAACCTCAGCTTGTTTCATTCCTTTAATATCTGACAAAAATAATGGATTTCTATATTTTTTAGGTAAATTTTTAATAATCCCAGGTAAGCAATCCTTAGCTGTATGTTGGTCTTCTTCCCAAAACTCATCTGCTATATCAAATTCTTTTAGAGAAACTGTTTTAGAACTTTTTTTAAAATAGTCCATTACTGTATTACGAGCTATTGAAAACACCCAAGGCTTCACCTTAGCTTCATTTTTTAAACTATTTAATTTTGTATGTGCTTTTATAAAAGTTTCTTGAATAAGGTCATTGGTAATTTGCTCATCTTTAACTTTACTAAAAATGAATCGTTCAATATCCAGATGATAAGTTTCCCATAATTCTGTACTATTCATAAATATCAATTATTCTTCTCTCCTTTTACAGAGAGAAGAGGTTATTTTTTTTAACAGTTACATCCTGAACAAGTACAACTTTCACACGTACAATTTTGGCATTGACCATTTTGACAATTATCACAAGTACAACTACAATTTTTATTTATTTTCATAATATATATTTTTAATTCATACAGTAGACGTATAATTTACAAAAAAGATGCATTATTATTTAAAAAAAATATTTTTGTGCTTTTACGCTAATAACTAATGATTTCATATATGAAATTAACAAGTCTATATTTAAATTGGCTATCTCATTAAGACACATATTTGATAAGTAACAAAACTTAATAATTTCGTTACTTATTAATACTATATTATTCTTTATTGATTATAGCCAACTTATATCGTTTTAACTCATCTTTTACTTTAGGTGCTAATAAAAATAACCCAATCATGTTTGGTACCATCATAGCAAAAACCAAAGCATCTGAAAAATTCACTACTGCACCTAAAGTTGCTGCTGCACCAATTACAGTAAACACACAGAATATAATTTTATAAACATTCCCTATTCGTTTATTTCTTCCAAATAAATAAGACCATGCTTGATACCCGTAATACGACCAAGAAATCATCGAAGAAAAAGCAAATAAAATTACCGCTATGGCTAATACGTAAGGAAACCATGAAATACCACTTTCTAGTGCTTTGGCAGTTAAAATAGCTCCTTGCTCATCAGAAATAGCTGCTCCAACGGTTAACTGACCTGTTATAATTAAGACTAAAGCCGTCATAGTACATACTACTACTGTATCTATAAAGGGCTCTAATAAAGCTACTAATCCTTCGCTAGCTGCGTAATTTGTCTTTACTGCAGAATGTGCTATAGAAGATGATCCTATCCCGGCTTCATTAGAAAATGCGGCGCGTTGAAAACCTTGAATTAATACTCCAACAAATCCCCCAACTACTCCAACTGGACTAAACGCTCCATTCCAGATAGCAGCTAAAGCATTAGGAATTTCTGTAAAATTAATTCCTAATATTACTAATACTGCTAATATATACACCACTACCATTAAAGGGACTATTTTATCGGTTACTTTAGCTATTTTTTTGATCCCTCCAATAATCACAATACCAACTAAGATAGCCATTATCACCCCAAACAACCAACCTTTACCATAAATAAAACTTTGTTCTCCTCCAGTTACGTATTCAAATAGCTTAAATGCTTGATTTACCTGAAACATATTCCCGCCTCCAAAAGACCCTCCAACACACATAATAGCAAAAACAACAGAAAGTACTTTCCCTAATTTAGTAAAGCCTAATTCACCTATTCCTTTTTTAAGGTAATACATTGGACCACCAAACACGGTACCGTCTTCAGCTATTTCTCTGTATTTAACTCCCAAGGTACATTCTACAAATTTGGTAGCCATTCCTAATAATCCTACTAATATCATCCAAAAAGTTGCGCCTGCCCCTCCTATAGACAATGCTATAGCAACTCCAGCTATATTTCCCAAACCTACAGTTGCCGATAATGCTGCTGTTAAAGCTTGAAAATGTGAAACTTCTCCTTCTCCTTCTACTTTTATAGTTTCTAAAATATCTTCTTGCCCCCCTGGTTTATCCACATCATCATATTTACCTCTTACAACATTTATAGCTGTCATAAATCCAGTAAAATTTATAAACTTAAAATAAATAGAAAAACACATTGCTCCTAATATTAATACTATTAATACCCATGGAATACTTAATGTATCAGTTATAGGTACTTTGGCAAAAATGGCATTAACAAACCAACCTGTTGTGGAGCTAAATACATCATTAATCTGGTTATCTAATCCTTTTACCTGTTCTTGTGCATTGACAAATAATGAAGTAAATAATAATACTGCTGTTAAAATTCTAGTTTTCATTCGTTTTTTGATTACTACCAATGGTTTTTATTATTTATAGTTTGCTACAAACGAAAAGTATCATTAACAAATCATAATTATTGTTCTCCATCTGGTTATTAATTATTTTGCCAAATTGCTAACAAACTCATTAAAATAAAAGCTTACGTACTAATGAAAATCACTTAAACAACTACTTAAGTACATACTTAAGCATACTATTTTCCTTACTTTATAGAACTGGCTACTTTCCTTATATTTCTTATGAAGAACAACTAAATACGATTAACCTTACTTAGGATAAAACATTTCAATTTTATTTATTCTTCAAGTATTTTTTTGTATTTTTAAGAATACTCCTTCATGAAAAATCATACTAAACAGCTACAATAATTAAGTATCAACATCATCAATACAGAATGAAAAACAGGATAACTATTTATAATTTATTAAATAATTTTTCAAATTACCACAAGAATGTTTCTTGGAAAATGAAGTGTTTATATTGTGATGGAATTGGTACAACGATTAATCAAATAAAAATCATATCTAAACCTGAAAATCGTGATATTGGAGTTCTTGTCTACCGAGTTGAGACAGGAATAGTTTCCTTTTGTATGTATAAATCCCTAAAGAAAAGTAATTCAGAAAATATTGTAGATATGTTACTTGACATAATAAACTATTCTAAAAAAAAAACAATCATTGAATAAAAATAAAAAAGGTAGTAATATCAAATCACTACCTTTATCTAATTAATTCTGTAAAGCTATTTCAGAAAGTTGCAAATAATTGTTTAAATTAAATCAAAACGATCAAGGTTCATTACTTTAGTCCATGCGGCCACAAAATCTTCTATAAATTGCACTTTAGAGTCTTCATACGCATAAACTTCAGCTATAGCTCTCAATTCAGAATTTGAACCAAAAATTAAATCAGCTCTCGTTCCTGTCCATTTAATTTCACCTGTTACTCTATTACGACCTTCAAACAAATTATCATTATCAGAAGTCGGTTTCCAAATAGTTCCTAAATCAAGAAGATTGATAAAGAAGTCGTTAGTGAGCATCTCTAAACTGTTAGTAAAAACCCCATGTTTAGAATTATCGAAGTTTGTATTCAAAACGCGCATACCACCAACAAGAACTGTCATTTCCGGAACAGTAAGTGTTAATAATTGGGCCTTATCTACCATTAACTCTTCTGCTGATGCAGTTTGATTTTTTTTCAAGTAATTTCTAAAACCATCTGCATTTGGTTCAAGATAACCAAACGATTCAACATCTGTTAATTCTTGTAAAGAATCAGCTCTACCAGGCTTAAAATCTACCGTTACATTTTCACCAGCATTCTTTGCAGCTTGCTCAATACCTACAGATCCCCCCAAAATAATTAAATCTGCCATTGAAACTGATATATTATCAGTTTGAGCATTATTAAATTCTTTTTGAATCTCTTTTAGAACATTCAATACTTTTGATAATTCAAATGGATTATTTACCTCCCAATCTTTTTGTGGTGCTAAGCAAATTCGTCCACCGTTAGCTCCTCCACGCATATCAGAATTGCGATAAGTTGATGCCGAAGCCCAAGCAGTAGATATCAATTGAGATACAGACAAGCCTGAAGAAAGAAGAGTTTTTTTTAATGAAGTAATATCATCATCATTAATTATTGTATCAGTGACCATAGGTATAGGATCTTGCCAAATTAATTCCTCTTTAGGAACTTCTGAACCAAGGTAACGAGTAATTGGGCCCATATCTCGATGTGTTAATTTAAACCATGCCTTAGCAAATGCATCTTCAAACTCAGCTGGTTTTGCCTGAAATCGTTTTGAAATTGCTAGATATGCAGGATCCATTTTTAATGCCATATCTGCTGTAGTCATCATTAGTGTTTGCTTCTTAGATGAATCACCAGCCATAGGTGCCATTTTAGCTTTAGAAGCTAGAGTTGGTGCCCATTGATACGCTCCAGCGGGACTCTTTGTTAATTCCCATTCATAACCTAAAAGCACTTCAAAATAATCATGATCCCATTGCACAGGGTTTGATGTCCACGCCCCTTCTATACCACTTGTTATTGTATCATCTCCATGTCCGCTTCTATATGTGTTTATCCAACCCTGACTTTGGTCTTCGATATTTGCTCCTTCAGGTTCTCTACCTACATATTTATCTGGGTTAGCAGCTCCGTGGGCTTTTCCAAATGTATGTCCACCAGCAACAAGAGCCACAGTTTCTTCATCATTCATTGCCATGCGAGCAAAAGTTTCTCGTATATCTATAGCTGATTTAAGAGGATCTGGATTACCATTTGGTCCTTCAGGATTTACATAAATAAGCCCCATTTGCACTGCGCCAAGAGGATTCTCTAAATCACGATCTCCAGAATAACGTTTATCCCCTAACCATTCTGTTTCAGCTCCCCAGTAAATATCTTGTTCCGGTTCCCAAACATCTTCACGACCACCTGCAAAACCAAATGTTACAAAGCCCATAGATTCTAAAGCACAATTACCCGCAAGGATCATTAAATCTGCCCAAGAAATTTTCTTTCCATATTTTTGTTTAATTGGCCATAATAATAAACGGGCTTTATCCAAATTTCCATTATCAGGCCAACTATTCAGAGGAGCGAAACGTTGCGTACCAGACCTGGCTCCTCCTCGACCATCACTTACACGATAAGTACCTGCACTATGCCAAGCCATTCTAATAAAAAAAGGACCATAATGTCCATAATCTGCTGGCCACCAATCTTGAGATGATCTCATTAAATCAACAATATCTTTCTTCAAAGCTTTTAAATCAATACTCCTAAATTCTTTAGCATAGTCATACCCTTTACCCATGGGATTAGATTTTATAGCATTTTGACGCAGAATATTTAACTTTAGCTGATTAGGCCACCAATCATTATTTGATGTCCCATTTCCAGCAGTTATTTTTTTTACCCCATTCATATAAGGACACTTGCTTAAATCATCATTTTTTTCATTCATACCTTTTTTCTATTTTACTCTGTGATTTGTTTTTGAAAACAAAACACAAAGTATAGTTAAAGAAATCTCTAGAAAATATATTCAATATAATAATATATTAACTTCCTTATAAAGATAAAGAAAAGATTTTAAGGTTTTTAGTATTCAATATTGATTGTTATTATTCTTATATAAATTTTAGATAATTATAAGTAAATTTAAATTTATTTATAAACTTTTTTTTGGTAACTTTATTTTTGGTAACTTTATTTCTCCCAATGTACCGAAGAATGTAACCTAAATTATATAATTGTTATAGCTAATAATTAAACGTTTCATTAAACAAGTTTTATAATGATAAAACAATTCGTACTCTGCTCTGCTCTGTTTATATTTGTTCTAACTGGTTTTTCTCAATCAATGAACGATTTTGAATATTCATCTCCTATTATGGGTGATTTCAAATTTGAAATCACCGATTCTGGCATTAATAGTAAACAGCATGAGTATGGTTCTGGTTTTTTTAAAGAACGCTATATTATTGTATCTGCAAAAAAAATAGGCATTATTGGTGGGGATAAAGATCCTATATCTGGTGAACCACATACCCAACTTTTTTGTGCTACAGTTGCAGAAAATGGTGATCTTAGTAAACTCGTTCTATATTCTAGAATAATAAATACTAATAAAAATGAAGGAAGTATCACTTTTACTCCTGATGAAAAAACGATTTATTTTACTAGAAGTGAACGAAAAAACACAAGGAATTACCAATTATTTAAAGCCTATGATTTAGATGGTTACGGTCAATGGGTAAATGAAGAAAAAATTAACTTCAGTAGTCCTAATTATTCTATAGAAAATGTTTTCATAAGTAATGATGGAAAAAAATTATACTTTAGTTCAAATATGCCTGGGGGTGAAGGTGGTTATGATTTATATTCAGTAACACTTGATGATGATGGGACTCTTGGTACTCCTATTAATTTAGGAAATAAAATAAATACTCCTAAAGATGAAATAACTCCTTTTATAGATTCTGAAAATAAATACTTATATTTTTCTTCAAATGGTTATAACTCTTTAGGGGGGCAAGATATATTCAAAATTAGAATAACAAAAAATGGATTCTATAGAGTTATAAATTTAGGACCAAATATAAACAGTACTGAAGATGATTATGCTTTTAATCTATCAGACCAAAAAAACGGATACATTACCTCTGCAAAACCTGGTGGAATCGGTGGTACAGATATATACAAAATTAGTAGTAGTGATCCTGAAGAATATAAAATTAACGGTTATATAAAAGATGCTATAACACAAGAAATACTTCCTAATTCGATTATAGAAGTATTAAATGTAGATGGTGAGCTTGTTGACAAGCAAAAGGCAAATGAAGACGGAAGCTATTCATTTAATTTAGCTCCTTATGAAACATACACTATAAGAAGTAATAAAGAAGGTTACGAAGAAAATCTAATAACTAAAGAAACAAATTCTACAGCCAAAATTATTTTTAATTTAGATATAAACTTAAACAAAAAAATACCTGATCCTATCGTTTTAGAAGACGATATAAAAACCATGACTAAAATTAAAAGTATTTACTTCCCATTTAATGACAAAAACTTAACTCATTACTCTATCAATATATTAAATGAGCTTATTAAAAATATTGAAACACCATTTAAGAAAATTAAACTTGTAGGTCACACTGATAGTTTTGGCTTGGATGAATACAATTACAAGCTTGGTATGAATCGAGCAAAAAGTGTGAAAAAATTATTTGATGATAATAATATAGGTAATATTAGCATTGAGGTTATATCCGAAGGAGAGAAAAACCCCGTAATAAAATGTAATAATTGTTCTTCTAAAAAATTACTTTTAAACAGAAGAGTAGATATTTATATCTTAAATTAAATACATAATACTCTTCATTACAGTAATATTTATAATGAAGTAAATAATAAAACTACTATATGTAGCCCTTCTAACATATTCCAAAGCATCAAATGGATTAGGCTAAGCTATAGAAACAGATCGCAGTATACTTAATATACAGCGAACAAAAAAATATCTTATTCTTAAATAATACTTATACAGACGTTTAAAAAACAAAACAATTTAATTATTCTTTCATAGTAATAGTAGCATATTCTAATAAATTATTAGCTATAGCATACTGTATTAATTGCTTTTTCCCTCCACTTCCAGAGATATTGAGTACTTTTTTAATCTGATAAATATGGGCTTGGAATCCGTCAACACTTATATGCATAGCATCTGCCATTTCAGTATAGGACATTTCAGCTCCAACAATTCCTAAATTAGCTAAGACTTCTTTTTGTCTGTCAGACAATACTATTTTTGAGGACTTCTTTAATTTTTTATATTTCTTTTTTCGAGTAATCAAGTCTTCTTTTAAATGTTTGATTGTATCTAAATGACTCCCATTGGCTAATTCTAAAATTTCTTTATCTTTTCTTAACTGATTCTTAGTCAATTTTAATTGTGCTAACTCAGTTTGCTGCTCTTCTTTTTCTGCTAATAACTTCCAACTATACAACAAGATTGTAAATAACAACACAAACAAAAACTTAAACGATAAAGCGGTTATTATACCTATTAATGACCAATACGATAAACTCATTAGTTGTGCAGCCATATGATTAGGAACGATACGATGAATCACTGCTATCAAAATCAATAAAAACAAAGCTATGGTTGGTAAGTACATAAACTTCATACCCCTATTTCTAAAAGCTTTATTCAATTCGTTTAATAAAGCAAAAGCAACTATCAATGATATTGGAATGTCTATAAGCCAAACAGCACTGTTACTAGAAGTATTTGCATTGATTGAAAATGATAAGACAAATACTGATGCCAACATAACTAAAATCCCACCGAAAATGATAAATACTTCTTTTTCTGAAAAACGTTCTATAATCTGAATAACTAAATTTCGTTTCCCACTATGCTCTATAGATGGTAATGACATTAATATAAATAACGAATTCAATAAAGAAAATAAAACTCCGCAACTGACTAATATTATATTATTCGTGTCAAAATCTAGTATATTAATTAGTAAGATATTTACTAATGCTCCCACCCCCCATGAAAAAATAGCCAAGCCAAACCACTTAATCCCTTGCAGAGAGGTCACTGAAGTGTTTCTGTTCTTCTCTTTTAAATAAATACGTTGTATCACAAAAGCAGTAATAATACAGACAATAGCAGTAACGTAATTGACAATAGTAATGGACATTTAATTAATTTTTAGTGTGTACTAAGTTAATTTATTTTTATAAAACAAAGACCTCATGATTCATATTCAAGAGGCCTTTGTTTTATTTTAAATAAAAATTGTACAAATACTATTGTAACGTTGCTGTTAATTTAGCATTTCCCATAGCTGGTAATACTTGCTCTAAAGAGGTAGCCATTCCTTTACCCTGATCTATCAACAAAACAGTACTGTCATTTTCATTAGCATTGTTAAGAATCCTAATTTTCCATATCCCTTCTTCCTCACTCAATACTTCTAACTTCATTGTTTTCATTTTTTGAGTCATCAAATCAAACGTATTATACACTAACGTATAATCCTTAGTTAAAGGTAAACGAGCTATTAATAAATCTAATCCAGCACCATCTGTTAAAAATGCCCCTGATGTATCGTTTTCAGTAGTTTTTCCCATCATAGATGTTGAAATTTTATTATCAGAAATAACCATCTCTATTGTCTGTCCTCCTTGAGACATTATACGTTTAACCTGTTTCATTCCTTTTAGATAAACGGTATCTGAAGTATTTCCCATAGGAGAAGAAGAAGCATCTGTAATGATCCACATGTCACCTTCATTTTTTATTTCACGCGTCATTTTCATAGGAATAATTTGTCCTTGAACTTCTACTTTTAAATCATAACTATAATTCCCTACTTTTAACGTATTTTTCAAGGTAGGCAAGTCTGGTGCAACAGTTATTTTTTCTGCTTTTTTATATACTACTTTAGATATATCTTGGGTCATTTCTTTTAAACGTTTCGCAATATCATCTGTCATAGATTCTTGATATCGAGTACCACAGTACTTCGCCAAAAACTTTTCTGTTGCTGCAAACATTCCTTGGTTATTTACTGGTTTTCTAAAACCATGACCTTCATCTTCTGCTAAAATATATTCTACATCTGTACCTAAATCTCGTAAAGCCACTACTATTTGATCACTCTCAGCTTGTTTTACACGAGGATCATTAGCTCCTTGTACTATCATTAAAGGAGATGTTATCTGATTTGCGAAAAATAAAGGACTCTCTTTCTTTAAAATAGCTTTTCCTTCTTCTGTATTAGGGTCCCCCATACGCTTGTACATCGTTTTTCTAAACGATTCCCAATACGCTGGAATAGATTCTAGTAATGTAAACAAATTACTTGGCCCTACGATATCTACACCACATGCATATACATCTGGAGTATAAGCTACACCGGCTAGAGTAGCATAACCTCCATAACTTCCTCCCATAATAGCAACTCTATCTTCATCTACTAAACCACTTTTTATTAAATGTTTAACTCCCCAAGTAATATCATCTTGCATTTTCATTCCCCATTGCATATTTCCTGCATCTAAGAATTTTTTACCAAACCCAGTACTCGCCCTAAAGTTTGGTTGTAATACTACAAACCCTCTATTGGCTAAAAACTGAGCATGAGAATGATATCCCCAACGATCTCTTGCCCAAGGACCTCCATGAATTAACATTACTAAAGGAAGTTTCTTCGACGTTTGGTACTTAGGCACTGTTAAATAAGCTGGTATTTCTAATCCGTCACTACTTTTATAGGTAATAGGCTGCATTTCACACAAAGAAGCCTCGTGTTTTTTTAACTCTGGCCTTGGTGTATATTGATGAATTAATTCTTTAGTTTCTCTATTAAAGAAATAACTTTCACTAGCATATTTATCTCCATAAACAGCCACTAAAAACTTATTTTCGTCACTTGTATTACTGCCCATAGAAACTTCTCTACCTGGAAATTTAGATTTTAAATAAGTATAAGCTTCTTCCCAAGATTTATTTTTCCAATAGCGTCTTGTTTTTGCATCTGTATAATACGTTACAATCATGTCTCTTGTAACATCACTAAAAGAAGCTCCTCCAAAATCTACTTTTCCTAAAGGGTCTTTTTCTACTAGAGATATTTTTAATGTATTTAAATCCATTAAAAATAATGAAGAAAAATTCACATCATCTCCTTTATTAGAAACCAAATATACTTTAGTGTTATCTTTAGACCATCCAGTTACATAAGCAGATTCCAAAATAGAAGTTTCATAAATTGAAGTAAAACTTTTGTCCTTGTTTACTTTTAAAATTTGAGCATTTCCATTTTCTAAGGTTTTATATGCTAGTCTTAAATTTTCATCCCAATCAAAGTCCCATCCGGAAATTTTCTCTGTGTTTTTAAATAATAAAGTTAGCTTTCCAGTACTAATTTCTAATTTATATAAATCATGATAAGCAGGATCTCGGTCATTTAGGCCTACCATTAACAAATCTGGATTTTTTTTACTTACTTGATAAATGGCTGCTCTTACTTTTTCATTCGGAGTTAAATCTCTTGATACTGGGACTCCATTTTCTTTAGCCTTACCCTTAGGGTTTACCGCAAAAACATGGTAATTTTCATCACCTCCAGCATCCTTTACATATAATATATATTTCCCATCATGAGTCCAGAAATAACCTCCGATTGGTCTTTCATTGTTCGTTAAAGGTTTAGCTTCTGTAAATGGTGCATCAAATGCTTTTACCCAAATATTCATTATTCCATTATATTCTTTCATAAAAGAAATCCATTTACCATCAGGACTTAATTTCCCACTTGAAATTTCTGGATTTCCAAAGAATATTTCTCTATCAATTAATGGTACTTCTTTATTTATTTTTTGTTGGCTGTTTGCGAATAATGGTAATACCACTATAACTGCAAAAAATAATTTTACTAGTTTCATGATTTTTAATGTTTTAGTTTCTATAGGACTATTTTTCAAGAAAAATGTTACATTTTATCTAAGTTATTTTTAAACATTTGTTTTGTACAATTACATTCAGCTAACTATGACTATATTAATCAATTTACTACTGATACTCGTTTTAAGTAATTATAAACGCAGTTGCTGTTACTACAATTATGCGCCCACTTTTTCAAGTTTTTGAATAGTAATTATACTATTGGCTATTATCACCAAATGGAGCTGAAAAACCCATTAGTTATTAAAATTCATAGGGGTTATCTGATAAAAAAACACGTTATTAAAACCTATTCTGGAGGAATTAATCGACGAATTAATATTGCCGCTAAATTATTACATAATAATAAAATATTATTCCTTGATGGACCTACTGTTGGAGTAAATCTACATATATAGAAATAAAATATTTGAGATTATAAAACGGTTAAAATCTGAGAAAATAACCATAGTTTATACTACTCATTATATGGAAGAAGTTGAACGTTTGTGCGACCGAATTACCATTATTGATGAAGGAAAAATTATTGGTCATGAAACACTAAAGGAATTAAAAATATGATTAGAGAAGAAGAGATTATCCAATTGAATTTCGCAACTTCAGAAAAATAAAAAATAGAAGAATTAAAACAAGGTTATCATTTGAAGCCAAGCAATCAAAACCTTATAAAGAAACTATCAAACAATTAGAAAATTTAAAAGACTTAACGCTTACTGACAAAAAATTACAAGAAGGAAAAGATAATATTACAGTAAAAACTATTGATTCTTCATTTTGAAAATAGAAGGGGGTATTCCTGTAATTTTTTTAAAAGCCGCATTAAAAGCCGATTTAGATTTAAAGCCCGATTGCTCTCCTATATATTCTATTGTTAACTTGTCATTTGTGGGATCCAATAACATTTTTTTAGCATATTTCACTCTATATTCATTAACAAAAAAAGCAAAGTTTTTATCAAAAGTTTGATTAATCAATTTAGACAAATATTTACTATTAGTCTGTAAATACTTTGCTAAAGTAAATATGGTTAATGAATTATCAAGATACAATTGTTTTTCTTTCATTACGGATAGTAAACGTTGCTCTAAGTCATCAAAAAAAAACTCCGTAAGCTTTGAGGGGGATCCTTTTTCATCTGGCTCCTTTACTTTTCCTATCTTAAAAACAGGTTCTTGATTTAAAGCATTATAACCCGCAAAGACAACATAACTAAGTAGTACTATATAAAACATCATATCTGACCAGTAATCATCTATCAAATTAGCAATAACTAATCCTATTATAAATCCTATGTACCCAAAAACTAATAGCCTAAACCACTTTAAATTTACTCTTTCTGTATATGAATAACTGTTTCCAATACTCACTAAATGAGATTTGTACAACTTATATATTTTGGCTATGTAAAGTATATTCTGAGCTAAAAAGATGATTGTTAACCCTCCTAAGACAATTATAGTTAATCCTTTAACTATATAAGTAATAATTGTATTATCAAATGAAGATTGAGTAAATAACAAAAGTATAAAGACTACTACTGCATATAATACTGGTAAATAAAAATGTCCTTTTAAATTATTGATCCTTTCTCCTGTTACTAAACTTACATATCCCCATAAAATAGGCCCTAATGACAAACTAGATAACATTAAAAAAGGTAAAATAACATAAGCCCAATTCACTAGTTTTAAATTTAAAACTAAAAAAAATACAACTATAACCGCTATGTTACACAAATAGATGGCAAAAAAAGCATTGGAACTATTTTTCTTTTTTAAAAAATAAATCTGAAAAGCAAACAATAAAGATGTAAACAAAGCCAGAATACTTATAACATTTATGATACTAAAATTTAAACTATCCATCTATTAAAAATTAAACAATTTCACCACTATAAATGTGTTTTTTTTTAATTCCCCTTATTTCTATAAAATCCGAATTATTAATACTGATCGTATACTATCCTTTTACTTAAAATAATAAATCAGCCCTCTCTAAAGAAGCTATTTTACAAACATACATTAATTTTCCAAAAATATTTTCATTAATGACTGCTACTACCTGTAAGTAATGAAAATATTATGTAGATCTCCTAACATATAAATTTGATCCTATTTTTCTTCTTCCATTGCATGAATAACCTCATTTGAAGTTACCTCTAAAGTTGAAACAACCGTTTACTTCATAATGTCATTATAGTTATCATAAATAGCATATAATACCAACTAAATAGATGATACAAGTAAGTAAACTAAATCAAGAAGGTCTGCACTCAACTCAATTGGTGCAATGTTGTACGGATATCATTAAAATCAAAATGGTATAATTTTACACCTAAAAAAAACTATTAAATAACTCTACAAGAGGTTATTTAATAGTTGAAAAACTGTCTAATCTTTATTAGATTGAATCATAAAAAGTACTTTATTTTGGAATTTAACCTGACTTTTATTATTTTAAAGAGAGATTTTTTTTATAAAAGGGGATTACAAAAATATTGTTGAACTACTATTTTGTATGCAAATATCAGTACATCCAAAAAACAAAAGGCTTTATTCCAAAGTGTTGTATAAAGCGTCTGCGAAAACATTTTACACACATTACTTCGATAAATTATTTGCTCAATATAAAGTATCTTGGAAAGATAAAAATAATGTATATACATTTAAATCTTCATTAAAATTTATAGATTTTGAAGGGTTTACACCAAAGCTACTCTCTTTTAAATATCTTTTCTCAGCAATAAGTACATACATTGAATCTAGGAAAAATTTTATTTTACGCACCCCAGTGCCATTTATTGTTTTTGAAGCAATTAATAAATTAAATGAAATATTATCACCTAATGATAGAGTATTAGAAATTGGTTCAGGAAATTCTACATTATGGTTTCTAAAAAAACAATGCAATCTATTAAGCATTGAACATTCTAAAATATGGTATGATGTTTTGAAAAACCATATAGGAACTATTAAATTAGATAAACAGACTTTAAATAATTTTTCTATTCATAACTGCTCTAATAAAGATACTTGGGAGCTAATAAGTACTATGGATAATCAAAGTTTTGACTTGATATTAATTGATGGAGCTAATGAATTTAATAACCGTAATGAATGTATTAAAAAATCATTATCAAAACTAAAAAAAGGTGGTTGGATTGTATTAGATAATTCCGATCACCCTAACAATTGCCAGAGAGTTTATATTTGGACTCAAAATATAATCGAATACGATTTACGGGATTTGCACCAATGGGTTTGTATGTCACTCAAACCAGTTTTTGGCAAAAAACTGATTAAAAAATCACTTAATTACAAGTACAGTTTAAGATTACAAAAAAGCCTCCAGAACTAATATTAGTTTGGGGTTAAAGTTATTAAATCCTTTGATCCATTTTTAAAATTTGGTTTTAATCACTATTCTAAAAATTTTAGAATAAACAACTCATAACGCTTATCTTTAAAAATAGTTTGCGTTCAAAATAAATACTGAAATCTTCATAAAATCGATTTTAGCACAAACGATTAACACAATTTTTATTTTATATAAAATTTGATTCTCTATTTACATATTACGCCTATACTGACCTCCTACTTCAAATAATGATTCTGTAATAGCTCCTAATGAAGCTACTTTACAAACATCCATTAATTTTTCAA
>Ga0209291_1001801_pt1 | contig 18363 bp, 18 predicted proteins | sample GOMGulsemesocosm_FD_184633 | JGI IMG/M metagenome (GOLD analysis project Ga0209291, IMG submission 184633) | Methane-oxidizing microbial communities from mesocosms in the Gulf of Mexico - GOM9B Gulf of Mexico (SPAdes) (version 2) | ecosystem: Environmental > Aquatic > Marine > Cold seeps...
ACATTCTGTGTGCGTGCAAAGCGTAATGGTAAGCATGATTTTACGTCGATTGACTTAGAACGTTATGTTGGTGGTGGCTTAAATCAGCATACTGACGCAGCGGGTGTAAAACTAAGAAAACCTCAAGAAACAATTAAAATTGAAGTTGAACACGACAAGCTTTATTTAGTAACAGAACGTCACGAAGGTCTGGGTGGTTTCCCAATGGCTGGACAGGAAGATGTTCTATCATTAATGTCGGGTGGTTTTGACTCAGCAGTATCAAGCTACATGACAATCAAACGTGGTAGCCGTACGCATTTCTGTTTCTTCAATTTAGGCGGTGACGCGCATGAGATCGGTGTTAAACAAATCTCATACTACCTGTGGAACAAGTACAGCTCATCGCACAAAGTTAAATTTGTCAGCGTACCGTTCGATCCAGTTGTTGCAGAGATCTTAGAAAAAGTAGATAACTCACAAATGGGTGTTGTGCTTAAGCGTATGATGATGCGCGCTGCGTCTAAAGTTGCAGAACGTTTAGGTATTGAAGCTTTGGTAACTGGCGAAGCCGTTGGTCAAGTATCAAGCCAAACTATCCGTAACTTATCGTTAATCGATTCAGTAACTGATACGCTGATCCTACGTCCATTGATCGTTGCTGATAAGCAAGACATCATTGATACGGCACGTAAGATTGGTACGGCTGAATTCTCTGAAACAATTCCTGAATACTGTGGTGTTATCTCAAATAAACCAACAGTTAAAGCTGTGAAAGAGAAAATCGAAGCGGAAGAAGCTAAATTCGACATGAGCTTGATTGACCAAGTTGTTATGGATGCAAACGTGATGGATATCCGTCAAATTGCAGAAGAAGCACAAGAGCAAGTCAGTGATGTTGAAGCGGTAACTGAAATTGCATCAAACGAAATTATTCTAGATATTCGTAGTATCGACGAAGTTGAAGATTCACCACTTGACGTTGATGGACTTGAAGTTCAGCACATGCCTTTCTTTAAGCTAGGTAATCAGTTTGGCGAATTAGATCAAGATAAGACTTACTTACTATACTGCGACCGCGGTGTGATGAGTAAATTACAAGCGCTTTACTTGATTGAAAAAGGCTATGGTAACGTTAAAGTTTACCGTCCTTAAGCATTACGTTGTTGAGGTTTAAGTCTTAACAAGATGATAAATAAAAGCCAGCAAGACATTGCTGGCTTTTTTGATCTGGATGTAATTATTTGAGTTATATAGCTAAGCTAATTCAGTTTCTTGCTGTTTAATTTGTTCATACAAGGCTTGGTTTGCCGGTACAGGGATACTGTAGGCATTAGCCACCTTCAACACATAACCGGTAATATAATCAACTTCGGTTCGGCGATTAAAGTGGCGATCTTGATGCATCGAAGAGAAGTTTTCAGCTGTACGTTTTATGACGTTATCGACTTGTGCTTGTAGCTCTGTATAAGACCAAGGTAAGCGGGCTTTTTCACATACCTGTGCTAACTCCTGCACAACCTTAACCACGTGTGGATATAACGCTGGACTCGCCAATTCGCCATTTTTGCATTGATGAATGGCGGTTAATGGGTTTATGGCACAGTTAATCACGAGTTTTAGCCAGAGTTTTTCACGAATATCATCACACCATGCTAACTCTTCAAGAGCAAATAATTGGCTGGCAATATCCTGATAACGCTTAGCTTGATTATTGAATGGCCCTAACCAAGTCACACCAGCGCCCGTGTGACGAATATGCTCGCTAGATACCTTCAATACCCCATTGGATGTCGTGCCCACCATGATAGCGTTGCGTGGGAACAATTTTTCGGTTTGTTCGGCTGTGCCCATACCATTGTGCAGCAGCACGATACAACAATGTTTATCAATTTGTGATTGTAATAAGGTCAGCGCAGGCAATACATCTTGGGCTTTTAAAGTGACCAGTAAAAAATCACATTTAGGCGTTAGTTTGTCTTGAGCCATGACGGTATTACTGGTGCTTTCACCTGTTAAGGTTTCAAAATTAAAGTTATGAATATGAGCATCACTGTCGGGACGTAATACAAAGGCGGCATGCTGGCCTGATTTTAATAATTTTTCTGCAAAGAAATGCCCGATAGCACCGGCACCGAGAATGTTCCAATTAGCCATGTGTTTTTGCCCGTAATGGTTGAAGAATTAAGTAGCTGGTAATACCGATTAAATCGGCGACAATATCCCAGTGGCTTGTTGTACGACCGGGTATCATACCTTGAATGAATTCAATGAAAATACCGAATCCAAGTAATGTCATAAACAAGGTTATCGTTCTGTTTGGGAAACTATAATCAAACAGCAATGCTAATGTTACAAAAGCCATTAAGTGATTCAACTTGTCGTAACCTAATTGTGGGATATTACTCGAAGGTTTACTAAAAGCAAGTAGACAGATTACGAGTATAACAAGGACAAATAGCAGACGAAACCAGAGTTTATATTTGTACAATGGCATACTTATCTCAATAAAATATGAACGTAATAGCAATTATAGTCAGTTAATCGTTAGTTAATGCGGCCTAGTGGCTCACTTCTGTAGTTAATGGTTGAATTACAGCTAGTATCTATTAGATAATTAGCCCATTATAAATAATAGGATATGAAGATGCCTCAATTTGATATTATTTCTGAAGTTGACATGGTTGAAGTGAAAAATGCAACCGACAATGCAAACCGTGAATTAAGCACTCGTTTTGATTTCCGTGGTGTTGACGCAAGCTTCGAGCTAATTAAAGAAAAAGTAAAAATGCGCGCAGATGAAGATATGCAACTTCGTCAAATGGCTGATATTTTACGTAGTGCTTTAGTTAAGCGTAATATAGACAGCTCTGCGATGAGCGTAGATAAAACTGAATTCTCGGGTAAAACCTGCAGTGCTGACGTTGAGTTTTTACAAGGCGTTGAAGGCGCTGTAGCTAAAAAAGTTGTTAAATCAATCAAAGACAGCAAGCTTAAAGTACAAGTATCTATTCAAGGCGATAAAGTACGTGTTGTAGGTAAAAAGCGTGATGATTTACAAGCTGTTATGCAGCATGTGAAAACAGCTGAACTAGGTCAGCCGTTCCAGTTTGATAACTTTCGTGACTAATAATATGTCGTGACTAATATGCAGTATTTACTTGCTCTAAGTAAATGCACATATAAGTACGTGAAGCCCAGTCTGTTTCGATACACTGGGCTTTTTTTATGCTTACGATTCAACCCAGTTAAAGCGCTTAGATACCTGCATGTACATGAGCACGATAATAAAAGTCACTGGAATTATCCCTAATACCGCAGTGCCAATGAAGAAGGCTGAATAATCCCACGCATCAACAACCACACCAGAGAAACCAGCAATAAATTTCGGCAGTAGTACCATTATTGATGAGAACAGAGCGTATTGAGTTGCAGTAAATTGGGTATTGGTTAAGCGCGATAGAAATACCACAAAGGCACACGATGCGATACCAGCGCTTAAGTTGTCAGCACTGATCACCAAGGTTAATAACAGCTGGGCAGGGTCTTGTGTTTGCAACCATGTATCTGGCAGCACCAGCGCAAGCACGGTCATTAATTGTGTTGTCGCCATGCTACTCGCCATCCAATGAAAGAGTACATTAGTCAATGCTGCTAATACACCACCTAATAGCAGGGTTGAGAGTAGCCCAAAGCCATTAACTAATAAACCGCCTAATCCAGCTCCAATCAGTGTCATGACGATACCAAATACTTTTGCAATCGTCGCCACTTCCGATTTTGAATAACCCATATCAACATAAAATGGATTGGCCATGATCCCCATGACAATGTCACTGATACGATAAGTGATGACAATACCGAGTAACAATAGACAGGTTTTACCATAACGTTGGAATAGGTCGGTAATCGGCTTTACTATACCTGTGATGAGGAACTCTTGGATATTGTGGACAGGCTGTATGGTATGTTTGGTTATAGGTTCTTTAGACAGTAGCGTCGCAAACACCCCGAATAACATGAACAGTGCCATGCAAGCATAAGCGAACTGCCAGGCTGCAGCATTATAAACCGCACTGTTATCATAGAATGCGGCAATGGCTAATGAACCTGCGCCCGCAACAATCATGGCAATACGATAGCCTGTCATGTAAGTGGCTGCCATGGCACCTTGTAAACGAGTATCTGCACTTTCAATCCGAAAAGCATCGACAACGATATCTTGGGTCGCTGAAAAAAGTGCTAACCCAAGTGACGCGATGATAAATAAAATCACACTTTGCTGCGGATCTTGGGTAGCCATAATCATCAACATGGCAATGATCATGATTTGTGTGAACAGTAGCCAGCTTCGACGCCGCCCGAGTTTGTCGTGTAGCCAAGGTAATTGGATTTGGTCGATCAGTGGCGACCAAGCCCATTTAAAGCCATAAGCAAGGGCGATCCAACTAAAGAAACCAATGCTAGCACGTTCAACGCCTGCTTCACGTAGCCAAAATGACAGTGTCGAGAAAACCAGAAGAATAGGTAACCCAGAGGAGAAACCAAATAATCCCATAAACAGTACTCGGGGATTAAGGTAAATAGATAAAGTTTGAAGAATAGTCGGCAATGTCAGCAGTCCATCTAACGTAAGTATTTGCTGATACTACCGTATTTTTATGAATTAAATAAGCCCGACAGCTGACTGGGCTTGGTTTAATTGATGTATTTAGTTATTAATGATTTATAATCAACAATAAATAATAGCGAAATTAGTCCAAGTATTCCGTAATAGGTCTAATACCAATACAGTTGTATGGCTTAACTCCTTGACCTTGTAAAAATAAAGCACCTGTGTGTAATTTTTGGCGCAATATACGGTTGGCAAAAATCTGTTGGCTTGACCAATTTTTTAGCTCAAATAGCAGGAACCAAAAAACCTGTTCCTTGCAACTTCCGGTAGACTCGTCATAAATATCCAAATTGTCCCATTCTCGTAATGTATCCCATAGAAAATGGTTTAATTGTGAATAAGTCAGTTTCCTCATAAGAAAAAAGTCTAGGTATTCAGCTAAAATGTCAGATTTCTCGTCAATGAACTTTTTCGCTTCCATGCAAATATCCTCATTTGTTAGTATCTAGTTTTAATCCTAGACTAAAAAATTATGCTGTCATTAATTAGCGTATTCTTAATACAGATTAATGAACAAAGTGTGAATTATCTCAAAAGTTCTGATTTTATAGGTGCTGTAGTTAAAAAATTAACAAAACTTTATATACCAAACATCTGATATAGTGGCAGATACACGTTTATTTTTATAACCGAATGGAACTTACATTATGCGAGTAAATCACTTTTTTTCTAAATTACTATTAATTCTGTGCTCAACTTTTATATTTAATACTGCGTTTGCAGCAGAGACAAAAGCTCTGATCAAAACCAATCTTGGTGATGTTACGGTTGAGCTATATCCACAACAGGCCCCGGTTTCTGTTGCTAACTTTATTAAGTATGTCGAAAGCGATTTTTATAACGGTATTATTTTCCATCGTATAATCCCAGGTTTCATGGCGCAAACTGGTGGCTTTAAAGCTAACATGGACAAGCAAACCACAGGAAAACCAATTGTTAATGAAGCAAGCAATGGCTTAAGCAATGAGCGTGGAACTCTGGCGTTAGCACGTACTAACAATCCTAACTCAGCGACATCACAGTTTTTTATTAATCTAAAAGATAATAATTTTTTAAATCGCTCGGGTTCAAGCCCATCACAGGCGGGTTATGCGGTATTTGGTCGTGTGGTAGATGGCATGGATGTGGTAGATAAAATGGCAAAACAACCAACCGGTAAGAAGCAGTATTACAGTGATGTGCCATTGACTGATATTGTGATTGAAAGCGTGACGATGTTGAAATAGTAACTAGTATTACATGCTACAACTACAGTAGATAAAATATAAAGCCTCGCTGCTGGTCTCGTTATGAGATATCGCAGCGAGGCTTTTTGCTATCAAGTAAATGACTAAAGATTAACGTGTTAAATAATGATTAATCTGTTCATCATTAAATACATCGTTTAATAGAGACGATAATTGCTGAGAAAACTTAGTTTCTAAATCAGTCATCGACGGACTAAACGCGCCTGTTAATGTTGATGCACTACGATATTGCTTCGTAAGAGTCTGACCGTTATTGTCAATTGAGATGATCAAGACTAACGTTGAATCAGCTTGGTGCTCGAAGCTATCTTGTTGCACATCGATTCTTGCTGTTTGCAATTCAAGATTAATGGCGATATCTGCTTGTGATGAAAACACTAACCCTTGTTGTTCCAAGCCTTGTTGCAGCTTAGCTGTTGTGAGGTTAATCAGTGAACTTTGGTTATTCAGTAGTTGCGCAGGTTCACCGACTTTGTGGATCGCAATCAAATAATTTGCATCACGAATATCTTTGCTTGTTAGCGTAACCTGAGTCTCGCTATATTGCGCTGTGAGTGGTGCTAGCTCAGCGGTAATATTAACTTGCTTAGGTGCGCTGGCGCAGGCAGTTAATAATACTAACGCAGAACTTAATAGTAGTTTTTTCAACATATTATTTTTGCGCCTTAATGATCACAAACTTGGCATTTGATGCAACCACTTCATGGTTATCAAATAAACGGTCAAGTTTAATATGGTAGTCAAGATGACGGTTACCTACAATGTAAAGTGCGCCGCCCCAAGCTAGAGCACGGTGGGCATCTTTAAACATTTGCCATGCAATGTGGTCAGTAATCGCTTTTTCCTGGTGGAATGGAGGGTTACATAATACCAAGTCCACACTGTGTGGTTCGTAATCGTAAAGACAGTTATTAACTAAGAATTCAACATCAGGTTCGTGACTAGCAATATTGGCTGCTGCATTTTCTTTTGCTGACGCAATTGCCATGAATGACTCGTCAACAAAGGTAATTTTAGCTTGTGGGTTTAAGCGGGCAGCGGTAATACCGATAACACCATTACCACAACCCAGGTCGATAATATGCTGATATTCACCCTTTGGTAAATGCTGCATAAAGAAGTTACCGCCAATATCTAAATTGTTACGTGAAAATACATTGGCATGATTAGATAATGAGATATTTGTTTTTGCGACATCCCAAGTTACTGGCGCTGGGATCTCTAATGCTTTCGCTTCTGTGATTGTCGAGAAGATCAAACGTGATTTTTTCTTCGCTAATGATGTTTTAGTTTCACCGAGGTATTTTTCAAATAACGCTAAGGTAGAATTATGAATATCTTTGGCTTTTGCACCCGCGATGATTTTGGTGTCAGGCGTAACAACATGGCTAAGCATTGCCAATTGGTGTTCTAATAGAGACAAAGTTCGTGGGATCTTGATTAATACTAAATCAACATTTTCCGGTAATACAGCAAGACAGTCTTGGACTTTTACTTGTTCTGTGCTTAACTCATTTTCATCTAAATTTTGCGCGATTGCCGCGTGGCTGATCCATGAGTCACTCACTGTTGTGACGTTATACTTATTATAAGCACACGTTAGTGCACCAAAACTATCATTAAAGATAAGTACTGAAGATTGCTCAGCAAGCGTTAAATCTGCAACCGTATTAATAATATATTCATCGGCAGAGTCCCATGCTTGCAGTTGCTCAACGCTGCGTTTAGGGTAGCGATACAAAGATAATTCGGTACTTTCAAGAGATAGTTCAGTGTTCATAGTATGTTCCAGTTAAGGTTGATCGTGCATTTTACACTGTTATTTTACTAAATATATAAAGAAGAGGTTTTAAATGTCATTAGGTAACGATATTAAACAGCAATTGCTAGCGAGTTTTGATATTCAACATTTAGACGTGGTTTGTGACAGTCATAAACACAATGTGCCACCAGGTACTGAAATTCACTTTTCAGTGGTGATTGTAGCAACCGAGTTTGACGGTAAAATGCTAATTGCGCGTCACCGTATGGTTAACACTGCGTTGGTAGCTCAATTTGAAGCGGGTATCCATGCGCTATCAATTCATGCCTATACGCCGGAGCAGTGGGCTAAAAAAAATGATCAAGATCAAAAGATACCAGAATCACCAGATTGCTTAGGTTAATTAACCGCTAATTTATAAAATAGATTAATTAAATGTTACTAGCTGTGAGCTTATGTTAATTTTTCACGTATTTACTTTAATTAATCAAGATATCCTAAGCTATGGTTAAAATCAGTGCAAAAAAATGGCTGATTTTGCTTAAATGTTTATTATTCGTATCTTGTTAACTTCTTAAGTAGCTGTTTTTATTCTGTTATATATTCACTTTTCCATAGCTGAAAAAGTTTGTCTTAATAGCGTCTGTTACTTGATGAAGTGCGAGCAATCGTCTTAAATTAGTGCTAGAATAACCCCAAATTTTTTGTTAATGAAAACGTACTACCTTGTGAATACTCATTGCTGGGTATTTCGTGTGTGTGCTTTTTGTTAGCAAAAGTGTTCTTTATCTTCCTAAAAAAAGTAGTGCATGTGAGTATGATTACGATAAAAAAAGGACTGGATCTACCTATCGCAGGTAAACCTGAGCAAGTGATTCATGATGGCCCTGCTATCAAACGAGTTGCTGTTCTAGGTGAAGAGTATATTGGAATGCGTCCAACGATGAGTATTAAAGTTGGTGATCGTGTTAAGAAAGGTCAGGTTCTTTTTGAAGACAAAAAGACACCGGGCGTAAAATATACAGCCTTCGCTGCAGGAACAATTGCTGAAGTTAACCGTGGCGCTAAGCGGGTCTTACAATCGGTAGTGATTGACGTAGACGGTAACGAGAGTGTGAAATTCGCTCAGTTCAACTCAACTGAAATTGCTAATCTTGACCGCGATGTAGTGGTTAACAATCTTGTAGACTCAGGTTTATGGACTGCATTACGCACTCGTCCATTTAGCCGTGTTCCTGCAATTGATAGTAATGCATCAGCAATCTTCGTTACGGCAATGGATACTAATCCATTAGCTGCAGATGCGGCATTAATTATCAATCAAAACAGTGACGCATTTGTTGATGGTTTAAATGTTATCTCACTCTTAACAAGCGGTAAAGTTTACGTTTGTAAAGCAGAAGGTACATTACCTAAATCAGCGGCATCAAATGTGGAAGAGCAAGCATTTGCTGGTCCTCATCCTGCTGGTCTTGCTGGTACACATATCCATTTATTAGAATCAGCTGGTACGAACCGTACTGTTTGGTCTATTGGCTATCAAGATGTTATCGCTTTCGGTAAGTTATTCACTACTGGTGAATTACCTACAGACCGTGTTATTTCACTAGCAGGCCCTGCGGTGAAAAAACCACGTTTGATTAGCACTCGTCTAGGCGCATCAATTACAGAATTAACTGCAAGTGAACTTAATGCTGGTGAAAACCGTATTATTTCAGGTTCTGTACTATCTGGTGTTAAGTCTGAAGGTGTACATGCTTACCTTGGCCGTTACCACAGCCAAATCAGTGTATTAACTGAAGGTCGTGAGAAAGAGTTCATCGGGTACATGAAACCTGGTAGTGACAAATTCTCTGTCGCTAACGTATTTACTTCTGCATTCAACCGCGCACGTCAATTCAACTTTACTACAACCACTGGTGGTAGTGATCGTGCAATGATGCCTATTGGTAACTATGAACGCGTTATGCCATTAGATATCTTACCAACTATGTTACTACGTTCATTAGTAACGGGTGATACAGACGAAGCGATTACGTTAGGTTGTCTTGAATTAGACGAAGAAGATTTAGCGTTATGTACTTTCTCTTGCCCAGGTAAGTACGACTTTGGTCCAATTCTACGTGATTGTCTAACGACGATCGAGAAGGAAGGTTAAGCATGGGTCTTAAGAATTATATCGAAGAGATTGAACATCACTTCGAACCAGGTGGTAAACACGAGAAGTGGTTTGCCCTGTATGAAGCAATTGCAACTGGCCTATTTACACCTGGTTTTGTTACAAAAGGTAAAACACACGTACGTGATAACATCGATTTAAAACGTATCATGATTATGGTGTGGATGTGTACTTTCCCTATGATTTTCTGGGGTATGTACAACATTGGTGCTCAAGCTAATACGGCTATCGCATCAGGTGCTGGTATTGCATTTGACGATTGGCATGTTGCACTTCTAAGTGCACTTGGTGTAACGATGGGAGAGGGCGCCGGCGTCATAGCTAATATGCTATATGGTGCGGTTTACTTCTTACCTATCTACGCGACAGTGTTTATTGTGGGCGGTTTCTGGGAAGTTTTATTTGCGGCAGTGCGTAAGCATGAAGTGAATGAAGGTTTCTTCGTAACATCTATCCTATTTGCACTTATCCTGCCTGCTAACATTCCATTATGGCAAGCGGCTATCGGTATTACTTTCGGTGTTGTAATCGCCAAAGAAGTATTCGGTGGTACAGGTAAGAACTTCTTAAACCCTGCATTAGCAGGTCGAGCGTTCTTATTCTTCGCATACCCATCTGATATCTCAGGTGATGCTGTTTGGACTGCTGTTGATGGTTTCTCTGGTGCTACGGCACTAAGCTCTGCAGCTGCTGGCGGCCTTGAAGGTCTAACTAGTTCACTGACTTGGGCTGATGCATTCATTGGTAACATGCAAGGTTCTACAGGTGAAGTTTCGACACTATTTATCTTATTAGGTGGTGGCGTATTACTTATTGCTGGTATTGCATCTTGGAGAATTGTTGCAGGTGTAATGATTGGTATGGTAGCGACAAGCTTACTATTCAACATGATTGGTTCTGACACTAATCCAATGTTTGAAGTACCATTCTACTGGCATTTAGTTATCGGTGGTTTCGCGTTTGGTATGATGTTCATGGCGACGGATCCTGTATCAGCTTCATTTACTGATAACGGTAAATGGGCATACGGTCTGCTTATCGGCCTAATGGTTGTACTAATTCGTGTAGTTAACCCTGCATTCCCAGAAGGTATGATGCTAGCAATCCTATTTGCTAACTTATTCGCACCTCTATTTGATCACTTTGTTGTTCAAGCTAACATTAAACGGAGACTTGCACGCAATGGCTAGTAAAGAAACTCCACTGAAAACTATCACAATCGTTGCGGCGTTGTGTTTAGTATGTTCAATCATCGTATCTGGTGCGGCAGTAGGCTTACGTGATGCTCAAAATGCTAACAAAGCATTAGATAAGCAAACGAACCTACTTTCTGTTGCTGGTAAGTTAGAAGCAAATGCGAACGTTGGCGAAATCTACGCGAAGTTTGTTGAAGCGAAATTCGTTGATTTAAATACGGGTGAGTATGTTGAAGAAAATGCAGCGACATTTGATCAACTTCAAAACGTAAAAGATCTAACGAAAAGTATCGACCTAGCTGGTAAAGATGTTGCTGGTATCAAACGTCGTTCAAATGTTGCAGATGTTTATCTTGTAAAAGATGCACAAGGTAACGTTGAATCATACGTTCTACCTGTATACGGTCGTGGCCTATGGTCAACGATGTATGCATTCGTTGCAATCGACAAAGATGGCAAAACAGTGAAGCGCATTCAGTACTATGACCAAGGTGAAACTCCGGGTCTAGGTGGTGAAGTGTTAAACCCACTGTGGACAGCTAAATGGGAAGGCAAACAACTATTCGATGCGAATGGTGATGTTGCAATCCGTATCGTGAAAGGCGGCGGCCAAGAGAAGACTCCTTCAGGTATTGATGGTCTATCTGGTGCTACGCTAACTGGCCAAGGTGTTGAAAATACATTCCAGTTCTGGATTGGTGACAGCGGTTTTGGTCCTTTCTTGAAGAAATTGCAAAACGGAGGCTTAAACAATGGCTAAGTCTGACTTAAGAGAAGTAGTTACTTCACCCATTGTTACTAACAACCCTATTGCATTACAAATCTTAGGTGTTTGTTCTGCTCTGGCTGTAACAACTAAGATGGAAACAGCGTTTGTAATGACAATCGCTGTAATGGTAGTAACTGCCTTCTCAAGTTTCTTTATCTCATTAGTACGTAATGTTATTCCTAACAGTGTACGTATTATTGTGCAAATGGCGATCATTGCATCTCTTGTAATCGTTGTTGACCAAGTACTTAAAGCGGTAGCGTTCCAGTTATCAAAAGAGCTTTCGGTATTCGTTGGCCTGATTATCACGAACTGTATTGTAATGGGTCGTGCTGAAGCATACGCAATGAAGAATAAACCACTACCAAGCTTCTTAGACGGTATCGGTAACGGTTTAGGTTACGGTGCTATCTTACTAGCTGTTGCAACAGTGCGTGAAATCTTTGGTTCAGGTACTTGGTTTGGTATTGAAATCTTACCGCTTATCCAAAACGGTGGTTGGTATCAGTCAAATGGTCTACTACTACTTCCGCCAAGTGCATTCTTCATCATTGGTCTATTGATTTGGGGTCTACGTACGTGGAAACCAGAGCAAGTTGAGCCAAAGGGGTAAACGATGGAACATTATATTAGTTTATTCGTACGTGCTATTTTCATTGAAAACTTAGCATTATCATTTTTCTTAGGTATGTGTACATTCCTTGCTGTATCTAAGAAAGTGACAACAGCGATTGGTCTTGGTGTTGCAGTAACAGCTGTACTTACTATTTCTATTCCTGTTAACCAAGTTATCTATGGCAGCGTACTTGCTCCTGGTGCACTTGCATGGGCTGGTTTCCCTGAAGCTGATTTAAGCTTCCTAGGATTTATCACGTTCATTGGTGTAATTGCTGCACTAGTACAAATCTTAGAGATGGTTTTAGATAAGTTCTTACCAGCTCTATATAACGCACTGGGTATTTTCCTGCCGTTGATCACAGTAAACTGTGCAATCTTCGGTGGTGTATCTTTCATGGTACAGCGTGACTATAACTTCACAGAATCAGTAGTTTATGGTTTTGGTAGTGGTCTAGGTTGGATGTTAGCTATCGTTGCGATGGCTGGTCTTCGTGAGAAAATGAAATATTCAGATGTGCCAGATGGTCTACGTGGTTTAGGTATTACCTTTATTACAGCGGGTCTTATGGCGCTAGGTTTCATGTCATTTTCTGGTATTCAGTTATAACAAACAGCTGGCTTCGGTCAGCATGTTTCAAGAGCAAAGGATAAGTCGATGGAAATCATTCTCGGCGTAGTCATGTTCACGATTATCGTTTTAGCATTGGTAACAGTAATTCTGTTTGCTAAGTCTAAATTGGTAAGTGAAGGTGATATTACAATTAGTATTAATGGTGACCCAGAGAAAGCTGTGGTTACTAGTGCAGGTGGTAAACTTCTTGGTTCATTAGCTGCTAGCGGTATTTTCGTTTCTTCAGCTTGTGGTGGCGGTGGTACTTGTGGCCAGTGTCGTGTGAAAGTTAAATCAGGCGGTGGTGATATTCTACCTACTGAACTTGATCACATCTCTAAAGGTGAAGCACGTGAAGGCGAGCGTTTATCATGTCAAGTTAGCGTAAAAGTTGATATGGACATCGAGCTACCTGAAGAGATCTTTGGTGTGAAGAAATGGGAATGTGAAGTTATCTCTAACGATAACAAAGCAACCTTCATTAAAGAGCTTAAAATGGCTATTCCAAACGGCGAAGCGGTTCCTTTCCGTGCCGGTGGTTATATCCAAATTGAAGCGCCTGCTCACCATGTTAAATATGCAGATTATGATATTCCTGAAGAATATCGCGGTGACTGGAAACACTTTGGTTTCTTTGACATCGAGTCTAAAGTTGATGAAGAGACGATCCGTGCTTATTCTATGGCTAACTGCCCAGAAGAAGCGGGTATCATTATGCTTAACGTGCGTATCGCTACGCCACCGCCGCGTAACCTTTCTTTACCAGCTGGTAAAATGTCATCATACATTTGGAGCCTAAAAGCAGGCGACAAAGTAACTATCTCAGGTCCATTTGGTGAGTTCTTCGCGAAAGAAACTGACAATGAAATGGTATTTGTTGGTGGTGGTGCTGGTATGGCGCCAATGCGTTCACACATCTTTGATCAACTTAACCGTCTAAATACAGACCGTAAAGTTTCGTTCTGGTATGGTGCTCGTTCTAAGCGTGAAATGTTCTATGTTGAAGATTTCGATATGCTTGCTAAAGAAAACGAAAACTTCGAATGGCATGTAGCATTAAGTGATCCACAACCAGAAGATAACTGGGAAGGTTACACTGGCTTCATCCATAACGTGATCCTTGAGAACTATCTTGCGAATCACGATGCACCAGAAGATTGTGAATACTACATGTGTGGTCCACCAATGATGAATGCTGCTGTTATTGGTATGCTGAAAGACCTTGGTGTTGAAGATGAAAACATCTTACTAGATGACTTCGGTTAATAGTTTTTGATTCAATTCAAATCGATGTATCGATGGCTAGCTCTGATGGGGCTAGCCATTTTCATTCTTGGCTGTAGCGAGCAAAAAAGTACCGAAGAAGTACTTTTTTCTGGTCCTACTATGGGTACAACTTATCATATGAAGGTCGTGGGTTTCCCACTGTCTGAACAAGATAAGCAAGATATCCAAGTCGAAATTGATAGACGTTTAGAATTAGTCAACGATCAGATGTCGACTTATCGTCCTAATTCAGAGTTATCGCGCTTTAATCAAAGCGTAGCAGTTACTGGTTTTGAAGTATCTCGCGATACTGCAAAGGTAGTGCTCGAAGCAATTCGTTTGAATAAACTGACTAATGGTGCATTAGATGTAACTGTTGGTCCTTTGGTTAACCTGTGGGGATTTGGACCGGATAATAAACCGGAAAAAATACCGTCAGAGCAACAGTTAAATACAATCAAACAACGCATTGGTATTGAGCATTTAGCCGCTACCGAAACTACATTAAGCAAAGACATTGATGGTTTATACGTTGATTTGTCTTCGATTGCTAAAGGTTATGGCGTTGATGTTATCGCTGAATATTTTGCTTCATTAGGCATTGAAAACTACCTAGTTGAAGTTGGCGGTGAACTACGTATTAATGGTGTGAATGCCCGTGGTATTGATTGGCAAGTTGCGGTTGAGAAACCGTCAGGAACCGATCACAGTGTGCAACAAGTGATTGCCGTTGGAAACAATGCAATTGCCACATCAGGTGATTACCGTAATTATTACGAGCTTAATGGTGAGCGTTTTGCGCATACGATTGATCCTGTAAGCGGTAAACCAATTAAACATAAGTTGGTTTCTGTAACTGTGATCCATACTTCATCAATGACTGCTGATGCTCTTGCTACAGCGTTAATGGTGATGGGTGAGAAAGACGGTCTTGAGTTCGCTAAACAGCAAGAGTTAGCTGTATTGATGATCTCGAAGTCAGATTCAGGTTATAATGAAGTGTATACCAAACAGTTTGAACCTTATTTAAAATAGAGGCTGATATGGCTTATTTTGCTGCAACATTTGTTATTTTTGCGCTAGTTATTGCCGGTATGTCGATTGGCTATATCGTGCAAAAGAAATCGATCACAGGTAGCTGTGGTGGTATTAGTAACTTAGGCATGGACAAGGCGTGTGATTGCCCGGATCCATGTGATAAGCGTAAAGCTAAAATGGCAAAAGAAGAAGCTAAACAAAAGATGTTAAACGAAAACCGTATCATCTAGTTTATGCCAAGCATCTAGCTATAAAGTGCAGCCAGCACTTTATAGCTTTTTCTGCTTTAACTTTCCTTATTCCTCCCTCCCTCGAAGATAGCTAATTTACTCCTCTGTTCTATATAGAACTACTCTTTCAAGCATGACTGTGATGCCCTATTTAGCGATAGTTATGGGTTAACGAAAATTTAGCAACTCCTAACTGGAGTGGAAGAACCTCTGAACTATTCTATACTTTATTCTCACATGTCTTAACCGACTCGGTAGGGAGTGGTTGTGAATTTACACCTGTTGTTTAGTTTTGTCGTAATTGCTTGGAGCTTATTGAGTAGTTCTTCTATCGCAGCAAATAGCAAATCACTAAGTAAGTCACCTCAAATTCTCCAGCGAATTAATCATAGTGCCACCCTCAAAGAAGCATTCAATCTCTCACCACAAGAAACATTAATCAAGTTGAAGTCTCGAGTTGATAAGCGCGGATTTAGCCATACGCGCTATCGTCAAGCTTATCGTGGTATTCCGATATGGGGTGAAGAGATCATCATTAATCGCGACCCATCAGGCAGAGCAATGTATGTCAATGGGCGCCTGATTCATAACCTTGCCGACTCAGTGCTTGATACCATGCCGCATGTCAGTGCCAATAGTGCACTCAATACCATGCAAGCCCGTGTTAAAGGCAAATCACATAATAATGCAGCACTGCTTTTTCGCAATGAATCATCAGAGCTGGTGATATTCCTTAATGGGGGGAAACCTAAGTTAAGTTATGCCGTTAGTTTTTTTGCTGATAGTCGTGAGGGAGGGCAACCAACACGTCCTGTTTTTTTGGTTGATGCCCATAACGGCACGGTATTATTCGAATACGAAGGCTTAACTCATGTTGAGATGACAACTGCAACTGGCCCAGGAGGTAACAAAAAAACAGGTAAATATAACTTCGATTCGGCGTTCGGAAAACTTGACGTTGCATGGGATAACAATGATTGCATGATGAATACAGAAAATGTGAAAACCGTCGATTTGAATCATGGTACTAGTGGTAATAGTCCTTTTGTGTTTACCTGCAATAGTAGTGTTGAAGGTGATTACTTCAATCTCCATAAAGAAATTAACGATGCTTATAGTCCGCTCAACGATGCGCATTATTTTGGTGGTGTCGTATTTGATATGTACAGTGATTGGTTAGATGTTTCGCCTTTGGTTATTCCTGATACAGACCCGCCAGAGACGATGCAGTTAATGTTGCGTGTGCATTATAGCACTGCCTATGAAAATGCTTTCTGGGATGGTTCTTCGATGACATTTGGTGATGGATTAACAACCTTCTACCCATTGGTCAGTTTAGATGTAATGGCGCATGAAGTCAGCCATGGTTTTACCGAACAGCATTCCGGACTGATTTATTCCGGGCAGTCCGGCGGGATCAATGAGTCTTTTTCTGACATCGCTGGTGAAGCTGCTGAATTTTATATGAAGGATGTTGCAGACTTTAAAGTCGGTGCTGATATTATTAAAGCAGAAAATAGCGCACTGCGTTATATGGAGGACCCAACGCTTGATGGTGCATCAATCGGCCATGCCGCTGATTATTACAATGGCATGAATGTGCATTACTCCAGTGGAGTATATAACCGTGCGTTCTATCTGTTGGCGAATACTCCAGATTGGGGGGTGAAGAAAGCATTTATACTGTTTGCCACAGCTAATCAGAAGTACTGGGGAGCGAGTAATAATTTTGATCAGGCTTATGTTGGTCTATTGGCTGCCGCAACGTATCTCGGTTATGGCAATGATGAGCTCGATGGTGTAGCTGATATTACTGATATTGAAGTGGCATTCAATACTGTAGGCATACCAAAACCACCACCAGGTCCTGTATGTGATAATAGCAATACAGCTACGTCAGCTTTAGCTAATGGGATCTCGACAGATAATTTCAGTGGCGTTGCAGGTGAATGGCGTTGTTGGGTACTTGAGGTAGGCGCTGAAGCGACAGACCTTGATGTAGTGTTACGTAATACTGCCAAAGGTAAAAAAACTAATCCTGGTGATGCTGACCTGTATATTAATTTTGGCAACTCGCCACTGGTCGATCCATCAATCCCTGATGGTGTATTTGATTGTGGATCGTATACACCCAATAGCGATGAAAGCTGTTTGATGACGAGCTCAGACATCCCGACAATAGAAAATCCGTTATATATTGCTGTCTATGCTTACGATAGCTTCCCCTCCGCCAAACTCACGGCGACCTATTCCCCGGATTCAAATGCAGAGACACCTCCATTACCAACCGGAGATATAACTTTGACTGCCACTGAAAAGGGTGGACGTAATAAAACGTTCGTATCGCTAAGCTGGACAGGTGCAACGACAGAGATGGTAGATATTTACCGTGACGGAGTGTTTTTTGTAAATACTGAAAACGATGGTGCTTATAAAGATAACAATGGAAGTAGCAGTAACTCTTACCAACTTTGTGATGTTGTTGCAACGAACCCTAGTTGCTCTAATGAAGCGCCGTAGCATTAGTTGTTAAACGGAAATTATATCCTCTTGTTTATGCCAATCATTTAGCTATAAAGTGCTGCATGCATTTTATAGCTTTATCTTATCGTCGTACGATAACTCTTAAATTCCAATCTTACTAGCCTTCTTTGAAATGTCCTAATTGCTTGATTTTATATTAACCATACAAAAGGTGTACTCATTAGTGAGTAATTATGTTGTGTTTGATATGGATCAATCCTGTATTTCATTAATATGGCAAAGTACACCTAAGTTAACTGTTTGTTACCAA
>Ga0209291_1001802_pt1 | contig 18356 bp, 12 predicted proteins | sample GOMGulsemesocosm_FD_184633 | JGI IMG/M metagenome (GOLD analysis project Ga0209291, IMG submission 184633) | Methane-oxidizing microbial communities from mesocosms in the Gulf of Mexico - GOM9B Gulf of Mexico (SPAdes) (version 2) | ecosystem: Environmental > Aquatic > Marine > Cold seeps...
CACTACCAGCTTTACCGTACGCACAAGATGCACTTGAACCACATATCTCTGCTGAGACTCTTTCTTTTCACTACGGCAAACACCACAACACTTACGTGGTTAAGCTTAACGGTCTAATCGAAGGCACACCTCTTGCTGAAAAATCATTAGAAGAGATTGTTAAATCTTCTGAAGGTCCTGTTTTCAATAACGCAGCACAAGTTTGGAACCACACATTCTACTGGAACAGCCTTACGCCAAGTGCAAAAGGTCAACCAGAAGGCGCACTAGCTGACGCTATCAACGCTAAATTCGGTTCTTTCGAAGCATTCCAAACAGCATTCAACGACAAAGCAGTAAACAACTTCGGTTCAAGCTGGACTTGGTTAGTTAAAAACGCTGAAGGCGAATTAGAAATCGTTAACACTTCTAACGCTGGTACTCCTATCACTGAAGCTGGTGTTACACCACTAATCACAGTTGACCTGTGGGAACACGCTTACTACATTGATTACCGTAACCTACGTCCTAGCTACCTTAAAGGTTTCTGGGCACTAGCTAACTGGGATTTCGCTGCCGCTAACTTCGCAGCTTAATTAACCTGTTAGTCCTAGGTTCGTCTTACAGTAGACAATAATAAAAAACCGATAGTGAGAGCTATCGGTTTTTTTGTTCTTTGGCTAGTATTAGCAATACTAAATTGCTATGCTTTATCTCATTATATTAATAACAAGGATGTTATTACTTAACTCTTAAGACTGAGGTCTCTATGAATTTTAGTAATACATTCAAAGCAATGTTAACATTGTCTATTCCAACCACACTGATGTTTACTGTTCTCTACTTATCAATCAACTAACTGAATTTATTAACAATATCGGCTGATAATTAGCAGATTAGCTGTCGACCAAGTAATGAATGGGACAAGGTCGTTCCATCTACATACTCTAATTCACCACCCACTGGAACACCATGTGCAATACGGCTTGCTTTCACACCATATTCTTGTGCTATTTCAGCAATATAATAGGCAGTAGCTTCGCCTTCAACGGTAGGATTCGTTGCTAAAATAAGCTCTTCATAGCGACCTGATGCTAATGACTCGGCTAGCTTATCTAAGCCTATTTCATCCGGTCCGATACCATCTAATGGTGATAAGTGGCCCATAAGTACAAAATATTGACCACTAAATTGATTGGTTTGTTCAATCGCCGCAACATCAGCGGGACCTTCAACAACACAAAGTGTTTTTTCACTTTGACGTTTAGGGTTTGCACAAATAGCACAGATATCTAATTCAGTCAGCGTATTACACTGCTGGCAATGACCAATCTCAATCATTGCCTTCTCTAAAGAATGCGCTAAAGATACAGCATTATCACGCTTGCGTTCTAAAATATGAAAAGCGATACGCTGTGCAGACTTAGGGCCTACACCCGGTAAAATTTGTAGATCATTAATCAGCTGATCTAGCAAGGGACTGAACTTCATTTATAACTCCAAAAAGAAAACCTGCTCAAGCCGGATTTCGCATCTATATTGAGCGCAATACTACATTAAATCGGATGTTTTAGCATATAATTTTACCACCTACGTGACTTGCATTTTGGACTTGTTCATACTTGAAGTTCCGTTAAAATGACCATAAATACAAATGGGATAAGGAGAAAACAGAGGAGTATAAACCTTATGACTGTTTATAAGCGACTAAGTAAGGCTATTAAGCCACAACAATATTCGATTTTGTGTTGTGCTCTGACCTTTCAGCCGTTAAACTTCTGCCTCCCAAATTATTGGTTGAGCTAATCTGCCACAGGTAACATTATGATTAACCACTTTAGTGTGCTTGGTATCAAGCCGAATGCAAATGAAGACGACGTTAAGAAAGCCTACAAACGTCTATCGAATCGGTTTCACCCTGATAAATTACTCGGCGCATCAGACGATGAGAGACTGCATGCTGAAGCTCAGCTGCTACGAGTAAGAAATGCGTATGAAGTACTTTCAAATCCGAAGCTAAAACGCGAGTTTGTAAAAAACTTCAGTAACGTAATCGTGACCGACCCTGCCGCCGCTATGCGCGAGCTGTGGGACCAATTTTACCCAATAAGTTAATTTCAGAGTATTCATGGCGACAGCAATAGATTTCGAACGTATTGAACAATTAAAAGAAGACGCATATAGCAATATCGAGTCGTATAACGATCCCGACACTCCTAATGCACTCGAGCAGTTTACTAGCCAAATGAAGGCTGTTTTACTAGCAGACCCTAAGTTACTCGCATCTGTGCCAGAGTATCTGCCGATTGCACTTTATGATAAAGTAAAGTTTCCAGCTGAAGCAAAAATCAAGTGGGCTCAATGGATAAAAGAAGGCATTCTACCTGAATGGAATGAGTTTAAAACAACCGTTGCTTTTAATAATACTGATATACCGCTTGTTTTAGCTGCTCGTGGTCACTCGGAAACGTTATTAATAGAAAGCTGTATTGTTCTCTTCTTATTATCAAATGAGAACCTGTCTACTCCAGCTAGTCAAGATCATGATGACTACCTCGAAGACGAAGAAGAAGGCTATTACGATCAATTTGATGAGGAAGAGGAAGAGCAATAATGAATAGCTTAATTGAAACAGCCGTAATCGAGATCAAACAACTTGCAGATGTAGAACCTCAACAGGCAAGTAAGAAATTTGAGTTAATGGCTAATACTATGACTGATGACGTTTTAGTTGAAGTGATCGAGCAGATGGATATCGTGACCTTAACGCAGATAAACAGTCACCATGATATTTCTTGTCCTTCTATCATGTCAGAATTGATGACACCTGAACAGATCCGCGATATCGTTTGCCAGCAACCGCTATATTGGGAAGAGAAAGTTAAAAACAATGCAGATGAACTAATTCAGCATACATTTGATTTTTTAACTTACCTTATCCGAATTCAAAATACAGAAGCAAAACAGACAGCTATTTTAGAATGTATTGCTGAAGACCAAGCAGGTCTTTTTTATCTATCGATTCCTTTCATTGAATATCTGTTAGCTCCAAAAGTAGAATCTGAACGTCAAAGTCACATCACTGATAACTATGATGATGAAGATGATGGCGAAACTGTGGGTTATACAGGACGTAGTGCAGAAGAAGAAGCACACAGTTTAAGTATTGACGATCCACGTAGCCTACTCGCCTTGATTCGTGAACTTGCACCTGATGTTGAAAAATCAATTAAGAATTTACTACGTAGCGAAAATTCAAGCTGGGTAGCTATCATCGACAGTTTCGTCAATGAATTAGTGCTTCAAGCAAAAGAGAAGAATGAAGTTGATGATGAATACGCTGAAGTCGATGACATGTTTAGTTTTCTTGATTAAGGATCCCGAATGCAAATTGTAGTAAGAGACGGCAATCAAGGACCTTTTTTAAGTAAAGTTCTCGATTATGGTCAAGCAGAAGCGCTATTAGATGAAGCACAACTTGCAGAAATTAAAAGCAAAGCTGTGCTAATGAGCCTTAAACTAGCTGATAAATTTTATAATAAACACAAGATGCACCTGCTAGAAAATGCAGCTTTCGATGTAATCGGTGTAGCAAGCTTAGGATTAATGTCACTAAGTAATCACGACCTTGCTCATGCTCTTAAACTGCTCTTAGCACCAAACGGGGTTGTAAAATCCTTCCAAAAAGGTTGGAGTATGCTAAGCCGTGTCAGCAAATATAAGCTGAGCGGTAAATCTGTATATGGGGACATAGACCCGACTTTACTCGATAAAATATCAACGCCGAGTGATGCAGATGAATGGCAGGGCTGGCAGAGTTATCAAGACGCGCTGTTAGAGTTTAACCGTGAAGAGTCTATTGCATGCTTATTAAAGCAATTCTATGCGCAATCAAGCTACGATCCTTTAGATTGTTTAAGCCTTGAATGCGTGTTTGCGGAAGTGGTACTGTACCGTCTATTTTTTGGTCCCGTTAAAGTAAAACCAGATCTTAAGCAACGCGTAGCGAAAATTGAACTTGAAGACGTCTGGTTCTCGATTGAACATCTTGATCAACAAATTAAGCTGACGTTGTCCGAGTTGCCATCGCCACTTGCCGAGACCATAAAGATTGAGCTAGGTCAGTACTTTACGCCAGGTCTACTACGCACATTAACGTTTGCTAAAAACTACCGGGATTTACGCTTAAAGGATGCGAGTCCAGAGCGATTAGAGCGATTTGAATATAAAGAAGGGCTAACAGGTTTGTTAGGTTGGCCAGTCTATATCGTGATGTGATATCTATAAAGATTCACAGGATTAACGAATAATAAAAAGCGGGAATATCCAATCGGGTATTCCTACTTTTTTATACCCTCGATAATTTTTAGACTATCAAAGACCAATCTTAAATGTTGTTATAAAACATTGATATAGAATGGTATGATATTGTATTTTTAAGTCGAGGCGTCAATAATGGAATATGAAACAGAGTACTCAATTAATAATATTGTTCAGCAAGATGCTGCGAATTACCTGATTAATATGATTGATCATGTCCAACCAAAACGAATTCTAGATATCGGTTGCGGTAGTGGGAATGTAACTCATAAATTAAACTTAAAATATCCGAATGCAATAATTGATGCCATAGACCCATCATCAAAAATGATTCATATTGCTAAGAATAACTACCCAGCATCAAAATTAAATTTTATATGTCAAAAAATTGAAGATTTTACGCCTGAATATGACTATGATTTAATTTTTTCTAATTCATCTTTTCAGTGGTGGGAACGACATGATATTGCATTAAGTCGAATTGCTGATTTACTCGCTCCGAATGGCGTTGTAGCAATTCAAACACCATACAGAGACTTATGGTGCGAAGAAATAATAATACTTGTAGAGCAAGTTTTTAATACGCATTTCCCGGAGTTATACCAAAATTTCAAGTTTCCTTGCTTACATTTAGAAACAAGAGAACAATTTCAAGATCTCCTATTACATTCGGGGCTAACGCCTTCCACAATTAAAGCGCATAGTTTCACTTATAATGTGACTAATGAAGAGCTATTCAAAATCTTTAAATCTGGCGCGGTCAAAGTCTATACTTCTAGTGATAACTTTGACGTAGAAGTACCTAAATATTTTCAGACTGATTTTCTTAAAAAATTCAAAACATTAATCAGTAATGATAATGTACAGTCAACATTGTCATTACATCGGATGCTATTATTTTGTTGTCATTCTCCGCAAACTGAAGATTAGCGCTTCTCAATAATTATACAATCTGATCAAACTTTATTGTTACTTTTGAGAAATGATCAAACTACTTTGCCTTCTGACAACTGAAACCGTGTAATTAACTAACCTTAATTACACGCATAAAAAAGCAGAATACATCAAGATTTACCATGATATATTCTGCTTGTTAACAGGTTAATTTATGTATTAATCAGCAGATGCTATCGAATTCATCCCTTCATAATAGTCAGATAAACAATGAACCACTTCCTCATGATGCGGTAACATTTCTGGCATATGCAATGCTAATACTTTCTTAACGTCTTTAGAAAAAGCAGTCGCATTAACACTTTTATTTTTAATCAGCGGATCTAGTCGCTTAATCAGCTCCCAATTACTGTTGATATTAATTTTCTTCATCGCCTGTACAATAGGCTCAGCAGTATTATTAACAACATCAGGCAGGATTCGACTGGCAAAAGTAACAATATGCTGGATCCTCCAACATGGTGGTGTTTTTTCCGTTTGTCTCGCCTCACGTAATGCAATTGCACTTGGGTGCGAACTTTCAGTCAACCATAATGGATCGATCACGGTATCATACAACGCCGTAAAGTTCTTTTCGTCAGATCTTAAATAGAAGGTCATCCAACGATAAGCATCCATACGCCCAACAGTATTCACTGGTTCTCCGTCTTTATAAATAGGTTTACCAGTCTCTGGCTCATGACATTGCATATCACCAGAACAAGTTACGTTCGCGTCTATCGAGAAAAATTGTGATGATTCTTTTGATTTAGATTGTGTTAAATTCAATTTCCCACTTAAACTCGCATCCATTTCCAAAGAAAAAGCAGCACTCGCCACATCAAGTTCAAACTGAGTATTGAAGCTATCACTACTTGCAAAAGAATAATTACCACTGGCTGTTTCTTGCAAAACATCCATCGTATCGTGGGTTTCTTGAAAGATCCCACCATCTGCAGTCCAAATATATGTGTTCGCTATATTTCGTTTAGAAAATTTATCCGCTAAGCCTAAATTTTCTGACGCTGCACCAGATTTCATCGCCTCGTTAAAGCTAGAAATTGTAGGTTCAACACCAAATCCAGTGGAGAAATTAGCTGTTAATGCCGATGACAAGCCTTGAACACTTTTCATCGCACCATTCAAAGGCCCATTTTTTAAGGGTGCTGCGCCATAATTTTTATAATAGGTTGCAAGCTCTTGCTGCTCACGCTCAATTTTACGCTTTAACGCAAATGCTTTTTTAGGCTTATAATAGCTGTGTTCACCCGGCTGTGTGGCATTTGGATAATCAGGATCACACATAACATGTCCCGATTTATCATAGCCCATTTTACCATCGATGGTACCCTGCTTCACATAGTTAGGATTAAGAGGAAATGAAATAACATTCCAATCCTTAGCTACGTCCTTCGTTGGCTGGAATCGATATGAAACGAGCGCTTTATTATGCTCGAGACGCAACGCAAAGATGTCAGCCACTTCAGATTGAACAATAGCAAAGCCAACACTTGCTGGTAACCAACGTCGTCCAATTTCAGGGTTCCCCATATTAGAGGGGTCTTCCCAAGCACCACCTAATGATGCTGAAAAGCTACGCGTTATGGTTGTGCCTATCGATGAGGTTTTATCTTCAACCCAGCCACCACTCGATTCAAATCCTCTTGTTCCCCCGGCAGTAAGGCCAAACCGAGCAGGAATAGAAATACCAATACCCAATGGTGCAATTAAGTTTTCTATCTCAGCTTCAATACCTGCACTCATTGTTGCTTCAAATGAAGAATCAAAACCATGCTCTCTCGATGCAGAATAATTGTAATCAACCTCAGTGGCTTGAGTAAACTCAATAAAAGAACCATCACCTTCATAAATACCTGTACCCGTACCCGCAGTGCCGTATGTCATGTTTTCACTTGGTATCGGTGGTGTACCTTCCATATAGCCCACAATCTGAGGATCAAATTGTGCTTGCCCAGCCCACTCTGTAATTAAATTGCCAACTTTGTGCCCTGTTACTAATTTCCACTGCCCCTTCTCAATATAGGTATAACAACGTTTCATTACCCCTTTTAACTCATTATCTGAGCCATACTGAAGATCGGCATATTCTTGTACTGCCGGAGAGCCATCAATAGAAATATGGAATGGTGAATCAAGTGCTGTGACAGCTGAACGTATTTGAGCAAGGTTTTGTGACACTGGGGCCGTTGATATTTGACGTTTTGCTATATGCTGACGTTCATGCTGGATCAAGTTATTTTGTCTATATCCTGAATCAAAAATGTCACCGATTTCATCATTATCATTGTTATTAAATGTGTAATAACTGATCAGATCTTGTTTTTCACCTGTGAGGCGTGTAAACAAATTATCTAAGAGTTGCTCCTGTGTTCGAGCCGTTTTCCAAATACGAATTTCATCAATATCCCCTTTGTAGTTGTCCTCAGGCCCTATATCTGTTCGCCTTGCACCTAAGCTAAATTCTGATGCGGTCGTGTTATTCAACACGAGAGAATGATCATATGATAATGTGCTCGTATTTAAAGGCGTTCCGTTCATGTACAAAGAAAGCGTGTTGCCTGCATAATCCGGGTTTTTAATCCAACAAGCACCATTAATTTGGGCATGGTTACCACCCGCAGAATCAAATGCTTTATTACCCTGCTTATCATCTAGCTTCCAGTAGGCCATAATGCCTTGGCTATCAACACTTATAGGGTTAAATAACTCAACTTCTGTCAATGCATGACCCCATATTCTTAGCTCAGACATGATCCCCATAAAGTTATGCTGTTCTTGGTAAGGATCGGCTCCGATCGTAATATTTTCATTGTTACCAGGTATTTTTATGTCAGAAAATCCCTGCTCTGCAACTAAAATATCATCGACATACAAGCAAATGTTATAGTTAGTATCAACACCACCACTACTTGGAATATTAATTTCTAAGCTAGAAAGTGCTTCCGCATTAATCGTACCAGTCTTACCGAGTAAACCATCAACCGGATTAGCAAATGTTTTCCGCTTAGTCACCGCAATACGATAAAATTCATTAGGTTGGATTATTTGTTGTAGTGAATGAAGTTTGTGTGTCAACCCCTGAGTATCCTGGAAAGAAAAAGTAAGCATCCCCCCGTTATCAATACTGAGGCTATAAGGGCAAGGTTCAGCAGAATAAAGAGAACCTTTACTGATTATCGTGTGTTTATGATTAATATCATTAACACTGATATAGGCTTCTATCGTCAGCGCATCCTGGCGGTTTAAGTTTGCCGAATGAGTAACATTAAGCATATCGCCTTGTTTGAATTCGAGCGCATAAGATTGTTTATATATCGCGGCTAAATGAGCCCAATAATCAGCTGAGAATTTTCTATCACTTAACTCCCAGCGATTACCGACACCAGTAAAAATTTGGTATGAAGAAAATGCAGATTCTGTACTTCTTGGATTACCTTTTATTTGAGCTGTAATATCTTGATTACATTTATCATTAATACGATTATTTTCAAACGTCCAATAAGCGAGTAAGCTATTTACTTCATGATTACTCAACGTCGTGTGCATATTATTATTGATTTCATCCGTTGTACGAACATGATCCCAAATACGCAGTTCGTCCAATCGGCCACTCAGTAATTTATCTTCTGCCCAATTACTCTTACCAATATAGCTTGTCATTCTTGGTATATTGACAGGTAAAACCAATTGTTCCGAGCCAATTAACGTACCATTTTTGTAAACATGCACAAAACCCGATTTATCAAAACTAACGGCTAAATGAAACCACGTCTTAGCTTCTAATACATCAATACAATCAAAAGAATACTTTTCTTCGCCCTGACGCACATTAATATAAAGAGCACGATTATCTTTACCATTAGAGATAATAATGTTGTCAGACTTGTTATTAGAAAAATCTATAATTCTGGACCAGTTTCGAAGTTCATCATAATAAACCCAGGTTTCCAATGTAAAACCATTAGAGTAATCTAAATCTAAACCGGGTAAAGAGATAAAATCTGAGGAACCATTAAGTTTTAACGCCGTATCTTGCGCGTTGTTTAATAACCCAAGTCGATACCCTGAATCTTGAACGACTTTGTCTTTATCGGCGGTTATGAAATATTGTGCCGGTGCAGAGCTTGAATTGCGAGGACTTCCCACTACCTTGCAATCAATACGATTGCCGTTCGCTTCTTTGGCTTGATTATTTTCAAAGCGCAAGTAAGTCAATAAACCTTCGGTACCAAGATGTAAACGCTGCCATGTAAATTGCTTAATCTCTGATTCTGTTCTGCAATGATCCCAAATGCGGAATTCATCAATACTGCCACTAAATCCATAGTATCCCAGGCCTCCATCAGCAATATTATTTTTTGCACGGGGTATATTATTAGGTACAGCGAGCAATTTAGAGGTTACTTTTCTACCATTTACATAAAGAGTAGTAAGACCGGAGCTATCAACGGAAATAGAAAGGAGCATCCATTCCTGTAACTTTAGCCGTTCCTTAGTTATAAAATTATAATTACGATCATTTTTAATAATACTGAAATAAAAACCCTCGTTGTCTAGACAACACAAGTGGATATTATCAGGTGGATAACTAAAATCGCCTCCATTTCCTAACTCGAAAATCTTGCTCCAGTTTTCAGCTCTATCAACAAATAACCATGCTTCAATCGTAAACCCATTCGAATAATCAAAATCAACTTCTGATAGTTCAATGTGATCATTTACTCCATCAAAGTGTAATGCCGTATTCGGTGTGTCTAATATAGATAAGTGACTTTGCGGATAAAGATAAATAGCAGGCGAAGATGCTGTTGTTTTAGGGGCACCATGGGGAGTTAACTTGAAATTCCGATATTGACTAATTTCAGTCGCGCCATCAGCATTAAAATCCAAATGAACATTTAACCCTGGTGTTTTTGGTGGTAGTCTACGCTGGAAATTGTCTAAAATTTCTTGCTTCGAGCGTGTATGTCCCCAAAGACGAAATTCATCAATTTTTCCATTAAAGAGTTTGGCACCAGACCACGCTTTTTTAGCTATATAATTTTCACGTCGAACTAAATTATCCGGCAATACCATCTGTTGCTGGCCAATTTTGGTGCCATTCTTATAGGCGGTCGCAAAGCCTGAATCATCAAAGCTAAATGCTAAGTGTAACCAGCAATTTTTTTCTAATGTTGCTCTTAAAACAAAATCATGCACTCTTTGATTTTTCGCAATTCGAAAGATAAGATCGCTCGTTGTACCAATATGACTTAATATAATGCTTTGACCACTGGTCGCCCCATTACCAAATTCCATTATCGGTGAGTGATTATTGAAATTATCAAAATACACCCATGTTTCCAATGCGAATCCTTTAGAATAATCTAAGTCCACATCAGATATCTCGATATAATCATTTATACCGTCAAATGACATAGCGCCATGAGTTCGTTGAGCTAAATTAGTGGCCGTTTCAACCTCTAAATTCGATACTTTCATTTCATTTTTTACAGGAGATGCAAGCGTACTTTCAGGTTGGCCTTTAACCACACATGAAATATTTTTCCAACTTAAATCCTTCACTTTATTATCACTAAAGCAGAGGTAAGTTGATAAACACGGTTCATAACCTGTTAACCGATTGTCTTTATTACCTTTTATTTCCTCAGCCGTTCTAGCATACGTCCAAATTCGAAACTCATCGATTTTACCATAAAAGAGTTCAGCATCCGTTCCTTTGCCAATATAAGTCTGGCTACGAGGAAGGTTATTCGGTAATGCCATCTGCTTAGTACCAATCTCACTCCCATTCTTATAGACAGTAACAAATCCAGAACAATCGAAGGTTATCGCTAAATGCAACCAGCTTCTTCCATCCAGTGCTGATTTTAATATAAGTCTGTGTGTATCAGGACCTTTCGTTACTAATAATAACAAGTCATTAGAATTGTCAATATTAGCTACCACAATATTGTCGATACCCGGCCCATTACTAAGTTCTATAATTCGTGAACGAGTATTGAACCCATCAAAATAGACCCATGTTTCAAATGTGAAACCATTAGAATAGTCTATATCTAAATAAGGCATTTCTATGTAATCGTGCTTACCATCAAATGATAATGAAGAATTCTCTCCTCTTTCTTCTGTTGCATGGTTAACATCTTGCCGATTATAGTCAACAATGTAAGAAGCGCCTTTCTTTCTATCTGGCTTAATCCATGTTTCAACAGTTAATTCATCATTAAACTGAGTTGATTCAAGTTGAGACTGGGGTAAATAAAAGTGATCGCCATCACCATTAAAGTGTCGTGACATACCGGGTTCGTCAACCTTCCATTTAGAAGAGGTACCTGTCTGGACAGTTTCTGCTTGACCATTTTGTATCATAATACCAGATTCAAGTGCACTCACAGAGAATAGCAATGAGCCCTTGTGTAAAGAAAACTGGCCATTATTCAGTAGGGTATTGTTATCAGATACATTTTTTTTATAATCATAGTCTTTGTTAATACCATTTAACGTTTGCGCAAATGCCAAACTTTCCCGTGGCACTTTATTCCATATTTCACTCGGCAACCGGATATCTGAATTTGGAATTAATACCCGGCATAACCCTGCATTGCCTTCTTCATCGGTGATATGTATTGTACTATTGTTAATATTTTCAGAAGCAACCGATGCACGGAATGTTACGATTGTCGTATCACCCGCAGATAGCGTTAAGTGATTACGTGTCAAATTAGTATCATAATAGGCACAGCTAAATTTATTATCTTCATCTTTAAAGTATAAAGACAAGTCACCAGTTGCACTATCAAATAAGTAAGGGCTAGTATCCGTTTGCGCAAAGCCTAATACTGAACCACTCACGGTTAACCTAGCGTCATCCATATAAAAATATTCATTAACCGCACTTAATTTATCCTGAGCAAGGTTAATTTTCGGTAATGTGATATTTTCAGGCACGGTAGTAAGCAAGCCAAATCGAGAAACTGCAAAATCAAGATTAGCAATGAAGGTGCTACTATTAGCCTCTTCTTTAACCCCTGTACACATCATAATACGCGCACTTTTCTTAAGCGGGTTTTGCTCTTTATGTTTTTCTTGCTGGTAGTATAACGTCGTAGATATACCCGTCTCAATCGAAAGATTATTGAAAGCAACACTGGATTTATTCAGTGCAAGGTCATCCCCACCTTCACCCTTAGTATCAAATAATCCATCTTCTGATTGTTTAAGGTTAAATAGGTCGATATTATGTGATAGTTTGTTATAACTAAAAAATTGCCAACGGTTATTTTCTGCGACTTGCGTTGGTAGTAGTAATACATTAAATTGACCATTTCTTAAATTAGAAATAAAGTCCAGCTCTTGGGTTGGTTCAAAAAATACATTTCCTGACATATCTTTCGAACCTAAGCAATCTTTGCTGCTATCAGGTTGGCTTTTATGGCCACTACGACGAAAACGCACTTCTTGCTTCGCAAAAATATTAATATCAGATAACACAAATCGATCGCATAATAATGTGTTATTAACCAAAGGGACATTACTTCCTCCTCGGCCTTTAACAAGGTCTTCATGATCTCGGATCGCCGTACTATCGCCAGAGTTGAGTTTGAATGTCATACCCAAATGACTCGGCTCTATAGACTGCCTAAATAAATATAAATATTTATTATCAGAGATAACCTGAAAAGGTGCATCAGCTGTAAAACGGGCTGTTGAAGAAAGAAAATAGTCCAGTTCATCAGATGCTAAAGGCTCAGATGACTCAGTACGCGTTCCTTTTTTAACTCGTGGTATTTTAGCGCTACCAGCAATAGAGAAACCGGATTGTGCAATTTCATTCGTAAATTGAAGTTCTTTAAGATCATCAGACCAATAATTAACGTCTAAATGACCACGTTCATCATCGCCATGGGCAAGATCTAAAACGGTGTACCATATACGACATTCACTATCCATAGCAAAACCAATCACTGCGCCTTTATGGCTAACTAACGTCGGATATTTGTAATTTTTATCCGCATACTTTTTGATGAAACTATCCATTTTTACATTATTCATAAATAACTATACTTCCTTATATGTTATAAACGCGATTTAAATATAAATTAATCTATCTCCATACATCAACTCAACAGCTAATGACATATATCAACTCATTATGTTGCGTGAATGAATAATCCCGCACCAAGAAAAAGTGATCAATCAATGCAAGCAACTGTTCTATAAACAATATGTCATATTTAAATCTTAAATAAAAGCAAATTAAGCCAACGCCAGATAGCTTTTTTGATCGGTATGAAGTGGTCAAGAAACAGCAGAAGTATTGACTACTTACAAAATCAGGCTCAATCCCAATGTAATCGTCGTCGGAAATACCCGCTTTTTTACACCCACAGATAGCGCTTAGCATATCCAATGAATATCCTATTCACGTCATACATAATATATTGCAATATACAAAATGCAGTCGCTATAAGTTACACTTCGGATCAGGGAATGTTAGTAACAGATAAAGCTCATATATTAATACGCATTGCCGCAGGGTATACTGAATCTCATGAATATAATCAAACGTTCTTATCTGTACTTTTTACACTGTTTATAACTTTTTTACTCCTAGCTATACCAATGTCACCAGATCCAGTGACTACCTTCAATACAGTACAGCCAGCTGGAATTTTAATTTTTCCATTAACATTCATTATTATTGATTCGGTAAATGAGTTATTTGGATACAGAGAAAATAAAACGATAACTGCTCAATATCAGGTTAGTTAAAGTGAGTTTATCACCTCTAACCAGAGGGCCTAATTCATTGTGACACTTCAGGAAATTAGATACTGGAGACCACGATAGATCGTTATAGAAAACGGCGATATATCGGTATAAAACGCTAAATAAAGTCATTAGACTAGCTATGACTGAAAGAAACACAAGTGTTTAGATTTACATAAAAAAGGGGGGAGCAAGCCTCTAAGTTATTTGATCAACAACGCTAGTTAAAACTACTAGGGCTAATCATAGCCCTTTCTAATTATTAGCATACGTACCAATAAATATTATTCAACTTGAAATATACGATCACTCACTTGCATCAACTTTATTTTAATAAATAGATTACCAACATAAACTGTAATGTAAAAAATAATAAACAATGATAAATAATCTTTATATCCCATTCTGATGATCCAGAAAGAAATTTGTTAATACGATTACGATAAACAACTAATATATAAATTAAGCCAACTAAAATGATAACGAATAATATTAAAATAATGATGACGAATGTTTCAAATATCACTGTATCCACATTTAAATCTAAATTTGTATACATTGACAACAAAAGTCAATGTATAATATAAAAGTATTAACCATTAACTTTTATAACAAATCATACTCGCCGTTAATTTTAATTTCGTGTCTTCGTAGCTAATTTCAGCGGGATAAATAGTATGGTTAAGAGGGTCTGCAATTTATCATTCAATAACTAAAATTTAAATTAGCTAATGATGATTTTTTTATTATAAACAAATTCCGCCAAAAAAATGTACCCAAAAAATGGGGACGGAAATTACCAGTGTAAAAATGGCTGCTTAACCGATCCTAATCACCTCAAGGCCGCTATATCGGGAATGGGATGATGTGAGCCATCAAGAACCCAAACCCAAAATAATGACTCTGCAATTGCTATGGAAAGAATACAGAGAACGAAACAGCAATAAATTCTACAGTTACAATCACTTCTGCCGATTATATTAAATATGGCTTGGCTGTCAAAAACCATCGACGCGATAACAACGCCAAGTTGAGCTAGTCTTGATTTTTCATATCGCTTACTCCAATTTACATGCAATAAGTAAATCAAATTTTTAACGTTAAGTTGAGCTATGTTCTCGTTAGCTCAAATTATAACCTTAAATAAACAGGTTAAAATATCGCTAAAGTGCCTCCCTGCAATATTTTACCTCGAATTAGATAGTTCCGTTACTTACCCCTATCTAAACTACCCAAAAAGGGTACCCTCTCGCCAATATTGTAAGTAGGTTGCAAATAAGTAGCAACCTAGCTTGCTTCGTAATGAGTCAAACAATTGTAGTTATTATAATAAATAGGGGGTACTTTGGTTACTTGGAAAAGAAGATTAGGTATTATTTCTGGTAATATTTTTGAATACTATGATATTGCTGTTTATGGTGTTATCTATGTTTATATCGCTGAAAATTTTTTTTCTAATTCCTCTCTTGAACAATCTATTATTTTTGTATGGGGAATTTTTGCAATCCGATTTTTAATGAGACCTATTGGTGGTTTTATTATTGGACTTTATGCTGATCAATATGGAAGGAAAAAAGCTTTAATCCTAACGAGTTCTCTTATTGGTGTAGCAACAATTTCAATGGCTATACTCCCAACTTACTCTCAAATCGGGATTGCGGCACCACTTATTCTATTACTTCTTCAAATGATACAGTCATTTTGTTTTGGTGGTGAATATCCGGTAATAATATGTTATCTACTTGAGACATCAAAAAAAGAAAGTAAGACTAAAGTCTCAGCTTTAATTGTCGCGAGTTGTTTGGTTGGTGTCCTCATGGCGCAATCACTCATCTTGATTTTAGAATATAACTTATCTAGAGAAGAGATGGTTGACTTTGGATGGCGAATCCCACTATTTCTAGGTATTTTCAATATAGTATTGAGCTTTTATTTTAAATTCAAATTAGTTGATAAAGTTCCACTGGCAGTCAATAAGAGTAGATACAAGGTTGATAAAAAATCAATTCTTAAGGTCTTTTTAATTTCAATACCTGCTGGAATTGTATTTTATGTGAATGCCACTGCAGGACGGATTCTAATCAATGTGATAGATCCTAGTGATGCTGTTAAATTATCATTCCCACTTTTAAGTAATGTTTTTTTTATTATATTTATAGTATTTGTTGGTTGGTTATTTGATCGATATAGTTCATCAAAAAAAGCAATGGATCTAGGTGTTTATTGCTTAATTATATTATCAGCACCTCTCTATGCAATTCTAGATACAGGAAATGTGGTGTATTTGGTTATAGCTAATACAGGGTTACTTTTCATTTCCGCATTGATTCTAGCACCTACATGCGCAGTGATTTTCTCTCAAGTAAAAGGGACACATAAGGCTGTTTCATTAGGGGTTGGATTTAATTCTGCATTATCTATCTTTGGTGGTATTACGCCATTAGTTATAACATTATTATCACCTTATGAACTAAAATATACCGGACTTATTATAGGTCTTTTTGGATTTACATATTTATATTCAATGAGAATTAAAAGTAGCTAACTCATATAAATAGTTTAATGACATAGGAGTAAAACACGTGATTTTAAATTGGCATGCTGGGGATTATTCACAGAACTCAGAAGTACAAAAGCTATTATCCTTTGAACTCATAGATAAAGAACAACTTGAAAATAAAAGCATTATGGATATTGGCTGTGGGGACGGAGCTATAACATCGTATTTACAAAAAAAATCTAAAAAAAAGGTTTTAGGTGTTGATTTGTCCATAGACATGCTTAATTTTGCAAAGAAAAATTACCCCGAATGTAGGTTTATATTGCAGGACGTAAGTACATTAAGTATCGAAGAAAAGTTCAACGTTATTACTAGTTTCAATTGTTTACATTGGGTTTCGGATCTAAAAAAAGCATTGGAACTTATTTATAAATCATTAGATAAATCAGGTCGTTTTTTAGGCCTGATATATCCTAGGTGTGAACATCTTTGGAAAGCATCTGAAAATATTGCCGTTTATGAAAAGTATAAGCAGTACTTTTCATCTTTTACAAACCCTTATTTTTTTTATTCGGCTTCAAACTTAGAATTATTTTTAAGCGAAGTAGGATTTGAGAATATAAAGATTAAAGTTGAAACCCGTACACATCACTTTCATAACGACAATTTATTTCTACGTTACATAAGCTGTTGGATGCCACATATGCAAGTAGCTCCACCTGAATTTGTAACTGATTGGATTTATGAATTTAGACGGCTAACTAACCAACACGAAGAAAGCATTAATATGGTTTATGATGTTATTACATTCAATTGTGTTGCTCAAGATTAATTTTATAAACACCTATAAAGTAAATAGTATGTTCTTATTTTATTTAGTTTTTTTATAATTTAACATTTCCATTAATATTTTGTTTTTAAAAAAGGGATTTTATGTCGACATATAAAGATGGGTTAATTAATGATTCCAGACAATTTATGGAATTAATTTGGAGTGAAAAAAATGTTAATGATATACCAAACATAATGTCACACAATACTATAATAGGAAGCCCAGTAAAGTTAAGTGTAGGATATGAGCCTTTTATTAACACGCTGAATTCTTGGTTCAGAGCTTTCCCAGTATTGAATTATAAAGAAAACTCAATTGATTTTTTTGAAGATACTATTATTATTAATTGGGAGTGTAGAGGTAAACATCTAGGCGAATTTTTATCAGTCTCAGCAACTGGAAATTCAATTTTCTACGAAGGAGAAACTAAGCTTACTTTTCAAGATAAAAAAATAATTAATTATCAAGCCGATGTTAATATGAATAAATTAATAAATCAGATTTCACATTCTGATTTATCTTCACAATACATTACGAATGATAATATAAACTTTTATCAAGTCATTAATAAAATATGGAATAAAAATTTATCTAACCGTCAAATAGAATGCCTTTCACTTTCAACATTAAATATTACCACTAAAGGAATCGCTAAACTATTATGCATTGGAGCAAGTTCTGTTGATACTCATTTAAAAAGAGCATTTTATTTATTAGGTATAAGTAATAAAAAGATGTTCATGTCTTATATTATAGAGAATAATACAATAGAACTTGTTGTTCGTATTGCTTTGCATCTTAGGCTCTAGGTTCTCAGAGTCACTAATTGGCCAAGCATTCACTCAACGCGGATACATTACATTTTGAATGGGGTAACTTGACCCCTGCTTAACCCCAAAGGGAAAAGCCGAGGCCAATTAATTGATCGATATTAAATATCAGTCAACTTAGAAAGGCATTTTCATACCTGGTGGTAATTTCATACCACCGGTAACGTCA
>Ga0209291_1001806_pt1 | contig 18333 bp, 14 predicted proteins | sample GOMGulsemesocosm_FD_184633 | JGI IMG/M metagenome (GOLD analysis project Ga0209291, IMG submission 184633) | Methane-oxidizing microbial communities from mesocosms in the Gulf of Mexico - GOM9B Gulf of Mexico (SPAdes) (version 2) | ecosystem: Environmental > Aquatic > Marine > Cold seeps...
CCTCGCCGAGGCTTGGAGTGTAATTGGTTTTGTAATTGCAATTAGCTTTATATTTCCTGTAATGCGGAGTATCCCTGCAATGTTAGTTGTTCACTATTGAGTTTGTTGTTACTTGTGTTGTTTCAACCGTTACGTCTTCAGATGACGTTTTGATGGGCGTGTTTTTAATCTTAGTTTCAGCATTATCTGTAATGGCTACATCGCTATCTTTGGTTTCGAACTCACCTAACTGAGTTGACAGCTCACGCTCAAACGTACTGACTTGTGCTTTGTATGACAGGTTAGACAGATCTTGGTTTAAAAATTTAAGCCCCAAGCTTTCTAATGTGGCGCGATAGTGTAAAACAATTTCCTCTCGCTGATTTTTATCTAGATTATTGATCCAGTTAACATCGGTTGCGATATGTTCAGCGCTTTGAATATCTTTTTTAATTTGATTTGCGGAGTCTGTGAGTGCTGTTGTATCACGTGGTGTAGTCGTGATGACGTGATTAAGTTGCTGTAAACCCCGTAGAACCTTGTTGTAACTCTGTGGGATTAATCGCTTATTTAATTGATGGAATTGTTTTTCTAATGGTGAATAATAATGTGCAATGACTATATTAATTTCGAGATCATGAATCTTTTTCTGTATTTTATCTAGATCAGCTTTTTGTCTTGATACAGCGCGTTGTCTTTCAATGTTATTAATGAATTGAATGATACTTTGGTTAATAGTGTTGAGATCTCTTTGCCATTCTTTACCGACTTTTGGAGTTAGATATTCGATATCAGCTAACGGCTGAGCTAAAATTGTCGTGACTTGATTCTTGATTTGTTGCGCTTGGATTAATTGGTCACTGACTTCTGTAATACTCGCTAATACGGAAGCCTCTGATGGTCCACCAAAGAAGCCCTGGTTGTTTGGATCAAATCTGTTCACTAGTTTGCGAGTACTCACTAAATCCTGTTCAGCAGACTGCCAAGTACGCGGGGCATAATAACTGAAGTTTTGCTCTTTAGCCTTCAGGTAGTCTTGCTCGACTTGAGTTATTGCGTCTTGCACTCGTTGGTTAAGTTCTATATTGGTTATTTTATCTTGCTGTAGATCGGATGCTCCAGATGAGCTCTTTTCAAAGCTGGCACAGCCTGTGACAAGCGTGATAAATAAAACAGTCGCGGTAAGTTTTAATATTCGCATATGGGTCCATCCTAAACGAGAGTGTTGGCAGTAGCTTGAGTATATAAGGCTAGCGGTAATTAAGTTGTTTGTAGGTCGAATGATATGCGAACTTTAGAAATATTGAAGAACTGTGAGCTAGGGTGAAGAAAATAATAAAGATATTAAATGCGGATTATATTAGAAATAATGGTTTAGGATAAAACTGCAGCTTCGCCGATTATAGTTTAGCTGCAGTTATATTTATATGCTCGCACTCGTTGGTAAGCTGAAGCTGAATGTTGTGCCTTGAGTTAATACACTCGATACCGAGATCTGGGCATGATGTAATGACAGTAATTTCGCCACGATGGCTAGTCCTAATCCAGAGTTTCCTTGCTGACCGTTGACGGTATTTTTGGCTCTGAAATGGGCATCAAAAATATGCTCTACATCTTCTTTTGGAATACCTACACCAGAATCGGCAATACTAATGATCAACTGATTATCTTTCGGTTGTAAGTGGATCTTAATACTGTCACCGGATTGGCAGTGTCTTAAGGCGTTATCAACCAGATTGGTTAATACCCGCTCTAATTTAGCAATATCGGCAATAGCTTGTAGGCTAGGGTCTTTAGGCTCTACAGACAAAGTAATGTCTTTTTGCTGTGCTTGCAGTTGGAACTTACTCAAGACGTCCTGTGCAAGCTCGGCGACTGCCACGGGCTCTTGATATAGGCTCACCGTATTACTATCTAGTTGAGCTAGTTCGATGATCTGCTCGACAAGGCGCTGTAATTGGTTCGCGTTCTTTTGCGCGACTTGAATAAAGTCGCTACCTGCAGCCTCTGGATATTGTATTAGCCAAGTTTCAAGATAACCTTTTAATGAAGCAAGAGGGGTTTTTAAATCGTGGGAGATATGTGAAAGCATTTCTCGACGCAGCTGCTCAGTTGATTTAATTTGCGTTAACTGTTTGTGTATCTTACTTTCTAATGACGAGAAATTATCATGTAAATTAATGATTTCATTAGCGGCATATTGATGCGGTGTTGATGTTGAAACCGTTGTAAAATCATTTTTGACAAAATTAGTCATGTCTTGATCAAGCCGGCTAATCGGTCTCACCAGTCGCGCAAAAATGAAAACCATTAATGCAAAGGCCAGTGCGAAGAAAATAATCAATGCTGCAAGGATCTTATACATATCACTGTCGAATGCTAAATTCTTAACAATACTGTCGTATTTATCGCCGCCGAGAATAACAAAAACATAACCAATTTGTTGGTGGTCTTTAAATATAGGAGCTGTGGAAAAGAGTTTTTGTTGATCTAAACTTCTTGGGTTATCAGCATAAATAGGGTAGTTAGCCCCTTTAATATAGTTATCTAATGGTTTTATATTAATCGTATTACGTTTTATCTTACTTGGTTCAGCTGCATATACTAATAATTTACCTTGGTTATCGGTGATGTATATTTCATAGCTAGGACCAAGCAGCATTAAGCTATGGAAAGCGGGTTTTAACGCTGTTCGGCTAATTTCACCTTGTTGCAAATCCTCAGAATAGTGGATGATTTGTTGCGCTAAATTTTTGTGTAGTGTTTGTTCTACGCGGGCAGAGTTTGTATCGGTAATTGCACAATAAATAAAAAACAGCCCCGCAGTCATAGTGACAAACAAAATAATCAACGGGAATGTTATCTGTCCTAATAAAGATCTATGTGACATCGCTGACCTCCAGTTTGTAACCAACGCCCCACACGGTTTTGATATAAGTAGGTTTTGCAGGGTTTGGTTCTATCTTATTTCTTAGCCTATTCATGTGTGAGTTAACGGTATGTTCATAACAGTCGTTATGATAATCCCATACTTCGGCAAGTAATTGCTCTCTGCTGTATACACGGCCTGGTGATTTCGCTAAAAAGGCCAATAACGAAAACTCAGTACTGGTTAACGTTATTAACTCTTTATTTCGATACACACTGTGCGTTGCTTGATCTATGATTAAATCTGCAATCTTAATTTGTTCTGGTTCGACATTATTTGTTGCTTGCACATTACTGCGACGAAGTAGGGCTTTTACGCGAGCCTGTAATTCTAATACACTAAATGGTTTAGCTAGGTAATCATCAGCTCCGACTTCTAAGCCTTGAACACGGTCCAATTCTTCTGTGCGGGCAGTTAACATCATGATTGGCACTATGGCGTCATTAGTTCTTATTTTTTTACATATATCGAGTCCATCCATATCTGGTAGATTTAAGTCTAACAAGATAAGTTGAAACACATTGTCGCGCAGCTGTTGAAATGCATCTTTAGCGTTGTGGCAGCAAGTTACTTTGTTGCCAATCATTTCTAGATTAATGCGAATTAAATTAGCGATATCCTGCTGATCTTCGACCACCAATACATGTGTATCCATATGTGTCCTTACCTCTTACGTCGTCTTGATATATTTTTATTTATTGTATTACAGAATCTGGATAACTATTTCTGAGTATAGATAACTATTGCTGTATATAGATAGTAATGGCAACTGCAAAAAACAGGGCGTATTCGCCTTATTAACTGCGATCTATGTTGGTTTTTTTGCAACTGCTTGTATTGATATCATACATCTGTAAGTTTATTCATGCATTTTTATTTATATTGGCTACCGTTACATTATACCCCTCGCAAATAGAGTGTAACAGCATGCTTGGTCAGATAACTGAAACTGATAAATTAATCTTGTTATATCAATTAGAAACTCAGGGAGAGTTAGCGCCTGAATCTGTGCTGGATATCTCTGACGAGGAAGCGCGTTTTATTCGTACTTCCGGAGAATACATCTTGTGGGAATCGGGCAAGCGTGACTTTGACTACCCTGAAGTCGCGAACTCTCATTGGCTAGAAACTACTTACCGTGGTCAAGCGGCTAAATTAGATTGCTTACAAACTCGTGATGCGGTTTTATGTCCCTTGTTTATGAGTGATCAATTCCACGGTGAATGGCATATCCATAATGGTTTTTTACGGATGAATATAGAGTCCCCACATCATCACATCGAATTGTTCTCTGTGGCCAACTATGACTGTAATATCCATTCATTGTTACTGTTTAAGGACAAACTCCTACAAGGTTCGGCAAATATAACCTTAATGGTGTAAAAATACGGAATAGCTAGCATCTCCACTTTATCTTATTTGATATGTAAAACCATTTGATTTGATAGCTGTGGCTGATTAATCATCATTAAAACGACCGTTTTATTGTGGAATCTACATTTTTTGTAATTAAAATTTAACCTACAGAGCTGTAAAATTAGCCATAAATTACTGACGAAAACTACAGAATGTAAAAAAATGACACTTTATAATAAAAAGTAACAACATATGTCTTTTTATTTCATGGTGTCATTTTTTCATTTTGTAGCCTTTTGATATCATCTCCCATTTCAAACGAAACCATCTTTACTTGGTCATGTAACCCGTTGAAGATTAAACTAATTTAACCTTGTCAATCGCACTTCAAAGATGCTTTAATCCGAGTCGGATAATTATCTATTTTACTTTTAATCCACATTTTAGATTCCAAATTCCATTTAAAATGCGGTAAGGTCAAATAAATTGTTGTTGCGTTAAGTCACATTTTTGTGAACAATCGTTAGTGACAAATAACCCATTTCATTTTTATTATGAATGGTTTGAATCCGATATTTTGTACTTATGCTTCTCCGTACCTCATGTTATATGAGATACACATGGAACGTAGTATTTTATCTTTGATGTTGAAACAGACAGGAACAGATGATGCAAATAGGTATACCAAGAGAGAGCCTCAAAGGTGAAACTCGAGTTGCTGCCACACCAGCAACTGTTGAGCAGTTACAGAAATTAGGTTTTTCTGTGTTGGTTGAAAGCAACGCAGGCCAACTCGCCAATTTTAGTGACGCTACTTTTGAAGCGGCTGGAGCAACGATATCGGAAGATACCAAACAAGTTTGGGCTTCTGACATTGTACTTAAAGTTAATGCGCCAGTGAACGACAAAGAAATTAAGTTATTACAAAAAGGCACTTCATTAATCAGCTTTATTTGGCCAGCCCAAAATGAAGAACTTCTAGAGAAGCTTGCAAAACGTGAAATTAACGTTTTAGCAATGGACTCTGTGCCACGTATTTCACGCTCTCAGTCACTTGATGCATTAAGCTCAATGGCTAATATTGCTGGTTACCGTGCGGTAATTGAATCTGCAAACGAATTTGGCCGTTTCTTTACGGGTCAAATCACCGCTGCTGGTAAAGTACCACCTGCAAAAGTACTGATTATTGGTGCTGGTGTTGCTGGCCTTGCTGCAGTTGGCGCCGCGGGTAGTCTAGGTGCGATTGTACGTGCTTACGATACGCGTCCAGAAGTAAAAGAACAAATCACCAGTATGGGTGCTGAGTTCTTAGAAGTAGATTTTAAAGAGTCTGCTGGTTCTGGTGATGGTTACGCTAAAGTAATGAGTGACGACTATAAGGCTCACGAGCAGAAAATGCTTGCAGACCAAGTTGCTGATGCTGATATCGTTATTACCACTGCATTAATTCCAGGTCGTCCAGCGCCACGTCTAATCAGCCAAGAAATGGTTGATGCGATGAAAGCGGGTAGTGTTATTGTCGATTTAGCGGCTGTGAATGGCGGTAACGTTGAACCAAGTGTTGTTGATAAGGTTATTACGACTGACGGTGGCGTTAAAGTTATCGGTTACAACGAAATGGCTCGTCGCTTACCTGCACAAGCATCTCAACTTTACGGTACAAACTTAGTTAACCTACTTAAATTATTAACACCAGAAAAAGACGGTGAAATAACAATCAACTTTGATGATGTTGTTCAACGTGGTGTGACAGTTGTTAAAGAAGGTGAAATTACTTGGCCTGCGCCACCGATTCAAGTTTCAGCCGCGCCTCAAGCAGCTAAAAAAGAAGAAGTGAAAGAAGCTGATGCTAAACCTGAAAAGAAAAAAACAGGTATTTATAAAGCATTATTAGCGGGTGGTGGTATCTGGGCATATTCAGCGTTAGCTAGCTATGTTCCTGCGGAATTCTTAAATCACTTAATGGTATTTGCACTGGCTTGTGTGATTGGTTATTACCTGATTTGGGACGTGGCAGCGTCATTACATACGCCGCTGATGAGTGTAACCAATGCTATTTCAGGTATTGTTATCCTTGGTGCTTTCTTCCAAATGGGCGCAGAAAGTGGTCTTGTTACCTTGCTCGCATTCCTCGGCACATTTATTGCCACTATCAACATCGCCGGTGGTTTTGCCGTTACTGAGCGTATGCTGAAAATGTTCCGTAAATAAGGATTTTTATAATGTCTCAAGAATCAATTGATGCTGCACAAAATGCTATTAACGCTGCTCAAGCAGCTGTAGATGCAGCAACACAAGCTGCGCAAGTGGCACAAACTGCAGTTGCAGAACAAGCTCCTGCAGTTGTTGAAGCTGTACAAGAGGTTGCTGTTGCAACTGGTACTAAAAGTATTTTAGAAGCGGCTTATATCGCTGCTGCAGTACTATTCGTACTTGCTCTTGCTGCGTTATCAAAGCAAGAAACAGCACAGAAGGGTATTTTTGTTGGTATTCTAGGTATGGTTGTAGCGGTTGTTGCAACATTATTTAGTAATGACGTAACGAATATCGGCTATATTATTGCAGCTATGCTTGCTGGTGGTGCATTTGGTGTGCGCTGGGCAAACAAAGTTGAAATGACTGAAATGCCAGAAATGGTTGCGATCCTAAACAGCTTCGGTGGTTTAGCTGCAGTATTTATCGGTTACAACAGTTATATCGAACACGGAATTACAGAACCAGTAATGTTAAGCATTCACTTAACGTTAATCTTCCTGGGTGTATTTATCGGTATCGTTACATTTGTTGGTTCATTAATCGCATGGGGCAAATTAAACGGTCGAGTTAAATCGAGCGCGTTAATGCTACCACACCGCCATAAAATGAACTTAGCAGCATTGCTTGTTACTGTTTACCTATTATTCTCGTTTGTAGGTGCTGGTTTTGAAGGCGACACTGCGGCGTTAGTGATCATGAGTATCATTGCAATTGCATTTGGCGCGCACTTAGTATTATCAATTGGTGGCGCAGATATGCCAGTTGTAGTATCTATGCTTAACTCTTACTCTGGTTGGGCCGGTGCAGCTACAGGTCTTATCTTAGGTAATGATCTGTTAATCGTAACGGGTGCGTTAGTAGGTTCTTCTGGTGCAATCTTAAGTTATGTAATGTGTAAAGCAATGAACCGTTCGTTTATCTCAGTTATTGCAGGCGGCTTCGGTAACGATGTTGCTGCACCAACAGGTGATGAAGAGCAAGGTGTTCACGTTGAAACATCTGCAGCTGAAGTAGCTGAAATGCTAATGGGCTCTAAGCGTGTAATCATCACTCCGGGTTATGGTATGGCTGTTGCACAAGCACAGTATCCTGTATTCGCTATTACGAAGAAACTTCGTGACGCTGGTGTTGATGTACGTTTTGGTATTCACCCTGTTGCGGGTCGCTTACCTGGTCACATGAACGTATTACTTGCTGAAGCAAAAGTACCTTACGATATCGTATTAGAAATGGATGAAATCAACGATGATTTCAACGAAACTGATACTGTACTTGTAATCGGTGCGAATGATACGGTTAACCCTGCAGCGAAAGAAGAAAACTCGCCAATTTCAGGTATGCCTGTACTAGAAGTTTGGAACGCAACTAACGTTGTTGTATTCAAACGTAGTATGGCGACTGGTTATGCTGGTGTTCAAAACCCATTATTCTTCAAAGAAAATACAACTATGCTATTTGGCGATGCTAAAGAAAGCGTAGAAGAAATCTTCAAAGCAATGTAATTGCTCTGTCAGTATCGGTAAAATGATACAAGATTTTTTGAAGATTTAAGGAGCCGAAAGGCTCCTTTTTTTGTTTTCAAATATGGGATAATTCATCTCTGTATTTATTTTCAAAATCTCTGTTATTTTTTCGTCACATTGCTATGAATTTAGGGGTTGTGATGGTATAAATAAGTCGAATCTTAGGTTTAATACGTAGTTTAATTACAAGCAGATAGGGAATACCATGTTTGAGAAAATCGTTACAGCAGCAGCAGATCCAATTTTAGGTTTAACTGAAGCATTCGCTAAAGATCCACGCGTCGAAAAAATCAATTTAGGTGTGGGTATTTATAAAGATGAAACAGGTCAAACTCCTATCCTAAAATCAGTTAAATTAGCAGAGCAAAAGCTAATTGATGAAGAAAAAAGTAAAAGTTATTTGAGTATTGAAGGCCATAAAGCTTATGCGTCAGCAGTACAAAAACTATTATTTGGTGCCGATAGCGATGTTGTAACTCAACAACGTGCAATTACAGCACAAGCACCTGGTGGTACTGGTGCGCTACGTACAGCTGCAGATTTTATCAAAAGTCATTTAACTAGTGATCGTATTTGGGTAAGTAATCCTACTTGGGCTAATCACGGTAATGTATTTAATACTGCGGGTCTAGAAGTTAAGCAGTATGCTTATTATAACGCAGAAACACGCGGTTTAGACTTTAATGCTATGCTAGCTTCTTTAGCTGAAGCTGAAGCGGGTGATGTGGTACTTTTCCATGGTTGTTGCCATAACCCAACAGGTATTGATCCAACGCTTGAACAGTGGACTACGCTTGCGCAATTATGTGCGAATAAAAAGCTACTACCACTGTTTGATTTTGCATACCAAGGTTTTGCAACAGGTGTTGAAGAAGATGCAGCTGGTCTACGTGTATTCGCAGGGTATTGTGAAGAGCTGTTAGTTGCTAACTCATTCTCTAAAAACTTTGGTTTATACAACGAACGTGTTGGTGGTCTAACGCTTGTAGCGAAAGATCAAGATGTCGCTTCTGCAGCATTTAGCCAAATCAAATCGGGTATTCGTGCTAACTATTCAAACCCACCTGCTCATGGTGCGGCAGTTGTTGCGATCATTCTTGATGATGAAGCTCTACGTAATCAATGGATTGCAGAAGTAGCAGAAATGCGTGTTCGTATTCATGAAATGCGTGAGCTATTTGTTGCAACGCTTGCTGAAATGGGGGTGACTGGCGACTATAGCTTTATTACGCGCCAAAACGGTATGTTCTCATTCTCAGGTCTGACTAAAGAACAAGTTGCGACATTGAAAGATGAACACGCTGTGTACATCGTTGGTTCTGGCCGTATCAGTGTTGCAGGTATGACTAAAAATAACATGCAACCGCTATGTAAAGCGCTGGCTGCAGTACTTTAATCGCTCACATGTGATTAAGATTAGTGATGATGAAATGAGTGCTTAGGCACTCATTTTTTGTTCTACGTGACGCTATCAATTTATTATCAATAAGTTAGGTGTGTAAAATAGCGTGAATCATTTTAAAATTGAGATTAAACGTTAAAAATAGTTATCACGTAAGTAATTTATTCTTGATTTCGATCTAAAACCAAGCTGTTTATTTCAATAAAAGCAGTATATTTTAAATTAAAAGTTGAACCTAGATCACAAAACGTGTAGATTGCCGCAATCTTTGTAATTTTGAGGCAACAATGAGTAATAAACCACTTCAAATCCTATTAGCTGGTATAGGCATAAACTTAACAATCGGTATCTTATATGCGTGGGGTGTTTTCACTGTACCTCTAGCTGAAGCGTTAAATGTAGATGCTGCTGATGTAAAAGCACCATACAAAATCGCTGTTTTCACATTTGCTACTTGTTTACTTATTGCTGGTATCTTACAAGACAAGATTGGTCCTAAAAAAGTAACCATGCTTGGTGTAACACTAGTTGGTGTTGGTCTTATTGCTTCAGGTTACACTACTACGTTAGCTGAACTTGAATTTACCTTTGGTGGTATTGTTGGTGCCGGTATCGGTTTCGCATACGCATGTATTAGCCCAAGTGCTATGAAATGGTGGCCAAAAGGTAAGAAAGGTTTAGTAAGTGGTTTAACTGCTGGTGGTTTCGGACTTGCTTCTGTATACCTAGCTCCATTATCTACAAGCCTTATTGAAAACTATGGTATCTACGATACATTTAAAATCTTAGGTGCAGGTCTATTAGCTATCGCTATTCCATTAGCATCTATGCTTGTTGCGCCACCTGCTGGTTATGTTGCAGACGCATCTGAAGCGAAAGCGGCAGCGTCAAGCGATGACATTAACCTTACTTGGCAACAAATGCTGAAAACACGTCAATTTTACCAGTTATGGGTAATGTTCATGGTTTCAGCTGCGGCAGGTATCATGCTTATCGGTAGTATTGGTAACATCAGTAAATCAATTGGTCTGACATCAGAACAAATTGCATTCAGCGTTGTGTTACTAGCTATCTTCAACACCGGTGGTCGTGTTGTTGGTGGTTTAATCTCAGATAAGATTGGTCGTGTTAATACCCTTGCTTTAGTATTCATGCTGCAAGCGGCTAATATGGCATTTTTCACAACAATTACAACGCAAATGCCACTTATGGCTGCGATTGCAATTGGTGCAATGTCATACGGTGCGCTACTAAGTGTTTTCCCAACGATTACTGCTGATAACTATGGTCTAAAAACTTACGGCACTAACTTCGGTATCCTTTATTCTTCATGGGGTGTATCTGGTTTCTTCGGTGGTTTCTTAGCTACGGTTGCTGGTTCAACTAACAATACTTATTTTGCTTTCGCAGCATTATTAGTGGCTGTTACTGTTATCGCATTCTTCACTAAACCTGTTGATAAAGCAGCTGTGTTAGCGAAAGAAGAAGGCAAATTAAAAGCTGCTAAAGCTTAATTATTAGCGCTTAACAATTTGTGTCAAAGGGATAGCTCAAGCAATTGACTATCCCTTTTTGTTAGAAGTGAACATTACCGCCTATAGTAAAATATTTTAAATCCGCTTGAATAACGGTATAGCCCGCTTCGATAGTGAAAGCATCGCTGACCTCAAGACCAAATACAATACCACCAGAAAAACCATCTTCTTCCCACTTTTGGGTGTCTGATTCCAATGTCTCTTCTAAATAACCAGCTCTTATTTTTGCGTAATATTCGCCAGACGTACGATAGGTGCCGTAAATAGCGTAAGATTCATATTCAGCATCTTCACTCCCTGCGTCCATATCAACAAATGTCCCTTCAAATTCAAAGCCAAAGCCACTTTTTTGAATTCCAACCATAAAAGTAGCTGGAACTTTAGCATCGAGTTCGTCAAACGCGGTGTATATATAACCTGTTTTAGCACCAAGGTAAAAGTCGACATCACCTGATGTCTTGTCGCCAGCTATGGCGGGGACCGCTACAATTGAACCGAGTGATAAAACGAGAGGGATTAATATTTTCATCGTTGATCCTTGTTTTATGTGAACTATGTCGTGTTTTTTTAATCATAGTCTTAACAGCTGATTTCGCTATAATATGAACTAATTCTCAGTCTAGAATCTAAGTAATAAACCAATATTAGCGATATTTATCCACTGTATTCGGTACGTATGAGCAGATCTCGTAATGAAGAAGGCTTACTTTGTAATATAACCACAGAGATTTTCATCTGAAAGTGGTTGAAATGAGGTTAATTGTATTTATCGGCCAATTTATTGGAATTAAACTGTTTGCTTAATATGTCTTTTAAATGCTGATTTTAAAGAGTTATTTTATATTTTATGGAAACATAATGGGTTAAAGACCGATATCGTTTGGTCGTTATTTACTGTGGTATGATCAGCTTTGAGTTATAAATTAAAATCCGTTGTCATTTTATGGCGGAATGGCAACGAGAGGTGCTTGTGAGTAAAAAAGTAAAAGGTGAAAGTAATAAAAACCGCAAAGGATTATGGTGGAAGCTATTACTGATCCCGGTATTTATTGGTATTGCGGTAATGATTTATTTAGATGTGATTATTCGTTCTACTTATGATGACAATAAGTGGGCGGTGCCATCAACTGTTTATGCGCGTCCGCTCGAACTATATGAAGGTGCAGCTGTAACCGTCGCCGACTTGAAAACTGAACTTGGTTTATTAGGTTATAAATTTGTGACGTATCCAACAAAACCGGGGCAAGCAAACATACAAGGTGAGCAGGTTCATATTTATACCCCTGGTTTTCAATTTAGTGATGGTTTAGAGCCACCGCGTAATATTTTACTGACAGTGAAAAATGGCTTAGTGACGAAGCTTGATACTGATGACAATGCCTCCTTATTACGCTTAGAGCCAGTCGTTATTGGTGGTATCTATCCTGCCCATAATGAAGATCGACTATTAGTACAATTGTCTGATGTGCCGGAATCGTTACAAGCAATGCTAGTGGCGGTCGAGGATGATGGATTTTATGATCATTTTGGTATTTCTGTGCGTGGTATTGCCCGTGCGCTAGTGGCGAATATTAAGCAAGGTGGTATTGCGCAAGGCGCGTCGACACTGACTCAGCAGCTAGTTAAGAATTATTATCTCAGTTCAGAACGTACTTTAAGCCGCAAAGCGCAAGAAGCCTTGATGGCTATCCTACTCGAGTTTCACTTTTCCAAGGCCGATATTTTAGAAGGTTATATTAACGAAATTTACCTAGGTCAAGACGGACCTCGAGCCATTCATGGATTTGGCTTAGCCAGCCAGTATTATTTCAAAACCCCGCTTGCGGAGTTGTCACTTGATAAACAAGCTTTATTGGTCGCATTAGTGCGTGGCGCAAGTTATTACAATCCATGGCGAAATCCTGAACGTGCACTTAAACGTCGAGATTTAGTATTGGATATCGCGGTACGTGAAGGTCGCTTGGATACTGATTTGGCGGCTGCAGCAAAAGCTCTGCCACTCGGAATGGGAGAACAAACCGCAAGTAGCACGAAGCGGTTCCCAGCTTATCTTGATTTGGTACGTCGTCAATTACAACGTGATTATAAAGTAGAAGATTTAAGTGAAAATGGACTTTCTATTTTTACCCATTTTGATCCACTAGTACAAAGCAGTGCAGAATCAAGTTTGACAAAAGCCGTTGCTCGACATAAGCGTGATGGATTGAGTGCTAAACTTGAAGGTGCGGTGGTAATAACCCGACCAAATACGGGCGCGGTGATTGCTATTGTAGGTGGTGTTAATACGCGTTTTGCTGGCTTTAACCGTGCTATTGATGCAAGACGCCAAGTCGGTTCGTTAATAAAGCCAGCAGTGTATTTAACAGCCTTAGAACAACCACAACAGTATAACCTTGCAACCTTGATTAGTGATGATGAATATAACCTTAATTTACCTAATGGCGATATTTGGTCACCTAAAAATTATGATAAGAAAGATCACGGTGAAGTGCTGTTGTATACAGCCTTAGCGAAGTCTTACAATCAATCAACAGCCCGTTTAGGGAATGAGTTGGGTTTAGATAAAGTCACAGATACACTTCGTCGTTTGGGTGTTGAACAAACTATTCCTGAGTTACCTGCTATTACTTTAGGTGCCGTGGATATGTCACCGATTTCTGTGGCACAGATGTACCAAACATTATCCGCAGATGGATTTTATACCCCTTTGTTAGCGATTAGCGCTGTAGTGGACCCAAGTGGTGTAGTGCTGAATAGTTATCCGTTAGCGGTTGATAAACGCTTTGATGCAGAGTCAGTTTATATGCTGCGCCATGCAATGCAGGCGGTTACCCATGAAGGCTCGGGAAGAGCGCTAGAATGGTTGCTACCTGACTTTGAGGTTGCTGGTAAAACGGGCACAACAAATAATCTAAGGGACAGTTGGTTTGCAGGTTTTTCTGGTGACATGATGGCAGTCGTGTGGATGGGACGTGATGATAATGTCACAACTGGTCTCACTGGCTCGAGTGGTGCGTTACGTGTGTGGGCTGATATTTTCCGCCAACGCTCGGAATTACCGATTCAAAATCTGCCACCGCAAGATATTACTGTCGGTTGGGTGGATCAAGACACGGGACAAGGTAGCCAGGGTAGTTGTCTTAACTCTATACCACTACCTTTTGTCAGCGGTTATGAACCTGAAATTGAATTACGTTGCAATCAAGGTGTTAAGCGTGTCATAGAATGGTTCCGAGATCTGGTTGAATAATGCTATGTGTTATCGAAAGTTAATGGTTGTTATTGAAAATTTACAGTGGAAATAAAATGAAAATAATAAAACGCGTGTGTTTGTTGTCTTTACCATGGCTGTTGACGGCTTGTGGAACAATACCTACGTATAACGCGAATGGGACTCGGGTACAAGAGACTAATAATACTGCCCCGGTTGTGGGTGAACAAAGTAAACCTGTGCCAAAAGTTAAGCCTAAACCAGCACCTGTCGATGATACAGCTCAAGCGCCTGCGGCGGTATTATCGTTGATGAAGCGCGCTGAAAAACAACTGAGTAATGGCGATAATAACGGTGCGATTGCCTCGTTAGAGCGTGCAATCCGCATTGCACCACGTTATCCAGAAACTTACTACCGTTTAGGTGAACGCTATTTTTATCAGGGTAATTATAAACAAGCTCGTTCGTTGGCTGAGAAGTCGATAACACTGGGTGCTGATTGGCTGTTACGTCGACAAGCGGAGTCTTTAATTGAACGCGCATCGGCATATCAATAAATTAAAAATAGAGTAAAGAATGGAAATCGAACTACTAGAAATAAAAAACTTTATAAGTCAGTACCAACCTTTTGACCAGCTGCCTGAAGAAGCATTGTTAGAGGTGGTTAAGAGTATTGAAATCTCATACTTTCGTGCTGACTCGATGATTATTGAATATGGCCACAAGATCCATGACCTGTATTTTATTCGCAGTGGTGTGGTGGAAATATACCGTCGTAAAGGTGAGTTATACAACCGTCTGGATCAAGGCGAATTATTTGGCCAAATGGGTCTATTAGCCAATAATAAAGTTCGACTTCCTGCGAAAGCGGTTAAAGATACACTGGTTTATTGTATCCCTGAATCTATCTTTCATGATTTTTGTGAACGCTATGAAGCGTTTTCAGATTTCTCTGAAGTTGAAGGTGCGATTCGATTAAAACAAGCGGTTGAAGATAATAATGATGATGCCAATTCATTAACCACCTCAAAAGTGAAAACGTTATTAAGCCGTGAATTAGTAATGCTAAAAAATACTACTTCAATTCAGGATGTTGCTAAAGTGATGGCAGAGGAACATGTTTCTGCAGCACTGATTAATGACCCCACTATTACCGATGAAGATGGTAATAATTTTGTCGGTATCATCACTCAACATGACTTGTGCGCAAAGGTCATTGCGACGGGTATGAGCGTTGATAACCCGGTTTCAGATGTTATGTCGACTGAGTTGATGTCTCTTGATCATAATGCCTATGTGTCAGAAGCAATGCTGATGATGCTACGCTATAACGTTCATCATTTACCTATCCTAAAGAACAAACAACCGATTGGCCTGATTGAAGTGGCTGATATTATTCGTTATGAATCACAAAACAGTTTGTTGTTGTCGGGCAGTATTTTTCAGCAACAAAATATAGAAGATCTGGTGTTACTTTCTAAACAGCTCAAAGATTGTTTTGTACGTATGGTGAATGAAGATGCTAACTCTCACATGATTGGTAGCGCGATGTCCGAGATTGGTCGCAGCTTTAAACAGCGCCTACTTGAACTTGCCGAAGAAGAGTTAGGTCAGCCACCTGTTCCTTATTGTTTTTTAGCGCTAGGGTCGATGGCGCGTGATGAACAGCTGATAGTAACAGACCAAGACAACGGCATTATCCTCGATAATAGTTATGATGATGAAAAGCACAGTGCTTATTTTGAAGCATTATCTAAGTTTGTGTGTGATGGGCTAGCCGCGTGCGGTTATACCTATTGCACTGGCGATATTATGGCAACTAACCCAGAGTTTCGTAAAACGCAGGCGCAATGGGAAGAGTGCTTTGCTGACTGGATTGACAACCCGAACCCACAAGCGTTATTAAACTGCTCTATCTTCTTTGATTTAACCGGCGTTTATGGACGAGTTAAATGGGCTGAACAATTAAATGCCTTTATCTTACGTCGCGCCAAGAAAAACAACCGATTCTTAGCATGTTTAGCGCGTAATGCTTTAAACCGTACGCCGCCATTGGGTTTCTTTAAAAACTTTGTGATGGAGAAGGACGGTCGCCATAACAATACTATTAACTTGAAACGTCGTGGTACCGCACCACTGGCTGATCTGATCCGTGTGCATGGATTGGCAATTGGTTCGCAATCGCAAAATTCATTTGAACGTTTGGAAGATATTATCGAAGCGGGGATCTTGCCAGCATCAAAAGGGCAGGATTTACAACATGCGATGGAATTGATTTCCTTAGTGCGCTTACGTCACCAAGCGTTAGACGTAGAGTCGGAAATTGAACCGGATAATAATATTGAACCAGAAAATATGTCGGAATTTGAGCGTCGTAATCTAAAAGATGCATTTTTGGTGTTAAGTAACGCCCAGAACTTTTTAAAGTATCGTTATACCGCCAATAAAATGTAGGGACCATTAATGCATAATTTTATTAATAAAGAGATCTTAAACTGGAGCGCGTTCTATAAAGTTAAGGTAGAACAGAGCAAGGATGAACGTTTAAAGTCTTTTTATCGCACTGGTATGTATCATGATGAAACGAAGTTAAGTGATATTGATTTTGTCGCGCTAGATTTTGAAACCACGGGACTAGATTCTGAACAAAACAGTATCATTAGCATTGGCTTGGTACCATTTAATTTAAACCGTATTTTCTGTCGTCAAGCACAGCACTGGTATATTGAACCTGAAGATAAGCTGAAAGAAAATTCGATTATTATTCACGGTATTACCCATGCCGACTTGAAAGGTGCTCCGGATCTATTACATATTTTAGAACCTGTATTAGAAGCATTAGCAGGCAAGGTCGTGGTGGTACATTATCGCCGTATTGAGCGTGATTTTTTTGATAATCACCTACGCAGTTTGATAAATGAAGGTATTGTGTTTCCGGTTGTCGATACAATGCAGATAGAGGCAGACGTTCAGGAATCGCAAAATAAGGGCTTTTTTAGCCTATTCAAACCTAAGAAACGCCAAGAATCAATTCGTCTTGCTAATAGTCGCGCTCGTTATAATCTGCCTGCATACCCGCCACATGATGCTCTAACCGATGCGATTGCGACTGCCGAGTTATTACAAGCGCAGATCCACTATCATTATTCACCAGATTCGCCAATCAAAAAATTGTGGTTATAGTGTGTCGATAACGTGGTTATACTACGGTTAAAATGTTTTTAATGTTGTCGTATTTATTCAATCTTTGTTTTGGCTACTACCTTAATATTGACGTTATCGACTGGTGAGATATTTAGCTAATAACGATTAATAACTGTTATTACGAGTACTTCCCAGTTATAACAAATCAGTAAATGATAGGTATGACAGATGTTAACAATTAAAAAAATTGAAGAAACCGTCCAACTTGATGCACTTAAATTACAAAATTTAAATACCACGACCGCTGCCCTCGATGGTATGTGGCTATGTGGTTTCTTACCAATGGCTACGCACTTTGGTTTTTATGAAAATGAAAACTTAGTGGGTTATTGTTGTATTAATGCCGACGGTTACCTGCTGCAATTTCATCTTGACTCAAAAAGTCAGATACAGGCGAGTGAATTATTCACACTCATCGTTGAGCAAAACAGTGCTGTGATAGGCTACGTGCAAGGTGCGTTTGTCAGCTCGGCTGAACCGTTATACTTATCGTTATGTTTAGATAACTATACTAATCATAAATCTAATACATTGATGTACCAGAAAAACGGTGCCGCAGCACCATGTAAAGGTGAATCAATTGATATGCAGATAGCGAGTGATACACAGCTATCTGATTTTGTGCAATTTGCAGTGGATGCGATAGGCGGCCCTGAAGAATGGCTTACTGGATATTATCAGCGTTTGATTAATCGCCAGGAATTATTTGGTTATTGGGAAAGTGGCAAATTATTAGCAAGTGGTGAATGTCGCCTGTTTGATACTGTTCAGACTGAATATGCAGATTTAGGTATGATAGTTGCTGAATCTGAACGTGGTAAAGGCCTTGCTACTCAAGTCTTAAATCACCTTGTCAGATACGCTGAAACAAAAGGTTTGAGCGCAATGTGTTCAACTGAAATGACGAATGTTGGAGCACAAAAAGCAATTGTGAGAGC
>Ga0209291_1001807_pt1 | contig 18326 bp, 12 predicted proteins | sample GOMGulsemesocosm_FD_184633 | JGI IMG/M metagenome (GOLD analysis project Ga0209291, IMG submission 184633) | Methane-oxidizing microbial communities from mesocosms in the Gulf of Mexico - GOM9B Gulf of Mexico (SPAdes) (version 2) | ecosystem: Environmental > Aquatic > Marine > Cold seeps...
TCAAGGATGGATAAAAATACCTTCTAGGATATATATTATTTTCATTAAGTTTCCCCTGAACGATTAACAGTTCACCTTCATTTTTAAATACGACTGGAATATAAGAATAATTGTATGAAGTATCCTGATTAATTTTTTGAAACACGACTTTGCTTTTCAACAATTTAACATATAATAAATATAGTGATTTTCGTTTTGATAAAATATCATCAAAATGAGGAAATACAGCTAATCCCATAGCTGCCTGTAATTCACTCATTTTTGCGTTAATTCCTTTTCCATGAAAATTTTCTGGCCCATTATGTCCAAAATTGTGATGATAGAATAATTTATCATGCAGCTCTTTATCCGGAGCAAAAATAGCTCCTCCTTCACCTGTATGAAAAATTTTAGTTGCATGAAAGCTACAAGTACTCACATCTCCAAACTCAAAAATAGATTTCCCTTTGTAACTAACACCAAAACAATGTGCTGCATCATAAATTACTTTTAAATTATGTTTTCTAGCTAGCTTTTCAATAGCCTCAATTTCACAAGGGTTTCCAAATACATGTGTTGCTATAATAGCAGACGTTTTATTTGTGATTTTTGCTTCAATTATAGTTGGATCTATATTTAAAGTCTCTTCATTTATATCAACAAAAACTGGAGTACATCCTTCCCAAATAATACTAGAAGTAGTAGCTATGTAACTAAATGGCGTCGTAATTATTTCTCCACTTAATTCAAGTCCTTTAACAGCTATTTGAATGGGTAGAGTCCCATTTGTTGTAGCTATCATTGAAGTTATCTCAAATTTAGTTTTGATATACTCTTCTAGTCTTAATACGAGCTCTCCCCTATTAGTAATCCATTTTTTATCCCAAGCCCCCTTAAGGATTTTAGTATATTCTTCTTGATTAGGTAAAAAGGTTTGAGTAACGTTAATTCTATTTGAGTCTACCAATTCGTTTATGTATTATGTCCACACAAATCTACATTAAATATCTTAAAAAATATTAATTATTATACATTCAAAAAAACAACGGTATCCCCTTCTTAATTCACTTCTAATCATTTAAAAATCGTAAGTTTGTAAAAACTTAACAATTACTCACATTGTGATTTAAACTTTGTCATGGTAAAACACAAATTACTTGCTTTAAAACTAAAATGAAATGAAGTCTTTTGTATCTAAAACTCTTTTTTTTTTGTCACCCTTTATTATTGGATTATTATTTTATCTCTCTTTAGACCCATTTAAAGTAGTACGAAATTATGATGAATTTTATAATGATAACGATATTGGAAGGGTTGTTTTAGACAAGGATTATGTTAGTACAACAAATTTTGTTAACAAGTACTCTAAAGAAAAATATGACTCTTTTATTTTTGGCAATTCAAGATCCATGTTTTACCAAGTCACAGATTGGAAAAAAAATATAAACCCAAATAGCAGTTGTTATCATTTTGATGCTGCTGGTGAGACATTATTTAGCTTACACAAGAAAATAACGTACCTAGATAATAATAGCATTCCAATAAAAAACATATTGCTTATTTTAGATCATGAAACACTAAACAAAGTAGTTTCAAATTCAGGACATTTAGGTATTGTTACGCCACGATTAGTTAACTACAATAATTTCATAGATTTTCACTATACTTTTTTAGAAGCTTTTTTTAATACGAAATTCATGTTTGCTTACTTAGACTTCAAAATTTCTAATAAAATTAAGCCATATATGAAAGAAGGATACTTAATTGATGATAATAAAATATCATACAATCCTATTACTAATGAATTTAGATTTACCGATTTTGAAAAATTAATCTCTAAGAATAAATATTATAACGAGAATAGATTAGCTGTGTTTTACAAAAGAAATTCTATTCCTACATACACCAAACCAGCTATATTTCAAACTCAAAAAGAAATATTGAAAGACATCTATACCATTTTTTTAAAAAACAATACTAATTTCAAGATAATCATCAATCCTTTATATAATCAAGAAAAATTAGCGACTGAAGACTTATTCTTTTTAAAATCAACCTTTGGAGCTTCTTCGGTTTTTGACTACTCAGGTATAAATGAAATTACAAAAGACTACACAAACTACTACGAAGCTTCACATTATAGACCGCATATTGCGGATAAAATAATGAGTGAAGTTTACAAGTAATTATTTCTCTTCTTTAGGAATTCTAGGCATAAACTGATTGGACATTCATAATTCATTGACCCTTTTTATTTCAACAGGAAATTGAAAAACTTATTTTTTAAAATATTTTTTAACTTTCTCAAAAAATGAAGTTTCTATAATGCCCAAAAATTCTTTCATTTCACTTCTTTGAATCTTTAATGTTTTTTTTACTTCGCGCTTCGTTTTTAAATTTTTTAATAAGTAATCTATAACCTTAATAGTATTTCTTAATCGGTAGTCTTGACTTTTTGTTGACCAAACTCCATTCTCATGGACTCTATAAACAGCCATAGTTTCTTCAATTTTTTTTATTTTTCGATTACCAATTTGAAACATATATAAAGGCCAATCACCAATAGGTATATTAGATATTGTCGAAGGTAATGTAAAGTCATTCCTTAATACTACAGATGGAGTATGCATCATATTACCCTTCGCTAAATCATTAATATCAAACTCAGTTTTGCTACTTGGAACAATATTATCTTTTTCCATCATTTTTAACGTTTCATCATAAACCATTACTTCATGAAAACAAATCCCAAACAAGGGATTGTTTTCTAAAAAATCAACCTGTTTTTGAAGTTTTAATGGATCAATCCAATAATCGTCTCCCTCACACAAAGCAATATATTTTCCTTTAGCTGCAGGAAAACAAAAATTTGGAAAAGGTTTGTTTTTTTTAGAATATTGATTTTCTACTTGAAGAATCAATTTTATTCTTGAATCAATTTTTGAATATTTTTTTAAAATCTCTTGAGAATTATCCAAAGAAGCATCATCATGAATTATTATCTCAATGGGGAAATTTGTCTTTTGTAATAAAAACCCTTTAATAGTTTCTTCAACAAAATTTTCATGATTATAAACAGTACAACAGATACTCAATAATGGTTTCATAAATTTATTAAAATATTTTTAAACTTATTTTTATCTATTTTTAAAATACCAAATCTAAACTTTAAACTTAATCTTCTCTATATTTTTAAGTATTTTTGTCGCTCTTTAATTTCTTATACTGAATTTATAATAAAAAATGAATAATAGAGTTATCATAAATTTTTGTCCAACGGGAATGATTCCCAAAAAAGAGACAACTCCACATGTTCCCATATCTGCTCAAGAAATCATTGAACAAACTCATGAAGCTTATGAAGTAGGTATTACCTCAGCTCATTTACATGCTCGTTTAGAAAATGGGGTTCCTACATACAAAAAGAACTCTTATCGTGAAATTTTTGAAGGAGTTCGAAAACACTGCCCTGATTTGGTTATTTGCGGAAGTACTTCTGGGAGAGATTTCCCTGAATTTGAAAAAAGATCAGAAATAATTGAACTTAAACCTGACATGTGTTCGCTTACTCTAAGTAGTCTAAATTTCATGAAACAAGCTTCTGTTAATGATCCTGATATGATTATTCAGCTTGTAGAAAAAATGAAGAAATATGGTGTAACTCCAGAATTAGAGTGTTTTGATTTAGGCATGATTAATTACGGAAAATACTTAATAAAAAAAAATATCATTCAAGGTCCTACTTATTGGAATTTACTTTTTGGAAATATCGCTGGATTTCAACCTACCTTAAGTCAAATGGGAGCTGCTTTATCAGAATTATCAGAATATAAACATATTAGTCTAGCGGGGTTAGGAGAAAATCAACTTGTAGTAAACGCTACAGCAATTGCACTAGGTTTTGGCGTTAGAGTTGGTTTAGAAGATAATATTTGGTGGGACAATAAACGTACCGAAAAAGCTACTAATATTAATTTAATTAAGCGCGTTCACAATTTAATTAAATTAAATCAGAAAGATTTTTTTACTTCAAAAGAATTTGGAGAATCAGGGTTTTATAATAGCAATTAATAACATGAACAAAACACTTTTATTAGGTATCTCACAAGATACTATTGCAGTTATTTTTGACTTATTAACTGAAATCAAGAGGCAAACTCAGTTTTTAATATATCCCAATATTGAAAAAAAGATAACACCATTATCGCCAAATAAAAAAATTGATTATAAAGTAATGCCATTAGAGGCAGAAATTGACAAAAATGAAACTGTCTTTTTTGGGCTAGCAAGTCCTGTAAATAAGGAAAAAGTTTTTAATCATTTCTTCAATAAATCTAATATTACTAAATCAAGATATGAACAAATAATTCATCCTTCTGCTTATATCGCAAGCTCTTCCGTCTTAAGTAAAGGAACACTTATTGAACCAAATGTAGTCATCAGTTCTCAATCAAAAATTGAGTTTGGCGTTTTTATTAAGAGAGGAAGTTTAATTGGTCATCATAACCATATTGGCGCTTTTACAGATATAAACCCTGGAGTAACAATTTCAGGAAAAGTAACTATTGGTGAATCTTGCATTATTGGCTCAGGATCTATTATTAAAGACAACGTGAATATTGGTGAAAATACAATTATTGGAGTAGGTAGTGTAGTGACAAAGGATATCCCTTCTAATTCAATTGCGTATGGAAACCCATGTAAAGTTATTCGCTCAAACATTGTAAATCAACACTAGTAATGCAAAAAGAACTTAAAAACTGTATTGAGCACCTAAAAAACGGAGGACTTATTCTCTACCCTACAGATACTGTATGGGGAATAGGTTGTGACGCTAATAACCTTGAAGCTGTTAATAAGATATATGCCTTAAAAAAACGCACCGATAGCAAAGCATTGATATGTTTGGTTGCTGACGATAGAATGCTCTCTAAACATATAAAGGACATTCCTGAAGTTGCTCTTGATATTATTGATGTTGCCGAAAGTCCAACCACAATTATTTACGACAACCCACAAAACATAGCATCTAATTTAATAGCAAGTGACAATTCACTTGCCATAAGAATCCCCGATGATGAATTTTGTTTTCAATTAATCCGAAAGCTTAACGGCGCAATCGTTTCTACTTCTGCAAATATATCTGGGCAACCTAGTCCGAAATCATTTTCAGAAATAAGCAATGAGATTTTAAAAGGTGTAGACTATGTTGTAAATTTGCATCGCGAAAAAATAGCATCAAAGCCTTCATCAATTATTAAATTAAGTAGTGCTGGCTTGGTGACAATCATCAGGAAATAATGTCACAACATAAAAACTTTAAGGACGCACTTACGCATCCTATTTTCAATACCATACAAAAGGCAGCAGCTATTTTGAATATTGATTCCTATGTTATCGGAGGATTTGTAAGGGATTTTATTTTAAAAAGAGGTGACGCAAAAGATATCGATGTTGTAGCAATTGGTAGTGGTATTGAGTTAGCTCAAAAAGTAGCTGCACTCCTACCTAACAAACCAAAGGTTCAAGTATTTAAAACTTACGGAACAGCAATGTTACGTGCTGATGATATTGAAATAGAATTTGTTGGTGCTCGTAAGGAATCGTATGCTAAGGACAGTAGAAACCCTGTTGTTGAAAACGGTACTTTAGAGGACGACCAAAACAGGAGAGATTTTACTATAAATGCATTAGCTTTAAGTATATCAGAACATAATTTCGGTAACTTATTAGATCCTTTTAATGGGATTTTACACTTGAATGAACAACTATTAAAAACACCATTAAACCCTGATATTACATACTCTGACGATCCATTACGCATGATGCGCGCAATCCGATTTGCTACCCAACTTAATTTCAGAATTGAATTAGATTCGCTACAAGCAATCTCTCGGAATCACAACCGCATTAATATCATCACCAAAGAACGTATTGTTGATGAATTGAATAAAATAATGAATAGCCCTAAACCTTCAATTGGTTTTTTACTTTTAGAAGAAACTGGCTTATTACCTCATATACTTCCTGAATTAGTCGCTTTAAAAGGTGTTGATGAAGTAGAAGGACAATTGCATAAAGATAATTTTTACCACACCTTAGAAGTAGTAGACAATATCGCAAAAACAACTGACAACCTATGGTTACGATGGGCAGCGTTATTACATGATATTGGTAAAGCACCAACTAAAAAATTTAGCAAGAAAGTTGGTTGGACTTTCCACGGTCACGAATTTGTAGGTTCAAAAATGGTCTATAAATTATTTAAAAGATTAAAAATGCCATTGAATGATAAAATGAAATTCGTTCAGAAAATGGTATTAATGAGTTCTCGACCAATTGTTATTGCTGATAATAATACGACTGATTCTGCAGTAAGGCGATTAGTTTTTGATGCTGGAGAAAATATTGAAGATTTAATGACGCTTTGTGAAGCAGATATCACCACAAAGAACCCTAAAAAATTCAAACGCTATCACAATAATTTTAAAGTTGTTCGTGATAAAATTGTTGAAGTTGAAGAACGTGATCAAATCAGAAATTTCCAACCACCAGTTACCGGTGAGGAAATTATGAAAACCTTTAATTTAAAACCATGTAGAGAAATTGGTCAAATTAAAGAAGCAATAAAAGAAGCAATTCTTGAAGGCGAAATTGCCAATGATTATAATGAAGCAAAAGCACTAATGCTAAAAAAAGGATTAGCATTAGGATTAACTCCAAAAGCTAACAACTAATACCAAAATATGTTACAACGTTTTAACAAACTTGCCAAAATATCATTAGTCTGCGTATACTTTATCATAATAGCAGGAGCAGTTGTAAGAATGACTGGTTCGGGTATGGGATGTCCTGATTGGCCAAAATGTTTTGGGTATTATATCCCTCCAACAGAAGTTGCAGATATTCAGTTTAAACCCGAACATCAATACAAATCTGGTTATGTTATTCAAATTGAAGACACCTTTTATTTTGCAAAAGAAGATTTTACTTCTACCAATAAATTAAATATTAACAACTGGAATAAAAACACAAAGCACAGCTACAATACCTTTAACCCTACCCACACCTGGATTGAATACATCAATCGATTGTTTACAGCGTTTGCAGGATTCCCAATGCTTATATTGTTATTTGTATCATTCCGATTATGGAAAAGTAAAAAGCACTTAACAATTACCAGTATTTTAATAATTTTAGGAATGGGGTTTGAAGCATGGTTGGGAAAAACTGTAGTTGATTCTAACTTACTACCATACAAAATTACTATACACATGATGGGGTCATTCATCATCATTGCGTTATTATTATATAGCGTCTATAAATCTCAAGAACACAAATTCACAAAAGTACCACCTGTTTTTAAATATGTCTTAATTAGTAGTATACTACTAACATTTCTACAAGTGTTTTTAGGAACACAAGTACGTCAGTTTGTAGATGAACAAGTAATCGCTATTGGGTATGAAAAACACTTATGGTTACAAAACCCAAATACACAGTTTTATATCCATAGGACACTATCCATACTTGTAGTATTGATAAACATATGGTTATTCATCATAAATAAAAAACAAGGGTTAAACTTTACTTTAATCAACTATATCATTATCGTATTAGGCTTAGAGGTCATTACAGGAATGGCAATGTATTATTTTGATTTCCCGTTTACAACACAACCATTACACCTTGTGCTATCAGCTATTTTATTCGGATTACAATTTTATTTGGTTTTAAAAACCATCGTTGTAAAAGCTCCTAATCCTATTAATGAGTTTAACACCTCGAGCATTAGCTCATAATAAAACATCTTAACTAATTCTTATCACGTGTGCTTGCACCGAGGGTATTGATTTAACTATATTTGCCCAATAATTTATATACTATGATATACCGTTTTAGAGTTATATTAGACGACAAAGATGATGTGTTTAGAGACATCGAAGTAAAAGCAGATGCTACTGCAGAAGATTTTCACAATGCCATAGTGCAAGCATTTGGTTTTGATGGTGGAGAAATGGCATCTTTTTACTTGAGTGATGAAGAATGGAGTCAAGGAGATGAAATTGCGCTATTTGATATGAGCGAAGGAGGTGATCCTGTACGTATCATGAACGAAACCGCTTTAGATGATATCATTACAGAAGACAAAAGAAGACTGATATATGTGTATGATTTCTTTTCGATGTGGACATTCCTTGTTGAGTTAGCAGAAATTGCTGAACCGATAGAAAGTACAAGCTACCCGAACTTAATGTATAGCCATGGTGAATTACCAGACAGTCCGCCAGAAAAAGTTTTTGAAGCTGAAAAGGATGAACAAAACGGGGATGTTGATTTTAATGACTATCAAGATTTAGAAGACAATTCTTTTGATAATTATGATGATTTATGGAACTAATCAGCATATATTTATAACATAATATCCTAACAGTGGACCAGCTTTACAATTTAAACCAATAGCGAGATGATTAACTTATACCAAACCAATATAGAAAGCTTATCAATTCATAGAGTTGGTAACAAAAGTAAAACTGAAGGCGCATTTTTATCAAAAGAACCATATCAACTGGACGATGAATTAATGCCCTTGTTAAAAGATTTTTTCTTTAAACCATTTAGAGAAAAGGAAGAGAATTACTTTCAGTTCGCTAACGAAGTTGACTTAGAGTTTAACGAACTACACAAAATTGCAACTGAGGTTTTTTTAAACCCGAGTACGATTCACGAAGCTTCACAAAAAATTACTACTCACTTGTACGATCAGTCTATGCATCCGCATATTAAAAATGGTGAAGTATATGTAGCATACTTGAATAACTTAGTTATTGACAACCAAAAAGTGGATGGTATTGGAATATTTAAAAGTGAATTACAACACGATTTTTTACAATTTAAAGAGCAAGACGAAAGTTTAAATGCTATATTACAACAGGGTGTCAATCTTAAAAAATTAGACAAAGGGTGTATTATTTTCAATATTGAACAAGAAAGCGGATACAAGATCCTTTCTGCAGATTCTAATAAATATGATACTAAATATTGGTTAGAGCAATTTTTAGGAGTTGACGCTTTAGCAGATGATAATTTCATGACAAAAAAGTATTTACAACTTTGTCAGAATTTCGCTAAAGATGTTGTTTTCCCAGCAGAAGACAAAAAAGAAGAAGTGATGTTCATGAACCGTTCTATGGATTACTTTGCTAAGAACGATAATTTTGAAGAAACAAACTTCCTGAATAGTGTTGTAGATAACCCCGATTTAATTCCGGAATTCAAACATTATAAAGAAGAAAAAGGGCCAAAATTTAGTGTTGAGGATTTAACAGAATTCCCAATTTCAAATACTGCCGTTACTGCTTCAAGAAAAAAGATTAAAAACGTAATTGACTTAGACACTAATATTCAAATAAAAATGGACTTTATTAACCCTGAATCTGCAGAGAAATTTGTTGAAAAAGGTTGGGACGAAGAAAAGCAAATGTATTACTACTTGGTATATTTCAATAAAGAACAAAAAAGTTAAGCCATTAACAACGTTCTTTAAGAATACACTTAATAAATGATTTGCATTCTTAAACAGTTGGAGGAATAACTTAAAACAAAAACATCAAAAGCCAAAAAGGCATCCTAATAAATTAGGATGCCTTTTTTTATAGGTAACACAATACAACTACTCTCTTTAGTAAGACATTGGGGCTTAAGCTAATATCCTCACAGATGTATAATGTGTAATTATTAACATAAAGATAAACACAAACCACCTGAAAACAAGCCGATTACACAGTTTTTTATTAATTATTCCGATTAAAGCCAAAATAATTAGTTAAAATGATGCTCATTAATTTCTTTAAACTGAAAAAGCACCCTAAATACTTAAGATGCCTTTTTTATAATACATAGTTACTACTCTCTTTAGATAAGCTTATGGGGCTGTAGCTAATGTCCTCACAGTAAGTTCTTGTAATTATATTTCAAATATAGTAATTTTATCAATTCCTCCTAATATTTTTTCAACAATTTAAAATTCATTTAAAACCAGTAAAAATTGTAACAAAACACTCCTTACTGCGTCTTGTATTCATAATCAATCAAAAATATGTCAGAAACAATTTTAGAAATCAAAAACCTGAATAAAAACTACGGTTCTCTTCAGGCGGTAAACAATCTATCTTTTACCATAGAAAAAGGAAACGTTTACGGAATACTTGGCCCAAATGGTAGTGGAAAATCTACAACACTTGGTATTGTTTTAAATGTTGTAAACAAAAGCTCAGGAGAGTTTTCATGGTTTAACAATACTGTAAGCACACATGATGCCTTAAAAAGAGTCGGGGCTATTATTGAACATCCTAACTTTTACCCTTACATGACGGCTTATGATAACTTAAAACTTGTTTGTAAGATAAAAGGGATCCCAACAAAAGCTGTTACTGAGAAATTAGAATTAGTAGGCTTAATAGACCGAAAAGACAGTAAATTCAGAGCCTTCTCATTGGGTATGAAGCAACGTTTAGCAATTGCCTCAGCCTTATTAAACGATCCGGAAATATTAATTTTAGACGAGCCTACAAACGGATTAGACCCACAAGGGATCCATCAAATAAGAGAATTAATCACTAAAATTGCAGCTCAAGGAACTACTATTTTATTGGCATCTCACTTATTAGATGAAGTTGAAAAAGTGTGTTCTCATGCAGTTATATTACGTCATGGAGTAAAAATATACGAAGGAAGAGTAGATGAGTTAATCGCATCTAAAGGGTACTTTGAATTAAACGCTACTAAAAAAAGCGAATTACTAAACTTCCTAAACAACCATGAAGCATTTGGAACTATCAAGGAAGAAGAAGGCAAAATTGTAGCCATATTAAATACTGAGCTAAGTGCTGAAGAATTAAATAAAACACTAGTAGAAAAAGGAATTTTCTTATCTCATTTAGTAAAAAGAAAAGAAAGTCTTGAAAATCAATTTTTACAACTAACCAATAATAAATAAACTCCTTATGAAACGTTTACTTCAAATAGAATTTCAAAAATTATGGTTAAATAAACTGAGTAGGTTTTTAATACTTGTATACTTTTTTCTGTTAACATCAATAGCATTAATAGCTGCCATAAAATTCGACATAGGACCTATTAAATTCCATTTAGCAGAGAACGGAATTTTCAACTTCCCATATATATGGCATTTCAACACCTTTATAGCTTCTTTTTTTAAAATATTTTTAGCCATCATCATCATATCTATGGTCGCTAATGAATATAGTAACCGAACCTTAAAACAAAATTTAATAGACGGCCTAAGCAAAAAAGAGTTTGTGTATTCAAAGTTTTTAATGGTTGTTGTATTTTCCATACTCTCAACCATATTTGTTTTTCTAATCTCCTTAATTTTAGGACTTGTATACTCTGACTATACAGAATTTGGAATTATTTTTTCTGGTTTAGAATTCATACTTGCCTATTTTATCAAACATATTGGGTTCTTTTCATTTTGTTTATTTATAGGAATGCTTATCAAACGCTCTGCTTTTGCTTTAGGCTTTTTAGTCATCTGGAATTTTATCGAGTGGATTATATACGGGTTACTTTTTTGGAACTTCGGAAAAGGAAGTACTGTACCAGACGCTATCTTAAACTTTTTTCCATTCAGGGCCATGAGTAATTTAATTGATGAGCCCTTCTCTCGCCTTTCCGCTGTTAAAGCAGTAGCCAACCAAGTTGGAGAAAGCTTAAATTATGACTATGCCGTGCATTGGTATGAAATAGTTATTGTAATTGTATGGACATTCCTATTTATTTATGGATCCTATAAATTATTATTGAAAAGAGATTTGTAATTATTTTTAAAAATAATTGCTTTTTTTTGGGTAACATTTTTCTGAAACAAGGAACTTTTAGGTTAAATGAGAGTATCTCTCATTTAACCTAAAAGTTCCTTGTTTATGAAAAAAAATGTATTCCTCATACTCTTATTGAGCATGATAACCGCTAATGCACAGTTAGAAAATAGTAATTGGGTGTTTGGAACCCAGTCAGGATTAAATTTTCCGAATATCAATGATAACCCAACTTCATTAACAGGAACCGCTATTAATGCAACAAGAGGGACTGCCACAGTTTCTGATACATCGGGACAACTATTACTTTATACCGACGGAGTAACCTTATTTGATAGAAATGGTGGCATTATTGCTGATGATATACTTGGTTTTAAAGGAGCTACTCAAGCTGCTATTTTTGTTCCAAAACCAGGATCATCAAATATTTACTATTTATTTACTGGGTCATCGTGGGCAACTGGCTTAAACGGAAATCATTATTCAGAAATTGACATTAGTCTTAATGGAGGATTAGGGGACATTGTTCCTGGTCAAAAAAACATTCCATTAAAAAATCATTTAGGAATACCGATAACAAACAGTAGATCGGAAAAAATAACATCATTTACAAACTGCCAAATAGACTTTACATGGGTTGTTATTCAACATGAAAACTCTTATTACGCATACAAAATTGATTCTAATGGTGTTGCAAATCTTCCTATTGCAAGTCCAGCGTTGGCAAGTGTTTTTAATTATCACGGAATTGGTAATATGAAAATTTCACCCAATGGAGAGAAAATAGCAGTTACTTTCGGAAGCAGTCTTATACTTGGTTCTCTAAATCAACTTCATCTATCCAATTTTAATATTAATAATGGAGAAATTACTAATGGTCAAATCATCTACAACCCTGGTCATTTCCCACAAACACATCAATCCGTTTATGGCGTTGAATTCTCTCCAGATAGTAGTAAATTATATTTTTCAACATTTCAGAATTTATCTCAAATACAATTAAAGAATACTATTAGTACACAAGAAAGAAGGCCTACTAAAAAAAGTTCTTTATACCAATATGATTTAACAAAAAAAGCTGCTCCCCTAATAGAGTTATGGTCTAGTACAGATAATTTCAATAGCGCTTGCGGGTTACAAAGAGCTATTAACGGAAAAATATATGTTGCTACTTTTAGTGATTCTTTAGGAGTCATAAATAACCCTAACCAAATAGGTGCTTCATCTAACTACACACATAATTCCTTACAAGTTTCTACAAGCGGATTTCACCAAATTGATTTACCACAATGGGTATATACTAATAATTTTTCAGATTCTTGGGCGCTAAATTTTGGAAGTACAGGTAGTGGATCTGTAAGAAAAATACGTGATATCGAAACCGATTCTGATGGTAATATTTATGTATATGGCATTAAGTTAGTAAACCAATCAACCCAATTAACAGCATTGGCTAACGGAAATGATTTTACCCAAGGAAAATCATTTATTGCAAAATTTAATCAATGTAAACAGTTAATCGCGTTTAAATCCTTAGGCTCATATTACCAGCATACATATGGTTACTTACATTTAGGTAACGATAATTCTTTATATATAGAAGGCGTAAGTACTGATGATACTTCAGGATGGTCAGTTCATAAAATATTAAAAAGTGATTTATCTACAGTTTGGGAAAAAAACATCCATGCAAATGATTATAGAGGGACAACTTTTTTTGACCCTAACAATAATAATGTTTTTGTGAAAAATGTTTTTGGACTTTCAAATTCTGGTTGTACTGGTTTCTATAAGATTGATAACTCAACTTCTTCAAATTTAATTGAAAGTTCATATGATTTAAATTTACCACCTAATATATCTGGGTACATCGCACAGGCTGTATCTGAAAATAATATAATTTATATCTCAGGTAAACTTTCTGCAACTTCAACTACAACATACACTTTCGGAGGCAACACAATTAACTTAGATACTTCTCCTAAACATTTTATTGCGAAACTAACACATAATAACGGTGTTTATACTCCTATAACAATTATAGAACACCCTGGGAATATTGGATTAAACGGTATAAGTAATTTATTCTATAATAGTAGCTCTGATCTATTAACACTATCGCCAAATGTTAGACAAGTTAGCAATCTTCAAGTTAACAACTTACCATTTAATTATTCTTCAAACACAAATTCAATCATAACTTATACGGGTAACCTAAATACTGTAATATCTACTATAAATTTTAATGGAGCTATATCAGACATGCGTTATAATGGAAATGATATATATGTTGCTCTACACTCTAACCAAAATACTCCTGTATATTTAAAAAAATATAATGTTAATACCGGTACTTTAGTATGGCAAAGCACAGAAACATATGGTGTTAACGATTTTATTATAAGCCCTCAAATCTCAATATACGATAACAAGATCTATCTATCTGGGTTATACCATGCTGAAACAGCAATATTTCAAAATGGTCTACCAGTAAGTACTGGAGATACGGATCTTTTCGCTCTCCAAGTAAAAGACTTAGGAACAACCTATGGATACCGAACTACTACAAACACAACGGCTATTGGAGCAATACAACAGGAAAATAGTTATTTCACTAATCCAGTAAAAAACGAGCAGGTTTTTACAATATTTCCAAACCCGTTTAACAATACGGTACAAATTAGTACTGATACTACTAAAAACAAAATATACACAATTCATGTTGCTGATTTTGTAGGAACTAAAAAACTTAGCACTACGTACAATACGCTGTTACAACGTAAAGCGACACTTAAAACTTCTCAATTAACCAAAGGAGTTTATGTGCTTACTATTACTGAAAACGGTACAGTAGTACACACCCGAAAGTTAATTAAGTAATAAATTCGTACACCCAATTAACCCCTACTATAAAACCAAGCCCTGATTACACACTAGTAATCAGGGCTTTTTTTACTAAAAATCACATTCAGAACAAAAAATGTGTTATTTATCGTGTTTTTTTGCATTTCAAGGGTAGGGTTTTTACTTTGCGAACTGTTATAATATAGTAATGACAAAACCAAACAAGCATGTTTAAGAATATTACCCCTTTAATCGCATTATTTATAATACAATTTTCGTTTTCACAAACACCAACATATATTGATGTAAACCCTGTTGGCGCTCCAGAGTCCAGTTATGACTTAACACAACTGGTAAATGAAGTTTTAACGGACAATTGTTCTCAAGGAGAAAACGTTTCAGCTGCTCATGCAAACGGAAATGCTAACAACACTGCAATAAATCAAACTGGTAATAGTTTCGGATATTTTACTTATACACCACCAGCTGGGCAAGTAGCTGATGACACTAACTTCCCCTTTGAAAAAGGTATGCTACTGAGTTCAGGAAGAGCTCTTGATGCGGAAGGGCCTAATAACTCTGCAAATATTACTGGGCAAGCACTTACAACTGCAGCAAGTTGGCCAGGTGATAGTGATTTAACCGAAATACTAGACGAACAATTTGGCGATTCAAAAGCAACAAGTAATGCAACGGTTCTTGAATTTGATTTTGTACCACTTACTGACAAGATAGAGTTCGATTACATTTTTGCATCTGAAGAATGGGAAGTTTCTACATATGAATGCCCAGACGCTGCCACCCAATTCCTTGATGGCTTCGCCTTTATCATTACAGGTCCAGGAATAACACCAGACGTAAAGGCAAATGGAACACAGTTTGCGCATGGAGGAAAAAACATTGCTTTATTAAGAGATAGTACTGGCGCACTAATTCTAGATAACAATGGAAAGACCATACCTGTAAGCGCAGGAACTATCTTTAACAATAGTCAATGTACTCCTAATCAATCACACCCCAATGAATATGTTTCACAAATGACTGGTGTTGCACAAATTGAATATAGCGCTAGGACCAAGAAACAAACAGCCCTAGAGACTGTTACTCCAGGCGAAACCTATCATTTAAAATTAGTTATTGCTGATAGAGGTGGTGATACTGCTGCTCCTGATCAAGCATATGATTCTACAGTATTTTTAGATTCTGGAAGTTTTACAACTGCCCCAGTTTTAACCATTAATGGTGTTGAAGTCGGTGATGTACAACCTATTTGTCAAGGAGGGTCTGGAGCTGTTACTATTGATGGTACTATGAACTTACCTGGTTTAACCGGAGCTGTTACCTACCAATGGTCGCACCAACCAATTGGTGCTCCTGCTGCTATAGACATGACAATTGCTAACGGATATGCACAAGATGAAACTAATGCACAACTAACTACTAATGTAAACGGAACCTATACTTTAACTGCAACTTTACCATTATCGGGCGGAGCTTGTGATACTGTAGATTCTGCAACCATTACATTTTTACCCGATACTACTATAGGTACTTTACCGGCAATGAGAGCTTGTGAAACTACTCAAGGTGGCGGTGAAGCACTTTTTAGTTTCGATACTCCAGCTAATACTACTCTTTTATTAAACGGTCAAGCTCCTGGTTTATACTCTGTGAGCTACCACGCTAATCAAGCAGATGCTAATTCTGGAGCAAACCCTATTACTTCTTATACAGGAGTTACTACTACTCTTTACGCAAGAGTAATCCTTACTGCAGACCCAGCTTTTTGTTTTGCTACAAGTCCATTTAATCTTATTGTAGATACTGTACCAACAGCTACGCAACCTGCAAACCCAATAATTAGAATTTGTGACGATTTAACAAACGGAGCAAACCAAGAAACATTCAACTTAACACAATTTGAAGCAGATATATTAAACGGTCAGTTATTAGCAGATGTAAGTGTAACTTACTTCGATAACTCTACCACTCCACCAACATTAATACCTACTGCCAATGCAGCTGCATATATAAGTGGTACAAAAACAATTGGTGTAACAATTTCTAATGATCTAAACACAACTTGTACTGCAAGTACTACGTTTAATATTTTTGTCGATTTAATTCCTGTGGCTACACAGCCAGCAGAAATGAGAGCTTGTGATGATGAAGATACTGCTACTGGAGATATTTTGGGTGAAGAAACATTTGATTTAACTACACAGAACGAAGCTATTTTAGGTGGGCCAGTTGCTACTGGTGGTTTAGACCCAACTTTATTTACTGTTAATTATCATTATGTTGATTCTAGTAATAATAATGTAGCCATTACAACGCCTACTGCGTATGTTTTAGACATACCATATCCAGCGTTTTCGCAAGAAATATTTGCTACAGTTAGCAACAACATAAACAACACATGTAGTACAACTACTAGCTTCTTTATTTTTAGAGATGCAATATATACTACTGCTGTACCAAGTGCCGATTTAAACATTATACTTTGTGATGACAATAACCCCGGTGATATGTTTGAAGCATTTAATTTAGATGCACAAATACAAACAATATTAGGTTCTGGAGGAGTTACCCCAGCTGATGCTACTGTTACTTTTTATTTAGTTGAGGCTGATGCAATAGCAAATACTACTGCTAATTCAATTTCTAATGCCCCAGCAAATTCAAATACAGCTGCATTTATATCAACTACAACTAACGTAGCACCGTTTACACAGAACATTTACTACAGCATTAGTAACAACAATAATATAACTTGCTTTACTACTGGTTCTTTTGTATTACAAGTTAATGCATTGCCTACTATTACAATCCCTTCAACTACAACACCTGCAACAATATTTAAGGCTTGTGATTTAGGTGCTATTGATGGTTTTACTGAATTTGACTTTACTAGTCCTGATGGATTAGCTATCATTAATGTAATTACGCAAAACAATACTACTTATGCTGTTAGCATTTTCGCAACCGCTCTTGATGCTCAAAACAATACCAATACGCTATCAAACCCGTACACAAATACCACACAAAACGCACAAACTATACATGTTAGAATTGTAGATACTATTACAGGTTGTGTGATTTTAACTACTTTAGACCTAGAGGTTGTTACAGCTCCACAAGCGTTTCCTTTTACAAATCCAATTACTTATTGTGACACAGATAATGATACTTTTGGTTATTTTGATTTGAATAGTATTGTTAATGATCTTACTGGTAACATTCCTGGAGTTACAGTTGAGTTTTTCGAAACTGAAGCTGAAGCTAACTTTAGTGCTATAAACACACCAAGTGTAGGTGTAATACCTACTAATGTATTGTACGAAAATGTTGATGCAGATGGTGATGGTGTAGGAAGTTCTCAAACCATTTACGCTCAATTATCTATTAACGGTTTAGCATGTGTTACATTAGTTGAAGTAAACTTGTTAGTAATAAATAGTCCGGTTTTACCAAGCGCTAACCTTACTTATGCACAATGTGAAGAAGATCCTAATTTAACGGATGGGTTTGTATTTTTTGATTTAACTTCATATGAGCAAACACATTTATACACAGAAATTATTGCTTTAGGAGGAGATCCTTTAGAATATACCGCAACTTATTATACTGCAGTAGATTCATCTGGAAATCCAGATCCAG